>Ga0316587_1000043_pt1 | contig 7934 bp, 5 predicted proteins | sample J5NA_3_FD_207781 | JGI IMG/M metagenome (GOLD analysis project Ga0316587, IMG submission 207781) | Metatranscriptome of rhizosphere microbial communities from salt marsh grasses in Alabama, United States - J5-7_050615r2r3 (Metagenome... | ecosystem: Host-associated > Plants > Roots > Rhizosphere ... | reverse complement strand
CTCATTTTCTGCATTGATGATCCGTGTTGCCTTGGGTGGATGTGGTGCATGACGATTTCGAGGAGGGCTGCGGGTACCGAGGAGGAGAATGCGTCGTGAAAAATCCCCTTGAGCAATTTGTATCCGTTGAAGAACGTGCTGATGGAACCTATGTGAAGGTCTCCCGTTCAGAGAGGGATGCGCTTCAACTGGATGCCGTCCTCCGTTCGATGGACAATTCAATTGTCATGAACTTCGACCCGGAGAAATTTAAGGATGTCTTCACACGTGCACGCGGGGTATTCGAAAAAATAGGTCCCTTGTTCGAATATTATGATACGGAATTCGACAGTTATCTCAGCGTAACCATCACAAACCAGCGTGCAGCGGTGAAAATTCCCGAATCACTGATTCTGAAGGGTAAACGTCCAAATGACCGGCAGATGCTCTTTTTTCTCAAACGAAAAGGAGTCGTGCACGGAATCGACATGCCGGCACTCATGCAGATGCTTACGGGCACAGTATATGACCGGTATGTTGACATCGCGTTCGCGACGCCTCCCGAAAACGGCACCGATGCTCAGATCGACATGAAAATCAAGGTGTCGCCCGATACAAAACCAAAAACCCGTCGGGATGGCAGCGTTGATTATCGAAGTATTCAGACATTTACTTCCGTGGCAAAAGGGGAGCTTATTGCCGTCAAGATTCCGGCAACCTCCGGGCGTCCCGGTACGACCGTTACCGGGGAGATGATTCCGTCGCAGTCGGGCAATGATACACATCTTCCCAACGGTCGAAATACTGAAGTTTCCGCAGATGGCATGTGTCTGACCGCATCATCCACGGGGATTATTTTTCTGGAAAGCGGTGTTGTAAATGTGGTGGAACTTCTTCATATCAACAGCGATGTTGATTTCAGCGTGGGAAACATCAAATACAGCGGCGATGTACTTATCAGCGGAAGTGTCATGCCCGGATTCGTCGTTGAAGCGGAAGGGTCTATTCAGGTCAAAGGAGGAGTCGAATCCGCGAAAATCATTTCCCGTAATGGCAATGTTGTTGTTGATAAAGGGATAATGGGCAAAGGGGATACATTCATTACCGCAAAGAAGGGAATCTCGGTTGCGTTTGCCCAGGATGCGAGTTTTACGACAGAAGGAACCGTCACCCTCGAAAAGTATCTTCTTCACTGCACGGTGATTTGTGAAACGTTCGAAGGCAGCAATCCGCAATGCAGCGTTATCGGAGGCGAGATAAAGGCTGCAAAATCGATTGTACTCAAGTGCTGTGGATCCGAAAAGGAGGTTCCGACCCGGATGGTGATTTATGACAAGAATAAGCATCTGCTTGATGGAAAGCTCACGGAACTTGCCGAACTTCGGGGAAAACTCACGGGAGAGATGGCCGGTGTGGAAAAACAGCTTCGGACCAAAGCTGCACTTCTCAAAAAAGCGGGTGAAAATGTTTCGGACCGAAATCGTGACGAAATCAAAAAGTGGGTGGACACCTACAATGAAATGAAAAAGAAAATCACGTTCGTTGATACGAAAGTACAGGAGCTTGAACGTGCGAAAGACAACCCGACAGATCAGAACGGTTTCATTTCGGTAATTGACAAATGTTTTGTCGGATCGGAGGTCGTGTTGTATGAAAACGCGCAGCATATAAAACATACCCTGGTGGGAAAACGGTTCGTCATGAAGAATAAAACGATAGTTATCGAAGGGTGACCGCACATGAGTGAAAAAGATGTGTTGAAAATTGAAGAGCGTTCCGGGTATCTCTGGATAACCCTTCCCGACTCCATAACCATGTATAATAATCGGGAAATCGAACAGGAGATCGGAAGGGCGCTGCATGATCGCAAGGAACATGTGATTCTGGATTTTACACATACTCAGACGGTGTACAGTTCCGGTCTCGGACTCATGATCCGTGTTCGTCGTTTTGTGACCGAGCGCGGCGGTACCCTCAGTCTGGTCAATGTTTCGGAACCGGTCTTCGAGATGTTCGTTGCTCTCAACATTAACAAAGTATTCAATATTTATGCAACCGATGTCGAGTTCGAGATATCGCAGTCGGACTTTCTCGAGAAAGCGGGAAAAAATCATATCGGTTTTCTCTTTATCGCAAAAGTAGAGAATGAGTGTTACCGGATGCATTTTTCGGGTGACATGGTTGAGTCCTCTGACTTCAGTTCCTGCCGCAAGTTCGAACCTTCACCGGTTATATCACTCTACCTTATCGACATGTCGGGTCTGGAAATGATTGACAGTGCAGGGGCGGAAGAACTCAATAAATTGACAAAACATATTGCGTCGGGGGGAGGGGAGTGTCGTGCCTACGGCAGTACCGATGTGAATCGCGACATGCTCATTTCGCTTGGTGCCGATAAATACCTTGCCTTTTTTCCTGATGAAAAAACTGCATTCGAAGGTACCGGTCAGCTCTGACGGCATCGGACTGACACATTAATCACCGTGCCGGCTGCATCACCGGCTTTTTCCCGTGTTTCAGAAATGTTCCCAGCTGAAACTCCTCGAATGCATGCTGCAGCTGTTCTTCCGTGTTCATGACGATCGGACCATACCATGCAACCGGTTCTTTGATCGGACGACCTCCGATGAGAAGAAAGCGGGCCGTGTGGTGGTGGGTCGAAACCGCGATGAAATCCCCGTCCGAAAAGAACAGAAGTTGACGACTTTTGACAAAAGGAAGTGACGGGGCGGTTTCCGTCTTGATCTGGTATGCGCCGGGTGAAACGGCATCACTCTCGGTGAACAATCCGAATGATGCATTGCCGTCAATGAGATAGGCCAGAAAGGTATAGCCTGCATGGGTCGGGTAGACGAATTCGCTGTCGGAGGAGAGGGCGACATCGAAAAATACCGGATCGATGAACCGGTTTGCCACCGGCCCGTGTACCGTATCGAACGATCCGGCAATTACCCGACAGCTTGATCGGTCTGAGAGATGTACCACCGGTATCCGTGCTTCGGCTATGCTCTGGTATCCCGGATCGATCATTTTTTCATCGGCGGGAATGTTGATCCAGAGTTGAAATCCTTCTATACGGTGATGCCGGTTTCCGAGCGGCATTTCCTGATGAATGATACCGCTTCCGGAAGTCATCCATTGTACGTCACCGGCATGAACCGTCCCCTGATTTCCGAGGCTGTCGGCATGTTCAACCGATCCGTCAATCACATACGTGACGGTTTCGATGCCGCGATGCGGATGCCAGGGAAACCCCTTGATAAAGTCGTTCGTTTGAGCAGATGTAAAGTCATCACAAAGGAGAAACGGGTCGAACCGGGGAATTTCATCCGATCCGAACAGGCGGGTGAGTTTGACACCTGCACCTTCGACGGTACGTTCTCCGGCAAAAAGCTGCCGGATCGTTCGTGCTTTCTTCATGCAATGCTCCCTGAAGGGGTGGCGGATGTTGTGCAGAGATGATCGTCTTGGGTATGTACAGAGTATATGATTGTTGCTGGGGATTGTACAGTAATAACTGCATGCGTCGCACCGACATGGAGCGGGCCGGATTCTCTTCCTGTCGCATCCGTGCAGGCTGCAACGGTAAGAGAATCGGACCGGATTCATTTACAGTAGGAAAATGAGAGACGGAGTTCTCCGAGCGTCGAGCCCGTCGGACGGTTCATTTCATTGAGGAATCCGTCGTCGAGCTCAACCCAGAGCACTGCTTCGGTAATTGCATCGTCAAGCGACGGATAGAATTTCGAGACGACAAGATGGTCGTACATTACACCATCCTCAACGGTCATCAGCTTGGACTGGCCGACACGTTTTTTTTCATTGTCACGGTAATGAACGTACCAGTGACTGTAGACGGTTTCGGTCAGCCAGCTGCCCTCACCCATTGCCGCATCGATGCTCATTGTTGAATCGATGCAGCTGTTGTAAATTCCGATGAAGTAGCTTTTATCGCGGTCGATGGTGAGAGTATTGACCGTATCGGTTCTCAGAACAGTACGCGTAAATGAATGCGTATCCGTATGCGGATCGAAAAGGGCAAGGTCACCCTTGTCAACGGTGTACAGGAACATCGAGTCAATTGAAGGATTGTTGTTGACGGGGATGTCAAGTTCCGGCATGGTCGCGAAACGACGGTTGTATCGTACAATGTAGGTGCTTCTGATGAGGTGGCTGTTTTTAACATCGCAGAAAATGTATATCGGAGCCGAGAACAGTTGCAGTACCATGGGAATGAACGGTGCCATTGCGGCATCGTTTTCAGGCTGTTGAGTCCCCTGCAGAACAGATGCTTCATCGAGAAATGCGAGTATTGCCGATTTTGACGAAGGAACTGCGGATGGTATCGCACTTCGATAGTAGTCGGGAAGAAGGTCGGTCCATCGGTCGGGAATAGCCGGCGACTCCTTGAGTGTTTCCGGTGGAATGATAAACGAGAATGAGAAACAGTTCGTGCTGTCGGTGAACGTCCGATCGTCATATATGACGTCAAGTGGTACCGTATCGAGGGCTGTTCGCGAACCGTACTCATTCATGATGATTTTTCGTGACATCGACCATTCGAGGTCTGCGGCACTGACGGCCTTTCCTGCAAAGAGTGCAGTAACATGAACCGTATCACCCGGAGCCGCTTCGGCAGGTTCATAAATGAAGTCGAGAAGCCGCGGTTTATCGGTCTCGATGACCGAATACGATGTCGGAAAGTCAACGCATCCCGCTGCAAACATCATGCAGCCGGCGCAGAGAAAAAGAAAAACATGTTTCATCGGTATCTCCTTATTGTTCCGGTTAAAATTCTGCCTTGAGGCCGACTGCAGGAAGTATGACCATACTGACCGGCTGTTTATCCGAATAGTCGTAATTGTAGACTTCCATTTCGGGACTGCGGTAGAAAAACCAGCTCAGGTTCTGAATGTCGACATATGCGGAAAACATCCACGTCCGGTAAACAAATTTTTTGTCAACGCGCAGGTCGATCTGGAAAAACGGTGCTATGCGTTCGGAGTTTTCCTTTCCGTTCAGCGGTATGATCGAACTGGAATTCTCATCCTCGAAAATACCGGCTACGGGAGTTGACGGTTTGCCGGTAACATACCGGATACGGGTTCCGAGGTCCCATTCACGGGGGAGGTGCCAGCTTGCAACGAGCTGCAGATGGTGGGTTTCGTCGTCCTGATACAGATAGTATCTGTTGTCGTGAGGATTCCACCGTTCGCTTCGCGAGAGAGTGTAGGCGATCCATCCGAAGAAACGTCCGTTGTCTTCATGACGAAGCATCAGTTCCAGTCCCTTCATTTTTCCTTTGTCATCGGCAAGCCACAGCGCACCGGGGTGTTCCTTCTGGTCGATATTGTCGGCCATGCGCGGAATTTCCCATTGCCGATTAATATATCCCTGGAGGTCGGCGCTTATGAGATCGGTAATTCTCCATTCGATGCCGGCAAGATAATGTGCGGCTTTTGTGGTTGGAATCGACGGATCGCCCCAGGTTTTATGGATTACCTGTCCGATTGGCTGTGGCGACTGATTGTAGTTGCCGACAGCGGCCTTGAGTGTCTGCCGTTCATTTACCTTGTATCGTGCAGAAATCCGCAGCGATGGATCGCCCGAAAATCCGCGGTTATTGTTGATAAATGAATAATTCCAGAACTCGGGGACAATGCCGCCGTTGTGGATGAGTTCGGGATAGTAGTCATATCTGATGCCCGGTTGAATCTGAAAGTTTTCGGTAGGTCTGACGGTAAGGTTTGCATACGCACCGACGACGCCGAACCACCAGTTGTTCGTCGTATCCCTGTTGACGATGCCGGATGCCGACGGTATCTGCAGGATGAGGTTTTCCTGCTGCAGTTCGATGTCGCCTCCGCCAGAAAGCTGCAGTACCGGAGAGATTGTCCAGGTGAGTTCATTACGGAAATAGTGATTCCATGGATGTTCATTGACTTTGACATACCCGAATACCGACATGTCAAAATCGGGCTTGGTGACTGCATAACGCAGGCTGTTCGACAGTGCGGCGGTGAGTTTGCAATCCCACCCCGCCTGCAGCGTGGTGAACTGGATTTTGGTGCCGAGAGCATCGGTCTGATCACTTACTTCACTGCTGCCGCCCTGAACTGACGGAACAAAAATGCCCAGGCTGTCGCGGGAGTGAAGCAGCGTGAAGAAAAGTCTGTCATTTTTGGAGAGCGCTACATCGACACGGGCCAGCATGTCGTAATAATAGGGAGCTACCGAATAGGGAAATCGGTCCTGATTATTTTTAACATACCAGGAGATGATGTCGCCGACGAAGCTGCGCCGGGCCGAGGCGAGAAGCGAAACCTTGTCGTTAACCGGTCCTTCGACAAAGACGGCTCCGTCAATAAGATTCATGTCTATCTGTCCGTGCCAGCGATCCCTTTTCGCTTCACGTCCCTTGATTTCGATAATTCCGGCGATGGCCCCGCCGTATCGGGTGCTGAATCCGCCCGGGTAGAAATCAATGGAACCGAGTGCATCGGAATTGTACACCGATTTGAGTCCGCCGAAGTGGTAGAGCAGCGGAAGTGTTGTTCCGTCAAGAAAATACCGGGAATCCCAGCTGGGGGCTCCGCGGACGATGATGTCTCCGCTGCCGAATGACGGACGTGCCACACCCGGCATGGCCTGGATAACCCGTATGGCGTCATTGCCGAGTCCGGGAAGTTTCTTGACTTCATTAAGCGTTAGCTGACGTCGTGAAATTTCCTTTTCTTCGGTCTTTCCGTAAACGACGATTTCATAATCATCATAGGAAACTTTTTTAATGTAATACAACGCGGTGAGTTCTTCGGCAGGTTTTATCAGCTCGGCCTGCCTGAATACCTCGTATCCCGGCAGCGGCGATGAAATATGCACTGAACAGGGGGGGAGGGAGTAGAAGGTGAAATGACCGGTCGAGTCGGTAAGCGTCACCAGCCTGTTTTCTTCAAGATGCTGTCCGTCAAATGATCCGATCCGTTCAAGATACGATGGTAACGGAACGCCGAGATTCATTGCAGGAAGAGAATCGGGAAACGACAGCACCACCATGGCATCGGCGATGGGGTTCCGGGTGCCGCTTTCTCTGAGCTGCCCGTGGAAATTCGCAACTTTCTGAATGGACGACGTTACTTCGGTGAGGGCAAACGGCATCTCATACTGCAGCAGTACCGGCACCGGTTCATTTCCCGCGTAAGCCGGACTGAAACGGAATTTTCTCAGTGCCGCAACAGCGCTGCTGTCGAGCAGCGGATGAACACTCTTTACCACTGCAACACTGTCGACGGTCCCGCTGTCGCTTACCACACAGTCAAGCACTACCGTCCCTTCCACACCATTGCGGGCACACTGCGGCGGGTATACCGGCGCGGAACGTTTGATGACCTCGGGCATGCGGGTGATGTCGGGTTCCTGACGGGCGGCTGAATCAGCTGAAAGGTCTTCGGTTCCGGGTTCAAGTATAATTTCAGGCACACTGTCGGCCGGAGGCGATGCGGCAGACTCCAACAGCGCACCTGCGATCATGCTGCAGAGAAGCACGGGAAAAAGGGGTATTCGTACCATTGACAGATCCTTCCTTGTAAGGTGGTTTCTTTTATACGGGTAATGTTCTATCCGAGAATCGCAAAGGTTATCGGTACGATGATCCAGACGGCGACCGGTTGCGAGTCACGAAGTGCCGGTTCGAATTCCATCCGCAGTGTGGCATTTGCAGCTTCACGGGCAGATCCGAACCCCAGATCATTGAGGCAGGTCGCTTTTTTTACCTTTCCGTCAATATCGACCAGGACCTTTACTTTCACTGTTCCTTCGATATGCCGTTCAAGCATCTCTTTTGTATATACGGGCTTTATCACTTTACGGAATTTTGGTGCCGATGTAACCGTTGCAGCCGAGACGACCGTTCCTCTGATATCAGTTTCGGTAGCAGTAACGGTATCGTACTCCTTGTT
>Ga0316587_1000042_pt1 | contig 7986 bp, 18 predicted proteins | sample J5NA_3_FD_207781 | JGI IMG/M metagenome (GOLD analysis project Ga0316587, IMG submission 207781) | Metatranscriptome of rhizosphere microbial communities from salt marsh grasses in Alabama, United States - J5-7_050615r2r3 (Metagenome... | ecosystem: Host-associated > Plants > Roots > Rhizosphere ... | reverse complement strand
CTGACGAGTTCTTTAGAAGGAAAAATATGGAAAAAATTCGTTTGAAATTGAAAGCTTATGATCATCGTGTTCTCGATCGTTCAGTAGCATCAATCGTTGAGGCTGTAAAGCGTACTGGCGCACAAATTCGTGGTCCGATCCCTTTACCAACAAAGATTCGTAAATATACAGTATTGAAATCTGTTCACGTTAACAAAGATTCTCGTGAGCAATTCGAAATTCGTATGCACGCTCGTTTAATAGATATCGTTTCTGCTACGCCGGAAACTGTTGATTCTTTAATGAAGCTTGATCTTGCACCTGAAGTGGACGTTGAAGTTCGCTCTATGGATAAGTAAGGAGAGGTCGTGGAATTTATTGTTGAAAAAATCGGTATGAGCCGTACTATCACAGTACCTAGTAAACCTGTTACTTTATTAAAAGTAAAAGAAGCTAAAGTATGTGAAGTTAATGATGGGATTGCTATTGTTGCGTATAACGATGGTAAAAAAATGAATAAATCTATAGAAGGTCAACAAAAGAAATATTCTTTGTCTTCTGAGTTTAATCGTTTTGTTACAATGAGTGTTTCTAACGTTGAAGCTGGTGATTTAGATCTTAGCCCGCTTGCTGAGGCAAAAGTGCTAAAAACATCTTTCACAACAAAAGGTCGTGGTTTCTCTGGTGTTATGAAACGTTGGAACTTTGCTGGTGGTCCAGGTGGTCACGGTTCACGTTTCCACAGACTAGTAGGTTCAATCGGTAATGCTGAATGGCCAGGTCGTGTACAACCAGGTAAGAAAATGCCAGGTCAATACGGTAATGTTAAAGTTACTGTAAAAAATGAAATTATCTCTTACGACGCTGAAAATGGTGTACTTGCTGTAACTGGATCTGTTCCGGGTGCTAACGGTGCATTAGGTCGTGTAAAGGTTGCTAAATAATGAGCGCTATAGTACTTAATGAAAAATTTGAAAAAGCATCTGAGTTAGCACTACCAGAGAGTTTTAGTGGAATCAATTCACACAACTTATATCTTTACGTTAAATCTTACCAAGCGGCATTACGTGCTAATACTGCTTCTACTAAGACTCGTTCAGAAGTAAGCGGTGGTGGTAAAAAACCATGGGCTCAAAAAGGTAAAGGTGGAGCACGTGCTGGTTCACGTCGTTCACCTATATTTGTTGGCGGGGGTCAAGCTTTCGGTTCGAAAAACAACCGTAACTATGATCTTAAAGTTAACAAAAAACAAAAGAAACTAGCTCTAAAGTTTGCTTTAGATGCGCTTGCTACTCAAGGTAAACTATTTATCGTTGATAGCATAGAAGTTGCTTCTGGAAAAACAAAAGACGCAAAAGCGATATTTAACGCTCTTGGTCAACGTGATGCATTGTTTGTAAAATCTATCTTAGATGAGCAAACATTCTTAGCATTCCGTAATATTCAGTCTGCTTATTTGATTGAAGAAAACGAATTGAATGCATTCTTAGCTGCAACTTATCGCTCAGTAGTGATAGAAAAAGCGGTTTGGGAAAATCTTGTAAGAGAGGCTGAATAATGGCAGATATTACAGATATCAAATCAATTTTATATACAGAAAAGACTCTTGGTCTTCAAGAAGATGGTGTAATCGTAGTACAAACATCTCCTCGTATGACTAAAACTGGTCTTAAAGAGGTGTTTAGAGAGTATTTCGGAATCGTTCCGACTCGTATAAACTCACTAAACCAAAGCGGAAAAGTAAAACGTTTCCGTGGTGTCGCTGGTAAACAAAACGATTTCAAAAAGTTTTATGTTAAATTACCAGAGGGTGCACAAATAGAAAGTTTGGCGGTATAAGATGGCAATTAAAACTTATAGACCAATAACACCAAGTCGTCGTTTCTATACAAACGTTGACAGCAGTGACATTACTGCTAAAGCAAGTGTTCGTTCATTATTAGTAAAACTTCCTGCTCACGCTGGTCGTAACAACAATGGTCGTATCACTTCACGTCATAAGCAAGCCGGTGCTAAAAAACTGTACCGTATTATAGATTTCAAACGTAACAAGTTTGATATCCCTGGAACAGTAGCAGCTATCGAGTATGATCCATACCGTAACTGTCGTATTGCACTAATCAACTATGCTGATGGTGAAAAACGTTATATCCTTCAACCAAAAGGTCTAAACGTAGGTGATGTTATTTCATCTGCTGAATCAGGTCTTGACGTTAAAGTCGGTAACGCTATGAAACTAATGAACATCCCTGTGGGTACAGTTGTACACAACATCGAACTTAAGCCTGGTAAAGGTGGTCAAATGGTTCGTTCAGCTGGTACAAGTGCACAGATCATGGGTCGTGACGGTAAATATGTTTCACTTCGTATGCCATCTTCTGAGATGCGTTTAGTTTTAGGTGAGTGTATTGCTACTGTCGGTACAGTTGGTAATGAAGAGTACGCAAACGTTGTTATCGCAAAAGCTGGTCGTTCTCGTCACATGGGTATCCGTCCTCAAACTCGTGGTTCTGCAATGAACCCAATTGATCACCCGCATGGTGGTGGTGAAGGTAAAACGAACTCAGGTCGTCATCCAGTTACTCCGTGGGGTAAACCAACGAAGGGTGCTAAAACTCGTCGTAAAAAAGCTAGTGATAAACTTATTATTACTCGCCGTAAATCTAATCCGAAGAGGTAGTTAAATGGCAAGAAGTGTAAAAAAAGGTCCATTTGTTGATGACCATTTAATGAAAAAAGTTGTTACTGCTAAAGCAGCAAAAGACAACAAGCCTATTAAAACATGGTCACGTCGTAGTATGATTCTTCCAGATATGGTTGGTATAACTTTTAACGTTCATAACGGACGTCAATTTGTACCAGTATACGTAACTGAGAATCATATCGGTTATAAACTTGGAGAATTTGCTCCAACTCGTACATTTAAGGGCCATAAAGGTTCTGTACAAAAGAAGGTAGGTTAATTATGGCTAGAGCATTATTAAAATTTATCCGTGTTTCACCTATCAAATCACGTCTTATCGCTCGTGAGATCCAAGGTATGAATGCTGAGCAAGCTCTTGCTGCTTTAGAATTCACTCCAAACAAAGCGGCAAAAATTATTGCTAAAGTTGTTGCATCTGCAGTAGCTAACAGCGGTAACGAAGCAGAAGATTGTGTTATCACATCTTGCCGTGTTGATAATGGTCCAGTACTAAAACGTTTCCGTCCACGTGCTCGTGGTATGGCTTCAGGTATTCGTAAACCAACAGCACATATCTTAGTAGAAGTAGAGGGTAAATAATTATGGGACAAAAAGTTAATCCTATTGGCCTTCGCCTTGGTATAAACCGCAATTGGGAGAGCCGTTGGTTCCCTAATTTTAAAAACGCTCCGGCGAATATAGGTGAAGATCACAAAATTCGTACATATTTGAAAAAAGAGCTTTACTATGCTGGTGTTTCTAACATCATCATCGAGCGTACAGTTAAACGTCTACGTGTAACTATCATCGCTGCTCGTCCTGGTATCATCATCGGGAAAAAAGGTTCAGATATTGAGAAACTAAAATCGAGCCTAGAAAGCTTAATCGGTAAACCTGTTTCTGTAAACATCAAAGAAGAGAAAAAAGCGCAAGCTTCAGCTCAACTTGTTGCAGAAAACGTTGCTACTCAACTAGAGCGTCGTGTTGCTTTCCGTCGTGCGATGAAGAAAGTTATGCAAGGTGCTCAACGTTCAGGTGCAAAAGGTATTAAAGTATCGGTTGCTGGACGTCTTGGTGGTGCTGAAATGGCACGTACTGAGTGGTATTTAGAGGGACGTGTTCCACTTCATACACTTCGTGCTAAGATAGATTACGGTTTTGCAGAAGCTCATACTACATACGGAATCATCGGTATTAAAGTATGGATCTTCAAAGGTGAGGTACTTACTAAAGGTATCCCGGCTGAAGCAAAAGAAGAGAAAAAAGAGTCACGTCGTCCAACTAAACGTGCTCCAAAACGCGAAAATAGCGGAAAGGCTGAATAATCATGTTGATGCCTAAGAGAACTAAATATCGTAAAGTAATGAAGGGTCGTAACCGTGGTTACGCTCGTAGTGGGTATACACTGTCATTTGGAAGTATTGGATTTAAAGCTGTTGAAGCTGGCCGTATCAATTCTCGTCAAATAGAAGCAGCTCGTATCTCAGCTACTCGTCATATTAAACGTAATGGTAAGATCTGGATCAGAGTATTCCCTGCAAAACCATTAACTGCTAAGCCTCTTGAAACTCGTATGGGTAAAGGTAAAGGTGGAGTTGATCAATGGGTAATGAATATTAAACCAGGTCGTATTATATTTGAAATGGGTGGTGTAAACCATGATTAGCACGTGAAGCGCTAACTCTTGCAATGCACAAACTACCATTCAAAACTAAAATCATAACTGCGGAGATGAACAATGAAATATTCTGATTTAGCAGGAAAGAGTGCAGCTGAGCTTCAAGTAATGCTTAAAGAGAAAAAAACTGAGCTGTTTACTTTGAAAATAAAACAAAAAATGATGCAATTAACTAATACTAGCGAACTTCGTGTTGCTAAAAAAGATATTGCACGTATCAACACTGCGCTTAGCGCAATGAAGTAAGGGTTGGTAATGACACATAAACGTGAAATTCAAGGTAATGTAATTAAGATATCTGGTGACAAAACTGTATCTATTTTAGTAGAACGTCGTGTAATGCACCCGAAATATCACAAAGTTGTTAAACGTTTCAAAAAGTACCTAGTACATGATGAGCGTAACGAACTTAAGGTTGGTGATGAGATCATAGCGGCTGAATGTCGTCCATTATCTAAAACTAAATCTTATAGATTGAAAAGCATTGTATCAGGAGCGCAGTTATGATTCAAAGTTTTACTCGTCTTAATGTTGCGGATAATACTGGTGCAAAAGAGATAATGTGTATCAAGGTACTTGGCGGATCTAAAAGACGCTACGCTACTGTTGGTGACGTTATCGTTGCTTCAGTAAAGAAAGCTATACCGACTGCTAAAGTTAAAAAAGGTGCGGTTGTTAAAGCTGTAGTTGTTAGAACTAAAAAAGAGGTACATCGTGAAAACGGTTCATTAATTCGTTTCGATGATAACGCAGCTGTTATCTTAGATGCGAAAAAAGAGCCAATTGGTACTCGTATTTTCGGACCAATCAGTCGTGAAGTACGTTATTCTGGTTTTATGAAAATCGTATCTCTTGCGCCGGAGGTTGTGTAATGGCAAAATTTAATTTCAAAAAAGGTGATACTGTAGAGATCATCGCTGGTGACGATAGAGGCACTAAAGCGGAAGTTCTAGCAGTTATGCCAAAGAAAAACAAAGTAATTGTACAGGGTTGTAAAATAGCTAAAAAAGCTATCAAACCTACAGAAGACAATCCAAAAGGCGGCTTTTTAAATAAAGAGATGCCAATTGATGCGTCAAATGTACGTAAAGTGGAGGCATAATTCATGGCACGTTTAAAAGAAAAATATCTTTCTCTAAAACCAGAGTTACAAAAAGAGCTTGGAATCGAGAACGTTATGAACGTTCCTGCGGTTGAAAAGATCATGATAAGTGTTGGTGCTGGTTTTGCAATGAAAGACAACAAACTTATTCAAAACATAGAAGATACTATAACAGCAATCGCTGGACAACGTGCTACTACTGTAATCGCTAAAAAATCTGTTGCAGGTTTTAAAGTACGTGAAGGTATGCCGGTTGGTGTTAAAGTTACATTACGTGGTGAAAACATGTATAACTTCCTTGACCGTTTAATATCTATAGCTCTTCCACGTGTGAAAGACTTCCGTGGTGTTGCTCGTAACGGTTTTGATGGTCGTGGTAACTACAACTTTGGTTTGCAAGAACAACTAATCTTCCCAGAAGTTAGTTATGATTCTGTAATGCAGATCCATGGTATGAACATCACAATTGTAACTACTGGTTCAGATGATAAGCAAGCATTTGCTTTATTAGCTAAACTTGGTATGCCTTTTGCAAAAGGAAGAGAATAATGGCTAAGAAGTCGATGATCGCGAAAGCGAAAAGAACTCCTAAATTCAAAGTTCGTGGTTATACACGTTGTCAGATCTGTGGTCGTCCACACTCTGTACTTCGTGATTTTGGTATTTGTCGCGTTTGCTTTAGAAAAATGGCAAATGAAGGGTTAATCCCAGGCGTTAGAAAGTCAAGTTGGTAATAGTACGCTAAATGAGCAAAAGCCCATTTAGCTGCGTTGACACTAGGTCCTCTTCAGCAGAGGGCTCAGCAAACTTGTTTGCTTGAGTTTTAGTGTTATACCAATGAGAAACTGTTAACTGCTTAATAGCAACAAGGAAAATTAATGATTAATGATTTAATCGCAGATGCGTTAACTCGTATCCGTAATGCAGCTATGCGTAGACTTGATGTAACAACTTTAGTTCACAATAAATCAGTTGAAGCACTAGCAAACATATTAGTAGAAAAAGGTTATATTGAAAGTTGTAACGTTGTTGAAGACGGCGTTAAAAAAACTATCAATGTTGTTTTAAAGTATGATGAAAATGGTAAAACTGTAATCAACGAACTTAAACGTGTATCTAAACCAGGTCGTCGTGTTTATAAACCGGCATCTGAGATCAAACGTTTCAAAAACGGTTACGGAACAATCATAGTAAGTACATCAAAGGGCGTAATTTCTAACGATAAAGCTATGGAGCTTAACGTTGGCGGTGAAGTTCTTTGTACAGTATGGTAGGAGGTAGAAGATGAGTCGTATTGGAAAAAATCCTGTAGAATTTTCTTCAGATATCAATGTTAAAGTTGATGGGCCTATTATCACTTTTACAAAAGGCAAAAACAGTGTTGATCTAGATACTAAAGGAAATGTTGGTATCGCTGTTGAAGGTAACACTTTAACTTTTAGTTCAAAATCTGATGCTCGTGAAGACCGTGCATTTTGGGGAACATACCGTGCATTAGCGGCAAACATAGTAACTGGTTTAACAACTGGATACACTAAATCTTTAGAGATCAATGGTGTTGGTTACCGTGCTGCTGTTAAAGGTAATGTACTAAACCTACAACTTGGTTTTTCTCATGACATCGATTTCCCGATTCCTGCTGGAGTTGAGATCACTGTCGATAAAAACGTTATTACTGTAAAAGGTATAGACAAACAACAAATCGGTCAAATATGTGCAGAAATTCGTGCATTCCGTCCGCCAGAGCCTTACAAAGGTAAAGGTGTTAAATATGTTGGTGAAGTTATCGTGCGTAAAGCCGGTAAAACTTCTAAGAAATAAGGGAGGTAGATAGATGAATGCTAAAGTTATGAAACAGAAATTGGCAAAACGTATTCAACGTAAGCGCCGTATCCGTTCAAAAATATCTGGTGATACTACACTTCCTCGTGTTTCTGTATTCCGTTCAAATAGATATTTGAGTGCACAAGCTATTGATGATACTAATTCGACAACATTGGCGGCTATTCACTCAAAAGCAAATGGTCTTCGTGCAAACAAAGACGGTGCTGCTGCGTTAGGTGCTGCATTTGCTGCAACACTTAAAAAAGCTGGTATCACTGCAATTGTTTTTGATCGTAATGGTTACCAATATCACGGCGTTGTAGCTGCGTTTGGTGAAGCACTTCGTGCAAACGAAATTAAGTTCTAGGGGTCATGATGGAAATCAATAGAGAAGATTTTGAAGAATCAATCGTAAATATTGGTCGTGTGACCAAAGTTGTTAAAGGTGGTAGACGCTTTCGTTTTACTGCACTAATCGTCGTAGGTAACAAAAATGGTACTGTCGGTTATGGTGTAGGTAAAGCTAAAGAGGTTCCAGACGCTATTCGTAAAGCTGTTGATAATGCATTTAAAAACTTAACTACTGTTAAGATTAAAGGTTCAACAATAGCTCACGATATCGAGCATAAATATAACGCAAGCCGTGTTCTTTTGAAGCCAGCTTCAGAAGGTACGGGTGTTATTGCCGGTGGAGCTGCTCGTCCAGTTCTTGAGTTAGCG
>Ga0316587_1000041_pt1 | contig 8213 bp, 1 predicted proteins | sample J5NA_3_FD_207781 | JGI IMG/M metagenome (GOLD analysis project Ga0316587, IMG submission 207781) | Metatranscriptome of rhizosphere microbial communities from salt marsh grasses in Alabama, United States - J5-7_050615r2r3 (Metagenome... | ecosystem: Host-associated > Plants > Roots > Rhizosphere ... | reverse complement strand
GGCCAGGGGATGCTGAGGGAAGTTCGTCATAATAGAACTGTTGGCGAGCTCCCGAAGAGGAACTACCAAGTTTAACGAATTCACTCTCAACAACTTGGAGAGGTGACCCAGTGGCTGTCAAATTCTCTGCTCCGCGCGTAACAATGGTTGTATAGTACTTGCGCCAATCACCGGTATCGGGATTAAGATGCCAGATCATGGATCCTCTATAACCAATAAAACACGGAAAAAGTAAGGAAAAAGCACAATGCCGAACCGCATTACCCGGGGCTGTACCAACACCAACAATCTGATAAAGACTTTGTGGTGCATATGGTTGAAACCCAGGTTGCGGGGGAAATTGAGAGAATCGCGCTTTGAGAACGACATCATAGTCGACTCCAGGCGCGACCGCATTCTCACCCCAATTAATAGGTGGCATCATGACCGATCTGCGCAACAAAACGCGCATAGAGGCCACAGCTTCACCACCATAAATGCGGTAGGAGTGATCATCAGCTTCCTTGGCTTGTGTAACTTCATTCCCGGACTGAACCGAATAATAAGACAGTCGCGTGTTCATATCAGAAGATGGTTCCATAAATTGCAAATTCGGTGCACCCTTCACAAAGAATAGAAGAGTGACATCAGATGTTGCAACTGGAGCAGTAAGCTGGTTAAGAACACGGACTGTCAAAGTCCCATTGGAAACCCCATCGAGCGTATAGGAAGCAAGAACATCACCTTTGCGTCGCCAAAAGTTATAAGCGTTCGAATACTTAATGGGGTAGGTCTTCAGCCAATGTGCAGCTTGAGAGTAGGGAATTGTCATTTCAAAATCCAAATCAGGTGTAAGATCAACTATCTTGGTGAACGATGTATTGGAATAATCCGCATTATCAGTCACGATGTTCTTGATAGGGTCCCAAGAAATCTTGAGACGACCCTTGTGATACTGTGAACATACAGCTCTGATTCGAATGGTGATATCACCGTGCCAAAAGAAAAAGTTTTGAGCTACCATGGCCATAGGTGACATCTGAATTAAGTCTTGCGAGACCCCATTGGCCCGACTATACATAAAAGAAGGGTTAATAGGGATGGACATCAAAAATGTATTAGTAGTGTCCGTTGTTGCCCAAGCGACTTGCGTCATTAGGCATTCTCTGGCCACAAGACTGGAGATGGCTAATTCATCTCCACCAGAGAGACCGATCGTACGAGGATCAATAGAAAGCTCATTTTTAGGGTCAAGCGTCAATTTAGTCGCAGGAACCGATAAAGAAGCAGAAGGCACTCCATGTCCACAAGAAATAGATACTGGAGCTACATCGGAAATTACGGGTACATTGGTATAACCAAAAATACTAGCAATACCAGATGCAGCGTTAGCACCAAGTTCAGTGGCCATGGCAAATGGGGCAAACATAGGAATAGACTTCAGTTTGCTAGCAACTTCTGCTACTGCGCTAGCGACCCGAGAGACAGGTCCTTGTCCATACTCATCCTTCTTGGGTCTACCAGATTGAACGGCAAGCTCGGCGGTGGGAGTGGAGAGGACAACATTGGTTGCCCACGCGTAAAATTGTACATCGATAGATGCCGCAGAAACTCCATTAGCATTTGTCAGTCCAACAATTTCACGAATGTCAAGGACACCCATTTCTTTAAAGTCGTCGGCAATAGCCGCTCTAATCCAATTTCGTGCATTGATGTATGGTAGGAGAAGCTCTCCACCCTGATTACTAGCTGGATACACAATGACATGAGGTCGTTGCGTATAAGCCATATTTTCAAGGAGTGGAGTAGAAGCAGCGATCGAATTAGAGTAGCGAGTGAGTGGTTGATAAGAGACCAATAAAGCACCGTAATAAAATGGTGAAGCATTAATCACAACCTTTACATGAAGATTGCAGCGGATAAAAGCATAATTGTCAAGTTTCTTCTTTACCGCCGTTTGATTAAAGTATAAAAACCAAGGTTCAATAGTGGACGCCACATAAGGCGAACCCTCAACCCAGGCTACTTCATGAATCTTAACCGGTCGTTCGAAAAACTCAGCAAGAGAGCCCTGAGCAATATGACCAACATCGTACGAAGGGTCGGATAGAGGTTGAAAAGCAACCGTACCCGAAGCATTAGCATCATCAAAAGTGAGAATCTGCTGCTGCTCCATCTCGGTATGTTCGGCTGCAATGGGGCCGGTATTAGGCATCACCTCCATGGGAGATGTAAGAACATTTTCCACAATGCCATCCGGCTGATCGCCAAGTGAAGTCTTGGCGTTACTATTCATATTCATAGAACTAGCGGTCTTTTAAAGTTTAAGGTATATCCACTGACCAGTAGACACCCCGATCTCCATACTTGCAGGATACATATTTATAGACCCGTAACCCACGACGCGTGTAATGAACCACGCGAGTCTTTCCAAATCGGATTCTTCCTTTGCTGTATTCAATGGAGAAGAAGTGCAAAGGTACTCCGAAATGCCCCTATATTATTCCAGCCATTCTAGATGTGCAAGGTATAGGGAGTAAAAGTGGGAATTAAACCCAGCTAATTCTCACTAAGATTTAAAAGCTCACTATGGGTGAACCTATCTGTTTGAGTGAGGAGATAAGAACGAACAAATTCGACATGCGATTTCAAGTCAAGAAGACAATCTTCGTAAACATCCCACGCGTCTATATACTGCTCCACAAGGAGTTCACGGGGTGTTAAGTGCGCCCTCGATTGAACTTCTTTCAAGTCACGTTCAGCTTCGCGAATGGACTTATCATAAAGCAAAAACATATAAAGCAGACGATAGGGAAGATTGACTCCTGATTGCACGGAAAAACTAGTTTCTGGTGATAAATCACGCAATTCTTGCAATTTAGCAAGCATAGTCAGGAAAACCGATGGGGACATTTCTTGGTCCCTAATGAAATCCTCTAAATCAGACACACGTTCCACAAATGTGGCAACTCTCTTCGAAGAGCACCCACATTGTACCCGGTATGCAGACTCGTAACGTTCTCTGAGAAATTCATAAGTAGGCAGAGGATTAGTCAAGGTGGCGTGCTCCAAAAGACTCGTATCCTTCAAAACACGTGAAAATAAAGCTCGCCTTTCCTCAAAAACTTCTCTACCATAAAAGAAATACTCCTCTAAAGCAGTGCGAACAACTGATAACATGTGCTGTGGAGGGTCATGTATCCTAGTATGCAAACACCAGGTTAATGTTTTGCAAATAGAATCATGATCCAAAGGTGCAACCACCTTCCCAAGTTCCGGATCAAACCGGAAGCCGCGCTTCAGAAAAGAAGACTCTATAATGGGGTGCTTTGGGACAGGGGTAGCTTCCTTGTCGGCCATAGTGTAAGTAACGCCAAACTGTGCTAAGCGCTCGCTCATAACAATATGATCGAAGAAAGAGCACGTATTCTTAAAACCCATGATATTATCATCACCATAAGATATAAAAGAAACGTTTTCATGAAAGTCATCGCAACAGCCTCTAGGGTGTGCATGTCTATAAGCAATTCGCGCATAGAGGGAATTCACTATTCCATTAATGATAACAGTTAGTGGATGCCCCGAGGGATTAGTTCCTAGGAATGTGAGTAACACACCAAAATAATTAACGGTGGGGAACGCAACATCTTGAGCTATACCCTCAACAACGCGAATATGCTCCTGAGAGGCGCCAGCAGCCTTAAGTAACTCAACAATCACACGAAATGCTCCAAGAATAAGACGGGGAGCCATGGTTTTATCATACTTAGCGTAATCACCATCGGTACCTTCAGGACCGAGTGATACTAACGTATGGTACAAATCATTCCATTCCTGTGACTGTGCCGCAATACCAACACCACTCTCAAAAGTAAAGCGATTGCGTTGAACAACTCTTATGAAGGACAAAAGATATTGCCTAACAACAACGCTCCAATGAAAGGGTGCCCCACAAAATACGCGTGTTTTGTGGTCGCGAATCTTACGAGTGGGTAACGGTTCGTCTTTAAGGTGTGCAGTAAAGACAGGGTGCGTAGAAATACCACATAGTAGGGATTCCTCACAATGTTTGCGCATACTTTCAACAATGGGGTCAAGAATAATAGGCTCCTCCCATCGTTCTGTAGGTTCGCCAATAGAGACATGTTTCAACTTAGTCTCATTAAATGGGAAGCCAGCAGATGTTTTAACCTTTATACGGTCTACATACTCTACGCCAGCCTCACCATTAAGAGCTACGTCTACTGTGAAGACGTCCTTTATCAACTCGAGCTCACTAGGAGGTAATTGAGAAAGAATTTTCCCCGTAAATGACTGAATAGCCGCATCAATGTCCTCTGTAGAAATGTTACTATTTGTATTTACCATATCGACAAGAGGTTTGTACCTAACACGATATCCTTTCATTTGCGGAGGTCCAAAATCGTCGTGAATGGGCAAGCTTGTCTGTTTACTAGCTTCAACTATGTATTCAGACAAGAGTGTCCGAGCAACTTTAGATTTTCCAGGAAAATTCTTCAAGCCAGTTATTGAACCATGCACGGCCACATTACCGTTTTCTATGTAACGAATTGGATGCCTATCGTGAACCTCGGGAACTAATCCATGCTCACCAAAATATATAGGATCCAATACACCACCTTGAATAGTGTACATAGAGTTGAATCGGGAAATTAAGCCTTCAACATCCTTCTTCAAAAGGGGAGTTGAAACCATTTCCCTATTTCTACCAAGGGCTGTGTGCATACCAATAACAAAAACGCCACCAGCAGATTTTGTCCAGAGTAAAGAACCACAATCTCCATTCCTCGTAAGGTTATCACCGACTAATCTACCAAACCACATATTATACGTGCCGTCCATACCATTGTCTGATAGGAACATATCACGCAAGTATGCGCCACCAATCGATCGACTCGTATATGAACTCGTCGAACTTTTAGTGATCATGTTGGCAGTTAAAGGTCCGGTAATACCCATAGGGACGAGATACGGGCGTATGTCGCGTGCTGGAGGCAAATCCGGCACTACAAACATAGCAATATCTTTATCTGGAATGCTCGCGTATTGGTTCAAGGTGAATGGAACCTTCTTTCCATAAACAAGACCATTGGAGGCGTTCCTAACTATTTCGATATGAGAAATCTTGCTACGAAAGTAGTGTTCATTTGTGATCCACAATTGCCCACAAATAGCAATAGCCTGACCATCTATGGTTAAGCCATCGACAGTGTGTAATCGCATGAGAGCTACATTCTTGGCAAGCGTTTTCTCTATCTGGTCCATTGACAGAGATGCCATGGAAACAGACTTTCTATCCATTTCGCAATTAGCAATATCTGTGTCAGCGTTATAATAAACATTTTTCTGGGTTTCGGGTGCAAGTGTTGGCGTAGAAACATACTGTCCTTGTACTAAAACAGTGTAACTACTGTACCACCTTTTGTAAGCTGCGCGTATGGCTACCAAAGTGGCCATAATAGCAGCGAGAGCGTAAGCTTTACGAAACCCATAAACATGAATCCTAATACGCTGAGCTAGCATAAGAATACTGATTTTGTCAACATAAAATTTCCACCTGAGACATTTGTATTTACACCGTCTCAAGAACGCTGATAGTATCCCTCTAGGTGTACCACATGTAATGGTTAGTACCCAGAAGAAGAAACTAAGAGTGGCATGCATACAGAGTAGGATGGAAAACATCAACATCGAAACCAAGTAAACAATACCACGCGCATCACTGAAAATTTGTAATGCTTTAGTCCATTTCGAATAAAGAGATGGACCTTGCACAGTAAGCGGAGTAGGGAGGCAATCATTAGGGTTAGAACACGAAAGACTTCTACAATCAAAACACATAGACATATTATCATAAGTGTGCTTGGATTGCTGTATGGCTTCCATTTCAGAAAAGTGCTTTTTAAGCTCCTCAAAGACATACATGTAAAGTCCTTCGTACCCAAAAATTGACAGATACTCCTCCCAATAGACGGATTGTCTTTCGTCATTAAGCATACGCATCTTCTCTATGGTTAGAATCCACGGAAAAGGCATTTTACCAATTGCGTTGCGATATGCAGTGATTTTAGAACTATCTAGTGTTCCAAGATCCGTCTTAAATTCATCTTTAACGCTAACGCGAAAACGCATCTTCATCCTGCGCCAAAAAGCACCAGGACAGAATTTGCGAACGTGCACGTCAAGATGTGCTTTGTTGGTATTAAGCATAACAAGAGCGGGTTGGGCTCTGATATTACCTTTCTTTTCCAACTCAGCTTGATTTGTCAAGAGCGGACATATATTGATGAGACTAATAAGTTCATCAGTAGATTTGTCAACTTCACCCTTAACAAAAATGTTCTGTGATACATCATCACAGCGAATAGCCCAATGATAATTCTCGAAACCCGACCAATAATCATCGTTAGGATTACGAGAGTACAAAAATTCATCACGAGCTTCAAGGGGGCGATTTAGCTTCGTAGAACATTCCGCGTATATCTTGAAAAGCAGCTTTGTGAGATCCGTTTTACCGACAGACGTGCCACCATAAAAGAAAATCGCAAAAGGTAGGGGCCGCAATTGACCAGCCAACCTGCGGTTATCTAATTTATTACACGCCATGTGAAGATCATGTAGTTTCAGCTGCAGAGATTTCTTCTCTACACTGCTTAGATTGGACATTCCCTTTTTAAAAGTGGTTCCAACTTCAAGCAGCGATAAAAGATCTAAGCGCAGGGCAAATGGATCGCATCCATCTTCGCCACTCAGAACTCTCTCGCTATAAAGAAGCTGTTCATTAACTTGCTCAATCCACGAATCAACTTCATTGATGTCGTACAAAAGAGCCGAAAATTGTCCAGTTTTCAAGAAAGTGACACCCCTTGTTAAAATATCTTCAAGAAGCTCCGTCAATGACATGAAAAACTTCCATCCAAAAACGAGGGGTTTATGTTTAAGCATTTTACTGTACTTAGTAAGTCGGCTGTTGTAAGTATTAGCCGAAATACTATCTAAACCAAGAAATGAGCGCAATACGGTAAAACATGCTAAATATTGGAAGGTATCAGAGAGCTTCTGTAAAAGAGAACTCTTTTCAATATTCTCAACACCTCCAATAAGACCACGTAAGTAATCAAGTGATGGTTCAAAATCCACATCATGCAGTCCTGTAACTAAATCACTCAATGTTTTAAGTGGCCTTGAAGCGGTTTCCGATGCTTGCACTCGAAATCCTGGATCCCATATACTGTAAATGTATATGACACTTTCCCAGATATTATGAGTTAAATTTTTATTTCCAGGAAAGTTAATTTTGTATTGTTTGTAAAAAGCCTCAAAAACATGCCGAGGTGTTTCACAGCGAGTTAATTCACTGAGAAGTAAAATCGCGTTTTCGGCTATCTCAACCAAATCAAAGCTAGCAAATTTACCAGAAGAGGTAAGTTTACTAGAAAGAAACTCACGAAGAGTGGCTGTACCAGAGAAAAGAATCTCCGGTGAAACACCGAAAAGTTTGTTGCTATTGCAAATGAGCGTGCTCTGGGCCTGAACTCGGAACTGTTGGGCCTGGAGTTGATTCCCCATTAAGCACGGGCTCAATCCGAAAGGCTGGTCTAAATGACCAACGGAACGACGACTACCCGCGCACCCTGTATGAGCGCTTGTATCTAATGCTGCGTAAGTTGTAACCATGATGAAGTCCAGTAAAAGAGGGGGTGAATATTTTTAAGGTAAAATATCCAAACCTAATCGACATCAAATTTCAACTGCTGCTTTAGCCACCCGTCGTCTTGGTGGGTTCTACCTAATTCATAGAATTTAATACTATTCTGTAGGGTATACTACAGAAAGATGACTAAAGAAGACCGGAGGCAAAAGTGCCGGCCTGTTTAATTGTTATAGAAACAAAACCACGCTAACAATGTGTCATAACATTGCGTCGTCTGACCCATCCAAAAAGGATGAGTATTCTATAAATTGGGTTTAGCCTATCAAAAGTCACAATGCCCAAAAATAACAAGTTGGTCCCAGCGGATACGAATTTCGTTGCACAACAGTGGCGTACAAATACGTGAAATCCGCAGACGGTGGGATAAGCAATCGAATTATTTTACATCATTGTGTGCACTACATATGTAAACGGCAGTGCTGGTTTTATCGCAACCTTTACGTGTGTAATAAACGGCTAAAGTAGAGAATTTCATAAGAATTAAATCTTATAAAATTCC
>Ga0316587_1000039_pt1 | contig 8414 bp, 1 predicted proteins | sample J5NA_3_FD_207781 | JGI IMG/M metagenome (GOLD analysis project Ga0316587, IMG submission 207781) | Metatranscriptome of rhizosphere microbial communities from salt marsh grasses in Alabama, United States - J5-7_050615r2r3 (Metagenome... | ecosystem: Host-associated > Plants > Roots > Rhizosphere ... | reverse complement strand
GTTTTGTGTATATAAGGGGGAACCTGGGGGAGGTCCAGTGTATCCGGGAGGATTACTGAAGCGACCCAGGTTAGGCGGAGTTCCGAAGAACTCTACGGTAGGCGAAAGTGTGAAAACTAGTTTTTCGAACACACTCTCAAGCCCGCACTTCCATTTAAGTGCTAGAGCCAACGCCAGATCTATGCTGGCGTTTCTCATTTCCAGACAGTTCCGAGTCCAAGGCGGTACGCCGTTGGACACAACCAGAGCTGTGGGAGATGAAAGACTCCTTGTCTTTGCATGCAAGATCGCAATATTCGCAGACGAAGGGCCTCTCAAGAGGGGTTTTCTTCTTCTTCTCTTCTTGGGCACCCGAAGAGATATAGAGAGCAGGGGTTGACATTAACTGGTAGGCGCGGAAGTCATCGCCAAGAGCCCAGTAATAGTCGGTGTAGGAGGATGGGGAGTCCATGTACAGCTGGACAGGGGTCAAGCCAGAATTGAACTCACCTACATAGTTTGTGAAGCATTCGGTCTTTGTCATGGGAACTCCACAATACCAAGGACATTCAACTCCTTGGAAGTGACACTCAGAGGAGACCTGGAGGTTCTGGGGACCAGCTCCGCGGCCCCAAGTGTCTTCAGCATAGGCAGCGCTTCCTCTGGTCCAGACTTTTCCAAGGTCTGCCGCAGAACGATCGAAAATGAAGCGGTAACGCGTAGAACCACGAAGCCAAAGGAAAGGATAGACAAACCAGGTCAGATTGTCCATGTGGTATTGGTTCGTGGGAACGTTGATAGCTGCATACATGTAATAGGCGTATGGGGACCACCAGTTGTAGTTTTCGGTCGCGACGGGAGGATTGCCGTCATAGTAGCGCTTCGTCGGTTCAAGCCAGTCGAGGTTCTGTTCACTCATGCAAAGGTTGTCATCCATGGAGGGATTTGCAGCAAACATGTAGTCAAACGGTTTCTTGAAGCTCTCTCTAGTAGTAGAGACAGGAGCAGCTTCATCTCCGTACGAGTTTGCATTGACAGTGCCAGACTTGGGGTTGTATCTGACATTCTTGCGAGTGCGTCTGACAATGTCAGACTTTCCTTCAAGGTCATCCTGACGGGACTTCACTTCAGGTGCCGTGTAGTGGTAGAGGATGCCTGTGTCCACAACGGGGTCAGGGTTGATGAGCATGCCAGCTTGGAAGTCTTCGGCCATAGAAGCCCAGATGTCAAGGTAGACAACTGGTGCAATGGAAGGGTCATTGGTGACAGCCTTGTTGAGGACGTGGACGACGATTTGGCCATTAGCAAAGTTAAACGAAGCAGGGAAGGAGCCAGTGGTAACGATGTAGGGATACAAAGCAGTACCTGTGACGCCATATGCGTACGTTTGGGAGTTCGTACTTTGGGTCCAAACTTCGGAGCTCACATAGGGAACAGCGAACTCACAAGTCGTGTCTCCAAGGACGTCACACACGATCGTGTAGGCGTCTCCGAAGGTGTCAGAATCGACAGTCGTAGCTGCGGCAACCTCCGCTAGGAAGGTGACGGCAACTTTCATACTGACGAATTGGGAAGTGGCAAAGTTGAGCTGGAACTTCATGCCTCCGCGATAGAACCTGTACGGCGCGACGGCATAGCCAGCCCAGGAGGGAACAAAGTCACTGTCTTGGCCATAGAAACCCCAATGGGGGGAGACTGCAAGGACGGCCAGAATATCACCCCCTGCTGGGGAGGTGTAAGTATTCCTCCCCATCAGTGATGGGGTTGAAGCAACGTCTGCAATCGTTGGGTTTTCTTGCTCTGCGAAACGAAGGCTGTCTCCTGTTCCTGCCTGGGGGTGCGAGGAAAGAGGAGCAACCCAATCGAGTCCAGAGATGAGGGCCATGTCCCTACCAGGAAGGTGGAACGTAGGCATTGGCGACTGAGTGCTTGTTGGTTTGTCAAGAAGAGCTAACATGGGTGCTAGTCTGCCTGCAACATCAGCTAGTTTTTCGAAAATGTGGATACCAGAATCGATTACTTGTTCAACTGATGATGCAGTGGAAACAAAGGAGTTGTTGTCAGACTTGTCAGCTGCTTCTTGTTTTGCTTTCTTTTTGCCCTTACCGTAGGAATCGGCAACGACAATAGAAGCAGGACGTGGCATGATGAACTTGAGTCCATTGAACTTCGCCCAGATGGTGACCTCGCCGGAGTAGGCACTTCCTTGGGAGGTTCCGAGGGGATGGAGAACAATGAACTCGAGAGCATGCATGTCGCTGTCAGTGCTCCCGAGGGTCCAAACCGGATGGTTGTGGTTCCAAGGCAGCTCGAACCTGAGGCTTGTGGAGACACTTGCAGAAACTCGGTAGCAAGGAAGTTGAAACTTCTGTCCGAGATATCCCGTGTGCATCCTATAGCCGGTTCCAGAGGCTTGACAGTCAGCTCGAGAAATGAGCAAGGTTCCTTGGGCTCCGACAGCCATGTTCGGCTGAACGGAGATTTCGATGGAATCCCATTGCGCATACTTCCAGTAGTTAGTCCAAATTCGACTGATCTGGGGGATGTCGAGAAGGATATCAGGAAGGTAGAGGGTGTAGAGAGATGAATAGACTGCATCAGTTGAGGCCCAGGTAAGAGTTGCCACAGGATAGGGACGTGACAAGAGGGCGTCAAACTCATTAGTGGGAACTTCATTGAACTGTTTAATCATGACCGCCTTGTCAGGAGGTTCAGTAAGCTCAATTACTGCTCCACTCTCGTTCTGAGTGGTGAGAACTTCAACAGTAGTCTCAGTTTCCTCTGGAGCTGCATAGAGGTCAGAGGTAGATTCGTCAGCGACGGTTTTAGTTTTTTCCATACCACAATTCATTTTAGCCTCAGCGTGTGGCTCGCCGGAGGCAGGAATAAAATCCTCAATTAGAGGAAGTTTGCGTGGGGTTTCCACGGCTTAGGGTGCGCGTATGGACGCGACTTAAAAGTTCGGAATTCGGGGGATCCGGGCCCCTGGAGCTCTACGAGAAAGTAAGGAGCCACTCCTCCATGATTGCTTCATAGGAGAGATTGGGAGTGGCAGCACCTCCAAGCTTGAGCTCTCTGATGAGTTGTGGAACCCACTCATCATAGACTTCTCTTCCGTGGTGGAAGAGCTCTCTCATCGCCATCACGACTTGTTGAGTCACGACAGCTCGGGACGGAGAGAAAGACCACTTAGGGATTTGAAGGACTGTGTTGAGATCGAGAGGAGCCAACTGCATCGACGAATTTCCGAAGGGATGGAAACGTCGACTGTTGAACTGGAAACTCTCTGGGTCAAGATACTCAGTCATCTCATGGTCTTTTTGGGGGGGGGTTGGACACCTCTGGAAGTTGAGGATGTATTCGTCTCTCTCCGCAAGCTGGTTATACCAGGGAAGACTCCTGCATACAGTAAAGATGCGGTCGTCTCCATTAAAGGCAAACCTAACTTTGTGAAAGATGATTTCGAGAATCTCGGAGTCGTTATAACCTTCACGACGAGCGAGAGTTCCGAGGTTTGTGCGAGACTCAACCCAGTTCATTAAACCGCCAAGGAGGTTAGTGAAGATGTGTCCTGAAGGTAGGATGAAAGGGAGTAGAATTACAAATCCTTTCCATACGAACATAGGCTTCAGAGTAGCTTCAATTAACGCTTCGCGGAGTCGTCTGTTTTCTGGTGATATTTTCCAGAACTCGTACCACTTGATGATTTCGCCATATACAAACGCCATGACTTTGTATGCGGCTTCGACGTCCCATCCAGGACAATCGCTACCACCAAGGTTGGGCTTACCTTCAGGGTCAGCAAGCATCATATAGTTGAAGAGACGCGTCCAATCGCTCGAACGCTCAGTCATGCCAACAGTTATAGGCCAAGAACCGAAACGAGAGTACATAGCTGTCAAGAACTCCATGAACGCGAAACGGAACAGAATCGTGAAGTACCAAGGACTTCCGAACATGAGTCTCTGTTTAGATTTCGTGTCGCAGTAGTAGACAGCTCGATCGATATCAGTCAGGACTTTCCTTCCAACTGACTCGATCTTAGCTCTGTTACGGGATTGAGTCGCATGGTGTGCACGGAAGTCATTGACCTCTGCAACTCTCATCTGGAAGAGCTTCTCAGGAATTATGACCATCGCTGAGACTTTCATGCCAAGACGGGCAGCAGTCCTCACATCGTGAACGAGGAGAACTGAACCTTCAGGCAGCTCAGAAACAGCCTTCTTGAAACGGCGGAAGTCATTAGGAGCGAGGGATGAGAAGCGAATATCTTCAGAAATCCCTTCGTTGACATATCCGTGCATTTGTTCAGCATCATAGACATTTTTCTCAGGGTCATGGGCATGTGTCTTTCCAGAGAGAGGCGGAGCGACAACTAGGTAGATGTCTTTCCGGGGTGGGTAGACATCCTTCTTGTCGAGTTTTTCATCCTTTCGGTGAATTTGGTAGACACAGTCAAGGTAGGCATCACCTGTATTGAGGTCATCGATCATGCCAGTGAGTTTTTCTTCTTCTCCTTCTCCATACTCAAGACCAGAGTCCGAGGACGTGACATATGGGAACTTGCCCTTGACTCCCTTCAGACCGAAGCCGAGGGAGGTATCCTTGGAAACAGGATTGACGAAGGCATTTCCACGGAGAGCGAGTGTGAGAGAGGTACGCTCAATGACTGGTGAGGGGAACTCACGATGGATGTTCTTGTTGAACGCTTTCACTCCTTCCATGTTGGGCTCTCTTTCCACTTTGTTCAATTTCGCTTCAAAGTAGATGTTTGAGTTGAAAGTCCGTTCTTCTCCGTCGATCGTCTTCTTTTGGATTCCGAAGACAGGAGTAGTTTTAGTGTCAGGACCACAATTGATGAAAGTTCTCTTCAGATTGGAATTTTTGAACATCTGATGAGATCCAGAGCGAAGTTTGCCAACGACAATGGCGGCGGGAGGGGCGTTACAGAAGGAGCTTGCTTCCTCGATATCGGGGGAGATTTCGGGGATTGCATTTCTCTTCGCAAGCGAGGGCCACATTGCGAGGAGAGACTCCTGAGTCACAGGGCAGTAATACAACTGATTTTTGGATTCCCTTCCGCTGACGATCATAGCACCAAGGGTGCGACCACCAAGGCTCTTATTGAGAATGAAGGCTGGGAGGGTACACCAGCCAGGTTTGCCCTGGTAGGCAACGCTGATGGCATCATCAACCATAACGCTCACTCCTCCTCCTTTGTTGCGAACCGTGCGAGAGACTAGGGGCTCTTCTACTCGCATCTTGACTGGGGTAAGCCCTCCATGGACAGGCACAAGGCCATAAAAGAAGGACTCCCAGTCAGTTTCGAGGTCCTCATCAGTGAGGAAGCGAGATGAAATTCTTTTCATCGCAATACCGGGAAGGGTAAGACCTCCGATGTCGTATTGTTCGAGGGTGACAGGATCGACATCACGGAAGTCAAAGGAGTGGGTCACAGAAGTCGAAGGATCTTTGAGGTTGAAAGTGACTTTGATCGGATGGTCGGGGGTGCATGTCTCAACGAAATGACAAGTCGTAAGGACATGACCACCTCCGACACAGAGGCCGTAAAGGGTCATACGACCATTGTTGAGCTCAACGAGTGCTCTGTCAGCGACGTAGTCAATGAGAGAGTCACCGTAAGAAGCAGTGTCAACGGTAGGATGAGCAGGGTTTCTAGTCCGTGCTCGTCGGACGTTGTGTTTTCGCGCTTTACGAATTTCCGAGAAAGACTCGACTGTTTTGGGCGAGTCCTTCTTCAGGAAGTAGGAGACAAGGAACACGAGACCTACACCAAGTCCTACAGCGGTAGCTACGCCAGTGAAGACCAATCCGTCTGAGAAAGAAGCTCGGAGGGCTTGTTCATGTGCCCACGCGGGGGCAAGAGAAGGTGAAGAATTGACCATAGCAGCGCATGCGAGACGTGTAGCGAAATTCTCGGTGAGGAAACCAGGAATGTTGGTTTTCTTCTCCTCGAGGAGAGGGAGTTTGTCAACCGGGAAGATCTCGAAGTCCGGGCCAAGGAGAGGTCCTCGGAACTTGAGATTCTCGGCGACATTGCTTATGTCCCTGATCAATCCGAGCACTATAACTCTCAAAGAAGAGAGTTTATCTTTCACGCCATCGTAAATGTCATGAGAGATCTCAAAGGCGAGTGCTTCGTACTGAGTCATATAGACAAGGGCAGCGTGATCGTCGTCATCAAGATAGAAGGCGACGAACTCTCCTTCTCCTTTGACAGAGACATGGCGGAACGGAGTCAGGGGAATCTGCTCTCTCCTGAATACCCCAACAAGCTCGAATAAGGTTACGTCCTCAACTAGTGGCTGAACATAGGACATGTCTTTTTTCGGGTCGGGGGGCAGCTCGAAAGGAGTGGTTCCTTCGACAGAAGTAGGAGGCTTAGAAGCGACAGGGGCGAGATGTTGACACATTTCCATTACTTTTTCCCAGAAACCAGAAGGGTCGAGAGCGGCAAAGACTTCAAGTCCACGGGAGTAGTGGATCTGATTCGCTAGAGTGATAGCCATCTTCTCATGGAATTCTCTCTGGAGGGCATGGGGGAAAATAAACTCCCTGCCAGTCTTTGCAAAGATTCTCTTCTGACACATTACGACAAGTTCATCGTATGTGGGAGGGGACTCATGGAATTCGTCTCCATCTCCTTCTTGTGCCTCTGAGAAGACTTCAAGGTCTTCTTCCTCAGGCTGAGAAATATCAGGAGAGGGCATGCTTTCGAGATGCAGTTTGGTCGCGAAGTCTTCAACTTCCTTGTAGGTAGTCAGTTCGACTCCTTGCTTTTCATCTCCGAACATCGCATTTAGAGCTGTAACTTCAACATTGCCTTCAGCAGCAAGTTGACGGATAGCGCTTAGGACTGACACTTCATCTCCTTGATCGGACACGTAAGTGTCTGTATCAGGATTGTGCCTGTGGACACGACGATTGAGAATGAGCATCGACGGGCGGAAGCCTGCTCCATAGGAGTCAGCATCAACTGGTACGAAGTAGACAAAGTGCTTGACATCATCATAGGTTTGGATATCTTCCGGGGAGTAATGATATCCAAGCATCATTCGAAGGTATGAAACGGGTTCTGCTTCACAACAAGCGAGGCGGTAGATGGCTTGACCAACGTCCATCCTTTCAGGGAACTTACCAGACGTTTCGTCTCCTTCCCTGACGTAAGTATCTGTCATGGGGTCAAATTCGTACATCACCAAATAGGAAGATTCTGTATCTCTTGGGAAGTAGATACGCCCTGGACGAATGCCATCAGGCTGTTCTTTACGAGCAATGTTTCCATAGACCTGGGCGTCAATGTACTCTTGAGCTTGTTCCATGGATCGCTCAATGGCTTGAACTTCAGACTGGGAGTTATTGAGAGCAAGACGTATGAGCGTCGCTTGAAAGCGTATAACCCAGGGGACATCAGCAAAGAAGCCGCCACCGTTACGCTGGAGTGCGTCAGCAGCTCTTCCGTAGTAGCTGTCACTACCGAGCCACTTGTCGGGAGTCTTTCCAAGGATTTTATGCACGCGGAAACGTACATGTTTGTTGAACTCTTCGAGTGTGGGTTGTCCATTGATCTGGGCCCAAGTGAGGAACTCTCCTTCAGGGGAAATAAGGATGGGTTCAATGTTGAGGCCAACTCTGCGAACAAGGGCGTCGAAGTCTTCGATAGAAACTCCAGGAGGGCGGTTCGGTCCACTGTACTTACTCAAAGGGAGATTGGAGGGACAGATGACAGAAAGAGCTCGGAAGAAAACCTTACCCTTCGCTTCAAGTGAAGCCATGTTCGGGTGGAAGTCAGTTGGGCTACAAATGGCTATAAGTTCATTGGCCAATTCAGTCCGTTTTTCTTCACGAAGATCTTGGAAAGCGTCATCATAGACGACAACGTCTTTGTGAGAGCCCATTCCGTCCCAGTACTCTTCACTGGTGTTTCTCCAGTATTCGTTGCCTTTGTCGTATTTTCCTCGGACTTCTTTGACTGTGAAAGCAGCCAAAAGTCGGGCAAAGGAGGTCTTCATGGTTCCACGAGCACCTTCAAGGAAGATTATACTCGCAGTTCTCTGAGGGCCAGAGTTAGCGACATAGGTTTCGACAAGAGTCATTTTCCGAGCCAGGTCGGAAAGTTGTTGGGAATGAGCTGAAGTCCATTTGTTCTTTTGGGTAGATTGGTAGGACATAGCGTCGTGGCGGTATCGAACGTAGTCCCGATAGAGCTCACAAATCTCTCGCATCGTTTCAACGTTAGTGTTAGAGAGATCGATTTGCTCAACTCGGGCGAGTCGATTTTGAAGGTCTTTATACCGAGACAGAAGAGTCTCGATTCCGACCTTGTGGAGAACGTGCTTCTCCAGAAGTCCATAGATGAACATGCCAGCTTCAGCCAGCATGCCACCGAAAGACTTGACGTCTTTGACTTGACT
>Ga0316587_1000037_pt1 | contig 8508 bp, 5 predicted proteins | sample J5NA_3_FD_207781 | JGI IMG/M metagenome (GOLD analysis project Ga0316587, IMG submission 207781) | Metatranscriptome of rhizosphere microbial communities from salt marsh grasses in Alabama, United States - J5-7_050615r2r3 (Metagenome... | ecosystem: Host-associated > Plants > Roots > Rhizosphere ... | reverse complement strand
CGTATATGGAAAGATGTTTCAAGTTAGTGTTGTACCGGCTCGGATTATCCGTTCCATACCGTTCTTTTCTGACAACATCCTGTCTGTTTAATCTTAACCCCCCCCAACTCATAACTATCTTTAATCTTAGGAGGTAAAAGTGGGATTTGAAATAACCAAAGAAAAGTATGCCGGCAGCATCAAGCCCATCACCATTGGAAAAGGTGACGGTGCACTCACCGTCGGCGGCCAGACCAGCTACCCGTACTACCAGTTTGAGGGTGAAATTCCCAACAAGACTGTTATTGCAATGGAAATTTGGGATATGGAACCGGAAGACTGGCCGGAAGCTGCAAAGGCTCCCTTTGCGGATGTACTGTCCGATCCGGCAGCCTGGGCGAAAAAATGTGTCGAAGAATACGGTGCACAGGCCATTGTTCTCCAGCTGAAAAGCACGGATCCCAACGACAAGGATGCCAGTGCGGATGATGCAGCCGCCACCGTCAAGAAAGTGCTGGGCGCCATCAATGTCCCCCTGATTATCTGGGGATGTGCCGTACCGGCGAAAGATGAACAAGTATTAAAGAAAATATGTGAAACATGTGAGGGTGAAAACCTGACCATCGGGCCTGTTGAAGAGAAAAACCATAAAGGTATCGGCGCGGCTGCCATGGGATATGGCCACACCGTTATTTCTTCATCCCCGATTGATGTTAACCTTGCCAAGCAGGTCAATATCCTGCTTGAAAACCTGGGTGTCAAGCTGGACAACGTCATTGTTGACCCCACGACCGGTGGCCTCGGATATGGACTTGAATATTCCTATTCCGTTATGGAACGTCTGACAATGGCAGCCATGACCCAGGGAGATGACAAACTTCAGAACCCCATGATCAACAACCTGGGCAATGAAGTATGGAAATGCAAAGAAGCCAAGCAGACGGTTGAAGACGCACCGGAGCTTGGAGACCCTGAAAGACGCGCCATCCTCATGGAAGCCGTCGGAGCGGTTTCTTACATGCTGGCCGGATCCAGCATCCTGATCATGCGTCACCCCGAATCCATCAAACTGGCCAAAGCATTTATTGAATTCATCGCTAACGGCGGTTCTGCTGCTGATGCCGCACCGATCACCAAACGTCTGGATGATGTTGACATTGATTACGCGGCCATGGCACCGGAAGTTGACCTGACAATCAAAGAAGAGGAAAAGAAAGCCGCTCCGGCCAAGAAAGCTGCTCCGGCTAAAAAAGAAGCCCCCAAGGCTGCTGCCAAACCTGCTGCTAAAAAAGAAGCACCCAAAGCAGAAGCTGCTCCGGCACCGAAAGCGGAAGCTGCTCCGGCGGTAGATCCTGAAGCTGAAGCAAAGGCCAAAGCTGAAGCTGAAGCCAAGGCAAAAGCGGATGCTGAAGCCAAAGTAAAAGCCGATGCAGCCGCCAAAGCAAAAGCGGAAGCCGATGCAAAAGCCAAGGCTGAAGCCGATGCAAAAGCAGCCGAAGAAGCTAAAAAACAGGCTGAAAAAGATGCAGCAGCCAAACGGGAAGCAGACGAGCAGGCTCTCAGGGACAAACGTGCCGCTGAAATGGCCAAACGTACTGAGACTGCTGCTGCCGCACCCAAATCAGAAGTACTTAAGACTGCTGCCAAAATCCAGAAATCAATGCTCGATAAAATCATTGATAATTTAAACCGGATTCACAAACGCGCCAGTTAGTTTTTCTTACAGTTGAGCAGCATGGAAGCGTACGTGCTGCACAACCTTTATATTTAAAATCAAGAGGAGGAACCTCTAATGGCAGAAAAAGAAGTAAAAGGACCGAAGCTTGCTGATCCTATAGCAGCATCATATGAAGTATCCACCCAGGAAATGATTGCTCGTGCCCAGAAGTTGGGCATTGATACTGTATTTGACAGAGCTGCAAACATGAAACCCTGTAATATCGGCATCCAGGGTATATGCTGTAAAAACTGTGCAATGGGCCCCTGCCGCCTGCCCCTTCCCAAGGGAGGAATCGAAGGCGAAGATACCAGAAAAGGCCTTTGCGGCGCCACAGCCAACACCATCGCAGCCAGAAACTTTGCCAGAATGGTTGCAGCCGGTGCTGCTGCCCATTCCGACCACGGCCGCTGCGTTGCTGAAGTTTTCATGTCAGCCGCCAAAAAAGAAACTGATGCCTACCAGATTAAAGACACCCAGAAACTTCTGGCCATCGCACCGCATCTGGGCGTTGCAACAACCGTTGAAGAAGACGGTGAAACCAAAGACAGGGATATCGATGAAATCGCCCTTGAAGTCGCTGAAGTCGCCCTCAACGAATGGGGCAAATCCGAAGGCGAGTTGCTATACCTGAAACGGGCTCCCAAATCCAACTATGACAAATGGGTCAAGGAAGGCGTTCTTCCCAGGAATATCGACCGGGAAATCGTTGAAATCATGCACCGGACCCACATGGGGGTTGACCAGGATTATAAAAATATCATCAAACAATGCACCAGAGCCTCCCTGGCTGACGGTTGGGGCGGCTCCATGCTGGCCACTGACCTTCAGGATGTTCTTTTCGGCACGCCTTCCCCGCTGCAGTCCGAAGCCAACCTTGGCATTATGAAAGAAGACCATGTCAACATCATCGTTCACGGTCATGAGCCTGTACTTTCTGAAATGATCGTTGCCGTGGCCCAGTCCCAGGAAATGATTGACTATGCCAAGGAAAAAGGCGCCAAAGGCATCCAGCTCGGCGGCATCTGCTGTACAGCCAACGAGATTCTGCAGCGGCACGGCGTTCCACCCGCAGGTAACTTCCTGCAGCAGGAATTCGCCATCATCACAGGCGCCTGCGATGCCATGGTTGTGGATATCCAGTGTATCATGCAGAACCTGGCCAATGTGGCCAAATGTTTTCACACCAAACTGATCACCACCCATCCCATTGCACGGATGGAGCAGGAAAATGTCATCCACATCGAGTTCAACGAACACTATGCACTGGAAGATGCCAAACGAATCGTAAAGATGGCCATTGACAACTTCCAGAACCGCGGAAAAGATGTCATGATTCCGCGCTACAAAGCCACCCAGATTGCCGGTTTCGGCGTTGAATCCATCCAGTACCATCTGGGCGGTACTTTCAGGGGTGATTACTACACCCTGAACGACAATATCATCAACGGCCGTATCCGCGGCGTCGCAGGCGTGGTTGGCTGCAACAACGCCAGATCCCGCCATAATGAAGCCCATATCAAGGTTCTCAAAGAGCTCATCAAAAATGACGTTCTGGTTCTGACCACCGGATGTGACGGCATCACCGCAGCCATTCACGGTCTGCTGACACCGGAAGCCGCCCAGGTTCACTGCGGCCCGGGTCTGGCAGAGGTCTGTGAGACCGTCGGTATCCCGCCGATCCTCCATCTGGGTTCCTGCGTGGATAACAGCCGTATCCTGCTGGCAGCGACTGAGGTTGTCCGGGCCGGCGGCCTGGGCAGTGATCTGGCTGACCTGCCGGTGGCCGGTTCCGCACCCGAATGGATGAGTGAAAAAGCCATCTCCATCGGTCATTACTTTGTCTCTTCCGGCGTTTACACTGTATTCGGCGGCACCATCCCGACATCCGGCGCACCGGTTTTCCATGACTACATTTCTAAAGAACTGGAAAACATTTACGGCGGCAAATGGGATGTTGAACCCGATCCCATTAAACATGCCTGGTTGATGATCAACCATATCGATAAGAAGAGAAAAGAACTGGGTATTGATAAAGCACGTGAAAGAGTCCTGATGGATATGGCTGACCGCCAGGCACTTGAAGGATAATCTGAATTTTTGAGGAAAATGAAGAATAGTACTAAAAATTAATTAATTAAATCCTCAACGAAGGAGGAATACAATATGTCAAAATTGATCGCATTTGCTGCCATCCAGGGTGGTTACAAAGTCGTCGCACAGGTTGAAGGTGAACTTGAAAAAGCGCTTCAGACCTATGATGCCAGCACAAAAATCGGTTTCCCGAATACAGCATACTTTCTGCCGGTTATTTATTCTCTGACCGGCCTGAAATGTGAAACTCTGGAAGATCTGAAAAAACCCATGGAATTTGCCAGGGGCCTTTTACCCCCGCATATCAAGCTGAAAAACTGGCTCCCGTACCTCGGGCCACTCCTGGATGCCGGTATGGCCGGTATTATTTCCTATGAAGTCAAAGAAGCCATCAGATACCTGAATGATCCTGATTTCTATGTCACTACGGAAGATCCGGATATTGAAAACGGCAAACTCTGGGTGGGTGCAGCTGATGATACCATCCTGCGTAAACGTGGGGTCGAATTTGTTGACGGTTCCGCACCGGGATTTGCCGCCATGGTTGGTGCAGCCCCGAATGCTGAAATCGCAAAAATGATTGTTGAAGATTACCAGAAAAAATCCTTGTACATCTTCTGCGCTGCCAACCACAACGGTAAAACCGTTATCCAGCAGTGCCTGGACGCCGGCATGCAGGTCGGCTGGAACACCCGTATCGTACCTTTTGGTCCGGACATTTCCTCTGCGGTATTCGCCCTTGGTTTCGCCAACAGGGCAGCCATGGCCTTTGGTGGCGTTCAGCCGGGTGACTACAGGAAGATCCTGAAATACAACAAAGACAGGGTTTTCGCATTTGTTAACGCCCTGGGCGACGTCGGCACCGAATGGGGTGTCGCAGCAGCCGGATGTGTCAACTGGGGTTTCCCGACCATCGCCGACACGCCGATCCCGGAAATCCTGCCCACCGGTATCTGTACCTACGAGCATGTTGTGGCACCGGTTGCCCATGAAGACATGGTACAGAAATCCGTTGAAGTCAGGGGCCTGAAAGTCCAGGTCACTGAAATAGACATCCCGTGCGCATTCGGACCGGCTTTTGAGGGCGAACGTGTCAGGGGTGCTGACCTCTACGCCCAGTGCGGCGGCGGCAAGACCCAGTGCACCGAACTGGTAAAAATGGCCCAGATGAATGAAATCGAAGACGGGAAGATCGAAGTGGTCGGTCCGGACATTGACGGTATAAAGGAAGGCGGAACTTTCCATCTGGGTATCAAAGTCCAGATCGCCGGCCGTGAATTCCAGGAAGACTTCGAGCCTATCATGGAACGTCAGATCCATCATCTGGTCAACTATATCCAGAGTATCATGCATATCGGCCAGAGGGACATTTCCTGGATCCGTATTTCCAAGGCAGCCATTGACAAAGGCTTCACCCTGAAAGACATCGGTGTGGTTCTCCATGCCAAGTTCCACCAGGATTTCACCAAAATCGTGGACAAGGTTCAGGTCACCCTTTACACCAATGAAAAAGATGTTGCCGAGATGACAAAGGTCGCAAGAGCCGAATATCAGACACGTGACGCACGTGTGGATAACATGACCGACGAAGACGTTGAAACCTACTACTCCTGCACACTTTGCCAGTCCTTTGCACCGTCCCATGTCTGCACCGTATCCCCGGAAAGAACCGGACTCTGCGGCGCTTATAACTGGATGGACTGTAAAGCATCCTATGAAATCAATCCCACCGGCCCCAACCAGCCCATTGAAAAAGGTGAAGTCCTTGATGCCAAGCTGGGTCAGTTCAAAGGCGTTAATGAGTTTGTCGAAAAGGCCTCCAGGGGTGCGGTAACCCATTACAACTTCTACTCCATGGTTCATGACCCCATGACCACCTGCGGCTGCTGCGAATGTATCGCTGCCATGCTGCCGGCCTGTAACGGCGTCATGACAGTCGGCCGTGATTACACCGGTGAGACGCCCTGCGGCATGAAGTTCACCACCCTGGCAGGCGTCATGGGCGGCGGCGCTTCCTCTCCCGGATTTGTCGGCCATTCCAAATTCAACATCACCCAGGGTAAATTTATCCTTGGTGACGGCGGCCTCCTCAGAATGGTCTGGATGCCCAAGATGTTGAAAGAAGAGCTGAAAGACCGCATCGTTGCACGCGGTAAAGCAATGGGTGTTCCTGACCTGTTTGACAAGATTGCCGATGAAACCGTTGGAATTACGGAAGAAGAGATTCTGCCGTTCCTCCAGGAAAAAGGCCATCCGGCACTCGACATGGAACCGCTGGTCGGATAATTACTAAACCCGAAAAGGACCGGCAGTACCACCAGAAACTGCTGCCGGTCCTTTATCATAAAGTTTGCTAATCTTAAGGAGAAAAAAATGGCATTAACCGGTATACAGATATTCAAACTCCTACCCAAAACAAATTGTAAGGAGTGTGGGGTCCCGACCTGTCTCGCCTTTGCAATGAACCTTGCATCCGGTAAGGCTGAACTGGACAGCTGCCCCTATGTTTCAGACGAAGCAAAAGAACAGTTGGCAGAGGCCTCAGCACCTCCCATCCGTCCGGTAAAACTGGGTAAAGGCGTTCGTGAAACCACCACGGGTGGTGAAACCGTTCTTTACAGACATGAGAAAACCTTTTTCAACCCAACTGTTCTTGCTGCAACGGTATCCTCTGATATTGATGCTGCTGAACTGGATAAAACGCTTAAGACCTATAATGCTTTCCAGTATGAACGTGTGGGTCTGAACCTGCGGCCCGAACTTCTGGTCGTCAAAGATGCCGGCAATGGTGCAGAAGCATTTGCCGGTGTTGCTCAAAAAATTGCCAAAGAATCCGAATTCAACCTGGTACTGATGACCGAAGACATCAGCGTGATGAAAGCAGCTGTTGAGGTTGCCGGTTTTAAACGTCCGCTCCTGTGCGGTGCCACCGCAGCCAACATTGATGACATGGGCGCCCTTGCCAAAGACCAGGATCTGCCGATTGTTGTCAAAGCCGACTCTGTTGACGCACTTCAGGGACTGACCGAAAAACTGACCGGTATGGGAATCAAAGATATCGTGATCGATTCCGGTGCCAGGGAAATCAAACAGGCCCTGGAAGATCAGGTCGCGATCCGCCGTGCCGCCCTTAAAGCCTCCAACAAGGCCCTGGGTTTTCCGACCATCACCTTTCCCTGTGAAATGGCCTCCAACCTGGATATGGAAACGCTTATCGCTGCCATGTTTGTTGCCAAATACGGCGGAATCGTCGTCCTGTCCGCTTTCAGCCCGGAGTCCTTATTCCCGCTGCTGCTTGAACGCCTGAACATCTTTACTGATCCGCAGAGACCCATGACGGTTACCGAAGGTATTTTCGAAATCGGCAAACCCGATGAAAACTCACCGGTTCTCGTGACCACCAACTTTGCATTGACCTACTTCATCGTATCCGGTGAAATCGAAGCCAGCAAGGTTCCGGCATGGCTGCTGATCAAAGACTCTGAAGGTCTGTCCGTACTGACAGCCTGGGCTGCCGGAAAATTTGCCGGTGATGATGTGGGTATGTTTGTTAAAAAATGCGGCATCATGGACAAGGTGAAACACACCGAGCTGATCATCCCGGGTTATGCAGCTGCCATCGCAGGTGACATTGAAGAAGAACTCCCCGGATGGACCATTACCGTCGGACCGAGAGAAGCTGCTCACCTGGCAGCCTTCCTGAAGACAAAATAGTCCAATAATAGCCAGGGCAGATTTCTATCCCCTGCCCTGGTTAAAAAAATAACATTAGACACAAAGGAAAAAGAACATGGAAAACATGATTCTATTTGGCGAAAGCCTGAACGTCATTTCCAATGTTATCGGAAAGGAGTTCAAAGAGCCAGACCCAGCCAAACGTAATCCTAAACCCATCCAGGAAGAAGTCCTCCGTCAAAAAGAACTGGGAATGGATTATATTGACATCAACCTGGGGCCTGCCAAAAAAACCGGTACGGAACTGATGCCGTGGGTTATCAACGTTGTCCAGGAAGCAGTACCCGGAATGCCGCTGCTGCTCGACACCTCCAACATTGATGCCATTGAAGCCGGCTGCAAGGTTTTGAAACCTGCCGACAAACCCCATATCATCAACTCCATCATGGCCCGTCCTGAAAGATACGAAAAGATGGTCCCCATTGCAGCAGAATACGATATGGATTTTGTTGCCCTGATGTGGGGTCCTGAAGGACTGCCCAGGGATGAAAACGAAAGAGCCGCCCTTGCGGTTGAACTGCTTTATTTTGCCAACGAAGCCGGTATTGAAAACGAGAGAATCTGGGTTGACGGAATTGTTACACCTGTTAATATCCAGCAGCCTCAGCTGATGAGCCTGCTCAACTTCCAGATGATGCTTGAAGAAATTGCTCCGGGTGCCAAATCCACCTGCGGTCTGTCCAATATTTCCAACGGACCTCCGGAACATCTGCGTCCCATCCTCAATTCCACCTATATGTGCATGTTGTGGAAATACGGCATGAAGTCCGTTATTGCCGATCCCCTTGACAAGAGACAGACGGCTATCGCCAAAGGCCAGCGCTCTGATATCACTGACCTGATCTGGGGTCTGATGGACGGCAATGATCCCGGCTCAGCCGGCCTGGAAGGAGAACTGCTGGACTACTACAAGACCTACAAAGTCATCATGGGTGAAACCCTTTACTCAGACTCATGGCTTGAAATTTAATTTTTTGTTTGTG
>Ga0316587_1000035_pt1 | contig 8574 bp, 3 predicted proteins | sample J5NA_3_FD_207781 | JGI IMG/M metagenome (GOLD analysis project Ga0316587, IMG submission 207781) | Metatranscriptome of rhizosphere microbial communities from salt marsh grasses in Alabama, United States - J5-7_050615r2r3 (Metagenome... | ecosystem: Host-associated > Plants > Roots > Rhizosphere ... | reverse complement strand
ATTTCTGACTTTTTGTCAGTTTGCTGTCTTATGTTATGTTCGAAAAAATACTTCACACCCATATGGGTGTGAAGTATTTTTTCGAACATAACATAAGACAGCAAACTGACAAAAAGTCAGAAATAAAGAAAATTTTTAGGAAAAGGGTATTCATCCATCCAATATTTATGATTAGGACATAATGCTACATGCAAAGTGTGACATCTCAAAACTCTTAATATCTGGTTTCGATCACACATTGTACACCTTAATTTAACCTTAGAGATTGACTCTGGAGGATCACATGTCCAGTTGTCAATAACCCAACTGATATTGCTAACTTCAAGCCTTGGTACATCACTGCATTTCTCACTGTCTTCAATTTTAATTTTGCTTGACCACTTAGGCAAGTATTTCTTTACTTTCTTCTTAAGCTGTCTTCTTCTTTGCTTCGCTTTCATTTCACACTTATCACGATCATTCATTTGCCTTATAAGTTTACTATCCTTAAAGTTTGTAATCAAGCTTTGCCTGTGTACATAATAACTTCTTTTAACAGACTGGCCTCTTGCAGAATTTAGATAACACTTATGTCCACAACCACAGTATGTCTTACAAACTGGATTACCTGCTGGACATTTCACAAATTTTGCACCTTCCTTTTTCTTCATTCTACAGTGACCGCAGTGTAACATACTATATACAACTTCCCTCTCCTCTTCAACATAACAATCATCACAATATACAATCTCACACATTTCCACAAAGTTTGCACATTCTCTACACAAAACTGCCATACATGCGCTGCAATGAATGACATGCATTGAGAATGAGCCACAACAGTCTCTAACTAATTTAGGATCTACTGGTTTTTCTCTTATAAATTTTAGACTGGTCATTTTGAATGCCGTTTTTTTTTATCTATAATTTAAAACTTTTTTTATCTTTTAAGAGAAACATTTGTGTATAGTATATGACTCCCTCTAGTTATACGATATTGAACATTTAAACCTGCCCTCACACATGCTGTCTGGAGCTGTAATATAAGTTTTTCCACACTATCAGGCTGATGGACATTTATTATCTTTTTTTCAGGAAAGTTATCGTCATCATCAGCCCAATCTGTCTCAGTAATATTTTCATTTTTTATATCCTTACGTCTTGTTTCATTTCTAACACATATACCACTGAAAGTCCTACTTTCAGACCTTTCCATCTTTTCTTCAACATTATCTTTTTTATATGTAATATAGAGATATTGCCTATCTTCATACACCCTAGTTGATTTAGAAAAACATAATAGATTGCAACTCTTATCATCTTCATCCCTGTAAAATATTCTCAAATCATACTCAGTTTTATTGGTAAGGGTTAGAATACCACTTCCATCCATTTTAACATCAACCTCATATTCCTTCTCTGCAGCCATGCTTTGATGATTAGTTTTGATTATAGTTCGAAAAAATACTTCACACCCTTATAGACTACTATAAGGGCTGCAGAATGTTTTTATCTAGAAGTTTACTCAAATCAGAATTCATACCAATAACACCGAAAGTGGTGTCTAAAGTTGTTGACCCTATAACTGCATGCCTATACTCATTAGATGATTATCCTTTTGAAGAAATTGTTGATTACAGAAGTGATGTTCTTCTCCAATATTCTTCACTCTTTACTAGTGATAGGGAGGGTGAGATTGATTATCCAAAAACACCTCTTAAAAAATGTGAAACTAAGTACTGGATTACAAATAACTTAACTCCTCTTGGCTCCGGATATTCTATGGTATTTTATGTTTATGATTTGCATGGTGAAACAAAGTATGCGTATTTATATGGAAATACTATCATAAATTACCCACGTGACGCACATAAACTTGTTTGTGTTATTTACCAAAGACGTGACAACATTATTAGGATGGACTCTCCAACTAGATACTATTGGTTTCAAAAGCCTCGTAATCTTCAATATAAACTTGCAAATTTTAAACTGAGCAGACTTTTGAATAATGACCAGCCTGAGTTTGACATTCTCTACAAAAGTAGGCACAATGTTCTTCAGATTTATTTGTGTTACATGCTTGGACTTACACCTGTTTTAGATGAAAATTTAGATCTTAAGCAATATGGTATAACATCGAGATTGACACCAGACTTTTTTGAGTTTTCAGAAGATGAAGATATTTGTTTGATCGGTGATATTTCCATAACTACTGATCCAACTTCTAGTTACTTACAGAAAAAAAGCAAGTATTCAAGCTTAGCTGACAATATAAGGAAAACAACAGGTAAGATACCAATATTGGCATTTTTTTGTTTTGATACACGTTCATGTGACGTTCACCAGGTTTTGTCACGTTCAGTAATACCAGCCTTGGAGAAACACGACCAGGAATTTGAACACGATTTCTTTTCGAATATTAGGGTGTTTCATATACTTAGAGAAAGATTTCCAGAATCATTCGAAAGATTCATAGACCAGGAGCCTCAACAAAAAATACCGTTTGAGTATGATTTTAAACCAATCAAAAGGATGGATCAAGTTATAAAATTAATGAATGGGCACTTTAATGTGGAAAATTTTACCAATCTTTTAAAAGAGGATTTGGATGAAGAAAAAGGTGTTTTTACATCCTATAAAGATGAAGTATTTACTGCAGAACAGATAGAAGAAGCTCTAGTTTATGCTGAGCAGGCAAATTCAGAGTACAAACCTAAATATAGGCCCACACACTACATACCTATTCCATCAACAAATGCAGGATTTGAAAAGGTCACAGGAGAATTCGGAGAACAGAAGATGTTGAAAACTTTATTTGAATCTTTAAGGCATGTAGAGCATCCATTTGTTAGGGATGTTTCACTACACTTTAATAGTATATTAAATGGTCCTTGCAAAGAATATCAATGGGAAATGTTTACAGAAGGCAAAATAGCTGGGTATGATGAACTGAGGGATGAATATCATAAAAATAGCTATTCTGAAAATATGCAAGATTATATTGCAAGTAGGGTTGATGGTGTGCCAAATAGTAAATCTGATAGGTTTATTAGGCGTAAAGTGTTCTTGATGTCCAAGACAAAATTACAACCAGAGTCACAAGTTTTCTGGATGGAATCTGGACAACAATTTGATAGATACCATCCTGAAATGACCCCCAAAAAGAAAAAAAGAAGTGCACCTAATGACTCCATAAATGTTGTCGAAACATTCCTTAATCACTTATGTAAGGAAAATCTAGACACAAAGATACCCGATGAAATAACAGAAGAGAATTTCTATGAACATGAGAATGTACAGTCATTAGCTGAACACTATAGGCAAAAGTCAAGAATTTATTTAAATATGCTTCAAGATACATATTGCCATAAATATCTGCGACATAACAGCTTGGCATACGAACAACTGATCCATTTCGGTAACCTTAGTATGTCTGATAATAAGATAGCTGTTTTTAATACAGGCATTCCCAATATCTGTATTTTACAAATTTGCAATTATAGGGGCATATCGAACCAAGTTGGAAAACCTTTCATAGTATTTGGTATAGTTGATGATGCTGCAGATTGCACACCACATTTTTTTGGTGATGTGTACTTTGAAAAATTCAATAGTAAGTTATTTTTTTGCACTGGTTGGAGGAGATTACCCATGCACAGAATGGAATTTTTTAGAGATCAATATTATAGTGTATTGTCAACTACAATGTGTAGTTTTAGCAGGAGAGATGAAATCCATTCAGAAGATTTAAAAGGTATATTTGCAGTTAGAACCTTAGTGTCATTAATATCTAACCAAGTTAGCATGGAGAAGCTTGCTGATGCTAAGTATGCCATTATGTCAAGTTTTTCAGAGTACACCAATTTTAAGTCCCTGATTTTAGAAAAGTTTTCTCCTCCATATGGGAATGCATTTGAAGTATGGCTTGTTTCTACAATGCTCAAAGGTTTGAGTAGATTTAGATCTCAGCTTCAAGATCGTCGAAATGTTAGAGTTAACAGACCAGAGCTTACGGAGTTCAGACAAAGAACACAAGAAAGTTCTGGTGGTTATTTCAATTTGCTTGGATTGTGGAGTAATAGGAGACTTTTCAATATCCAAGATGTACTTGACGAGCTTTTTCTATATATACACACACCCAAGGAACCCTCAAACATATTTCATGAAGAAGTGAAAGCTGTGCAGACTATTCAAGATTGGCAACAAAGGTATGATAAATTACCTAAGCCAGATAAAGCAGGTCATCATGGAGACGAGTATGGAATACACCACTGGCTTCTAGAAAAGCCTAAAATAGGTTTTTCATCTGAATTATTAAAATATGGTCTCCAAATAGCCATGCCTTTATTTGAACGATTTATAGACCAGTCCGTTAATTTGGTTTTGAATGAAAAAATAGATGAATTGGAAAGTACAAAAGCAGTAGTTCCAGATGGAAGAGATCCTATTGAACCTTATTATTTCAGCAATGCTGAGAAGAAACGACGAGCAAAAAGAGTTAAGGCCTTTGCTGAGTCAGTGGGAGTTGATTCAAAAGTTGCAGAAGAATATGTAGACTCTATACCTATAAAGGAACGTCATCCGTCCTTTGTGAGAAGAAGAAAAGTGCATGATGAACTTAGGAAGTACTCACTTGTAAATGAGAGTATGTTGTTAGTGAATTCTGCGAAAATGTTTCTGGAAACTGAAGAAAGGGTAATGGCTGATATATGTATAAAAGCACAATATGGCGGTAAGAGAGAATTCTATGTTATGTCCATGGGTTCAAAGGTTTGTGCCAGAGTTGTTGAGCAGTTTTACCATAACATCTGTAGACATATACCAAATGAAATGATATCTGTCCCAGGAGATAGAAAATTGATGAAAATGCAAGAGACTATGGATAGGATAACTTATCATGCAATGAAAAGTGGACACAAGATAATGTATATAAATGGTGATTGTACCAAGTGGTCTGCATCAGAAGTCATTGAAACCTTTTATCTTATGTGTGATGTCATGTGTGGTAAAACTCATCCTGGATTTGCAAACTTAATGAAACATGTATGTCAAAAATGGGCTGACAAAGATGTTCAGGTTCCATATGATGTGTATAAAAAAGTGGCTCCAATAATAGAAGAAACCTCTTACTTGAAAGATTTAAATAAAACTGGGTACAAAATGAGGAGTAAACAAAACTTTCTACAAGGTGTTTTTAACTATATGTCATCCTTTAAGGCGTTTATAGCACACAACTTGACGTTCCACCTCTGGAAAAAGATGTACCCAGATTCATCCCTATATGCGGATTTCCTAGTTCATTCTGATGACTATGCTACAGCTGTAAGCTACAAACATGAGATTGAATTTATAAGGTATAGGTCTCTACAAAAAATATGCATGAAGTTGTGTGGTATGTCAGATAGCGAGAAGAAAACAAACTGCCAGCATTATTTTATGGAATTCATATCACTTGTCTGTTTTAATGGGTCCATGAGTTATCCTACTATCAAGAAGACTAAAGAGGTAGCCCTAACTTTGCCTTGTGAGTCATTTAAAGGTGATTCAGACATGGTATGTGCTAGGACTGGGGAATGCGTGAGAGTTGGAACTGATTTGCAATCATCTTGGATATTTCATAGAATTCACATGTATTTGCTTCGAAGGGCATATTCATTACATAATGGTGGAACAAATGAGATACCAAATCGGTTCGGCCAGCCTGTTCAGCTTTTTGGTCAGTCAGATATGAATCCTATATTTTACTTCCTTTGTAAGGGTGATCCAAATAATTTAAGATTGTATCATTATGCAAGGACTGGTGTTGGGTCAATATACAATCTCCTGCATGACAAACAGGATGTTTTGGATACTATAGATCAATTTGCTAATCCAAATTTTGTTTATAATAATTATAACAATAGAATACAAGGGCTCAGAGATTCTACTGGGAAAGATTTTTCAGAGTCAAGAGAGTATTGGGAATCAAATTTGATTTATAATTTTTATAGGCCCAAGGATCGAGACAATTTTGTTGAGTGGTCATTGAACATGTATTTTAAGAGTTCTTTTGTGAAGGCATATAACAAGGAGAGTAGGAGTGTAAGAATGTTAAGATTGTCTTCATTCTCTAAAAATAAATGTGTGACATTCATGGAAAATGACGCCCTATTTGAACTTGTTGTTAAGTCTAGTAACAACAATGCTTTTACTAAGAAAAGAGAAATTGAAAAACATCTTATGACCATTAATGAATGTTTTCAATATGGATCAACATACAGAAGTGAAGTTGATAGTGCTGAGTTACTCAGAGCCTGTCTGAATGGTGATTCAACTGGTGAAACTATCTACAACTGGCTCGAATCATCAAGAGTAATGATAACCAGTAAACGGAATTTCCAGAACCCTGCTGCAACACTAGCTCCTCTAGGGACTCAATGGGTGAATTTAACTAAAAGTGTTTTCTCAAACATATTTTATCTTTGTGATCCTAAAAATTACTTAATTGATTTCGGGGACCCACCAGATGCAGATAAATGTGAAAGTGATAGAAAAGAATTTGAGAGATTATATCCTGGGCTAATAGACAGAGTTGTAAGTGGTGAGACGTATGTAGAAAAAGCAACTTCACTTCAGGTAATATATAGGATTGCAACACAAAGTGGTGGATCAACTCAAGTTTGTATGACAAAAAGGAGAGAAAGAAGCAACCTAGCCGATTTTCTAAAAGATACATTTAAGTATATGTCTTTTAGCAATATACAATGTGATGTCTTCAGTAATTACTTGTATCATACAATGAATCCATACACTCTATCATCACAATCTCTTGTTGGAATAAAACCCACTAGCAGTCTTGTTAGATTAATTGTCAACAATGCTGGTCTGATATTTGCAGCATTGTGGTACCGATTTGATTTTGGTGAACAAACTATTGATTCATTGAGATCTGCTAGATATGCATATCACGGTAGTGAGGGTAATATAACGGATATTCTCAAAGGTATATCCACTGAGCAAGCTTTTGCTGAAGGAATGGAGAAGCATGAAGTGATAACCTTGGGTATACTGAACGCATATATATTTGGTGATTTTAGTATATTGGCTGAGGTTGTCAATCAGCGTATGACTTATGGAATTTTTTATGATTCAAGTAGGGAGAGAATAACTGATACAGGATATGCAGGCTTAACTGTAGCTGATTATAATTTTGGAACAGCATATTGCAAGATGCAATTAGACAGAGATACTGGTAATATGAGAATCGAAACTAATAGCCTTAGAGTTGCCCAACTAGGTGGAATTTATTGGACAGGGGTTAGAGCATGTGGACTTATAAGTGAAAATGTATTATCTCTTAAATTGGCTGATGGTTTACCAAACATCCCTAAAATTGAATTTACTGCATGGGAAAATGGTATGTATTTTCTATATGATAAGCATTTTGAGCTAGTTTATAGAGATAAAGGTACCAAGTGCGTTGGTGTGCCTATAATGTATAAATACGATTTGATAATTAATCCAAAACTTGTAAGTATAGAAGCCAGTTGTATTGAGACGGCATTGAGATGTGATGGGATTTGCATATATCATGGAGATACTCGAATATTAACTATGCCTTATATGAAATTATATGCTTGTGATGTGCAGATAACTATGGATACTAAAGATTTGGATAATGAGCTATTTGAACCTCAAAATCTAAATTTCACAGTTCTTAAAAGCAAGAATCACAATATAGAGAATATTGGGAAATATAGTGAGCGTCTAACAACCGAGACCTATAGTGCAACAATGCTAGATTCAATATTATATAAAACATGTACAGGTGTTGAGCCGTTAAATGTAGAAGATTTAAGTGAGAAAACATTTTCATTGCCAGACCTTGATTATGAGAGTGATGATAGTGGTGTATTTGATGACGAGTTTGGACTGTTTGACATTGAAGAATCTGAAATGCTTCCATCACAACATCCTTCTGAGCCATATCTTCCTGCAACATTACAGTTTGAGGCACCTAAAAGAACAATGCATCTTATATCCAGACTTAAAAATGCTTCTTCAATATATGAACAAATTTGTGAGAGTTCTTTAGGCTTGACTGATAGCATGGTCTTGATGCCTTCGGAATACTACATGACACAGAGAAGCATACACTTCCTTAAGAATACTATCCACAATAAGATTGGAGCATTAATATCTAGAGGATTAGAAAAAGCTATTATAAGGACTGAGTGGGAGGACATCAATGGGCATACCTTACGCTGGGATGGAAGGAAAGTTTGCATATATAAAAAATTAACTAAAAAATTAGATTACTTGTTAGAAAGAAATATACAGCAGAACCCTAATATTCTATGGAACAGACTACCTTATAACAAGGATCAAAAGTATGGAGAATATGTAGACATACTGTTGCCTAAATGTATAGAGAAAACTTTATACACAGCATTATATTATAAGTATGAAAAAAATCTATTGCCAGCACTTTATCCCAATAATGAATTAACTGTGTTTATCCTTGAAGACTGGATTGGAATTACAGGTGATGATCTAGACTTGTGAGTGTGATTTGTTGTGATGAAATGATATTTAATAAAAAATTCTGCAGCCCAT
>Ga0316587_1000034_pt1 | contig 8609 bp, 10 predicted proteins | sample J5NA_3_FD_207781 | JGI IMG/M metagenome (GOLD analysis project Ga0316587, IMG submission 207781) | Metatranscriptome of rhizosphere microbial communities from salt marsh grasses in Alabama, United States - J5-7_050615r2r3 (Metagenome... | ecosystem: Host-associated > Plants > Roots > Rhizosphere ... | reverse complement strand
CTTTCATAAGCACCGGTACCGGTCTGGCTTCAGCAATGATTAATATCGATCTGCAGGATCGCGGAGCTGATCTTGAAGTACTTATGGGCAGGGCTGCCGAAACCAAGCGCAAAGCTGATGATCTCAAAAGTTCTTTTGAAAAATCGGGTACGTATGATAACAGTTTCAATGAAACTATAAGCCTTCTAAAAGAGGCGATACAATCGCTTTCTGAGGCTGCCTATTATTACCGTTCATTCTATTATTCAGAAGACTCCGAACAGGAAGATCTTCGTGAACGGGTTCTTCGACAGAAGGCACGGGCGGCCTATGACAAATTTCAGAAAGCGGGAGCATCGATCGCTTCTTCGGGAACGTAATTCTTCCCCCACCCCTGAATCTGGGTACTTCCAGATTCCTGCCTTGCCAGCGAAACGTGCTCATATTATTTTTAAAATTTTTCTGAATATTTCTTTGGAAAAATGGTGTTTTTTTATGGTAACCGCAAAGAGTCGTGCGGCTAGAAGTATGTTGGCATGATAATCGACACGAGCAGTATCAAAGAAGGTAGTACATTTCTGGAGCAGTCCACGACGCTTGACGCGTTTATGGAGAGTTTGCCTCCCCTGATCGGAAAAATTGAATGTACTGCAATGATTAACCGGATCAGGATGTCGATATTCATTCAGTTGCAGTACCGCGGAGTGTTGCGGCTGCAATGTGCCCGATGTCTGAAAGATTATGAACAGACTGTTTCCGGAGAGTGTAGAGTCATTCTTGAGGAACGTAGCGGTTTTTCCGGACCCGCTACGGAAGAGGATACTCCAGATTTTTATTTCGACAACGAGCATACGCAGGTAGATATCAGTGCATCGCTGTTCGATGAGATAATGATATCTCTTCCTCTTATGCCGCTTTGCAGTGAGTTGTGCAGGGGTGTGGATGTAAAACGAAATGCTGATATAGTCGACAGCGAGCCGTACGACCCTCGCTGGGAGGCATTGAACAAATTGAAGAAAAAGAAATAAAACTAGTTTTAAGGAGGATACATGGCATTACCAAAGAAACGAATTTCGAAAACCCGTCGTGATCGCAGAAGAAGTCATCTCGCACTCAACCCGTCGAGTCCGTCAGTTTGTCCCCATTGCAAACAGCCTGCACGGCCGCATCGTGTCTGCAGCAGCTGCGGGTATTATGCCGGTGTGGAAATACAGGCACCGGAAGAATAATCTTGAACCGGTACCCCTCGGCTGATCGGCATTGTGAATAATCCTGTAAAACTTGCCATCGATGTGGAAAGTGGTGATCACGGTCCGCAGGTGATTATTGCAGGTATACAGGAAGCGCGAAGGCTGAGTAGTGTTCCCTTTACTGCCTACCTGTGCGGAAATTTCCGTCGGATAGATGCGGTTATTTCGGAGCTTGGATGCAGAGATGCACTTGGGAACTATGAGATTGTCGAGTGCAGTGATTTTGTTGATCCGGGTGAAAAGCGGGCAAGCGTATGGAAATATCAGGCTGATGCACCGATTATCCGATGTGTTCGATTGCAGAAGGACGGGGTGGTTGACGCTTCGGTAAGTGCCGGTGATACTGCTATTCTTTTAGGTGCGGCACTATTTATTTTAGGTCGATCCGAAGGTGCGCTGCGACCTGCGCTTGCAGCATTTCTGCCAACAGTTCGCAAGAAACCGGTTCTTTTACTCGATGTAGGTGCAAATTTGAGTTGCCGTGCGGACCATCTGGTATCCTTTGCAATTATGGGAAGTACCTATGTTAAACGGTTTCTCGGTCTTGCTGCACCGCGGGTTGCTTTGTTGAGTATAGGAAAAGAAGCGGTTAAAGGAACTAAAACCATTTCTGAAGCAGATGCACATCTCAAAGAGAGTGCTATCGGTTACGCAGGTTTTATCGAAGGAAACGACATCCTTGCCGGAGAATATGACGTCGTAGTCTGTGACGGTTTTTGTGGAAACGTTTTACTGAAGGCATTTGAAAGTTTTTATAAATTAGCCGAATCGATCGGCGGAAAAAGTTCAGGTAATGGTCATTTCAGGGAAAATTTTCTTGTTTTAGATCCTGAAATATATGGTGCAGTTCCATTTCTTGGAATAAACGGTACGGTTCTCAAAGCTCATGGAAGTTCATCATCCCGGGCTATTGCATTCGCGCTTATGGCATCAATCAATGCTGTACGCAAGAGTGCACTGCAATAAGACTCTGTTTGTTGAAAGGTGACTGAGAAGGTGGGTGGTTTGTTGAATGCGAAAATAGTATCGGTCGGATCGTATGTACCTGAAACGGTAATGACAAACAAGGAATTTGAGTCCTTCATTGAGACAACAGATGAATGGATAACCACCCGCACTGGAATCCGGGAACGACATATCATTCCACGTGATACCTTTGTTCCAGCCTCTGAACTCGGTGCCAAAGCCGCAAAAATCGCTCTTGATCGGGCGGACTGCGATCCGGCGGCGGTGGACGGCATCATCTGTGCAACCTTTACTCCCGACTCATTTTTTCCTTCAACCGCATGCCGCATGCAGGCGATTCTTGGATGTAAAAATGCGTTCGGTGTTGACGTAAGTGCTGCCTGTGCCGGTTTCGTATATGCACTTTCCATGGCCAACAGTCTGATCAGGTGTGGTCAGTGCAGCAAGATTCTTGTTGTGGGTGCTGAAGTAATTTCAAAAACGCTTGACTGGACTGATCGCGGAACCTGCATACTTTTCGGGGATGGGGCCGGGGCCATGCTTGTCGAGTCTGCAGAAGAAGAAACTACCGGTATCTTGCAGTCGTATCTTGTCAGTGACGGTACTCTTGGTGAAATACTGACGCTTCCATCATGGGGGGAGAATCGGTATATCACCATGAAAGGTAATGAGGTTTTCAAACATGCTGTCCGTATGATGACGGATGCATCACGTAAAGTTGTCTCCGATGCGGGGCTTCAGATCGACGATGTCGATCTTTTTGTGCCGCATCAGGCAAATATCAGAATCATAACCGCAGTTGCCGATCAATTGAAACTACCGAAAGAAAAAGTGGTATGTAATGTCGAGCGGTTCGGGAATACATCGTCTGCATCTATTCCGATTGCATTAGATGAAGCCTGGTCCGAGGGACGCATAAAAAAAGGGATGAACGTTGTTTTTACAGGTCTTGGCGGAGGAATCACCGCCGGAAGTGTATTGGCGCGTTTCTGACCTGCAATGTAGCCTTTTATGAAAGGATGGTTATGCGTTTTTCATTTCTTTTTCCCGGCCAGGGGTCCCAATCGGTTGGTATGGGCAAGGACCTTTACGATGAATTCGGCTCTGCACGGAGTCGTTTTGATCAGGCGAACGACATCCTCGGTAGAGATATCAGGTCGATCATTTTTGATGGCCCGATGGAATCTCTTACTGCAACGGAAAACACACAGCCGGCTCTCTTCTGTGTAGAAGCGGCAATTGTCGATATTCTTGGTGAACGGGGAATTACCCCGGTGACCACTGCTGGTCACTCACTTGGAGAGTATGGCGCACTGTATGGAGCCGGGGTTCTCTCGTTTGAAGACGGACTGCGCGCCGTGGCAAAACGCGGGAGTCTTATGGCCGAAGCAGGAAAGGTTGCTCCCGGCACAATGGCGGCCATTATGGGACTCGGCAAAGAACCTCTTCAGGCTGCACTTGCGCAGGTGACAGGCGGCATCGTTGTTGCGGCGAACGAAAATTCTCCCGACCAGACGGTTATCAGCGGTGAAGTTGCCGCAGTAAATGAAGCTTGTGAAAAGTGTAAGGCTGCAGGTGCGAAACGTGCGATAGTACTGCCGGTAAGCGGTGCATTCCACTCTCCGCTTATGCAGCCGGCTGCAGATGCGTTTGCAGGATTTCTCGCTACGATCACCTTCTCGATTCCACGTTGCCCGGTTATTTCCAACGTTTCGGCGACTCCAGAAACTGATCCCGAAAAAATCAAGGAGTTACTGCTCAAACAACTTACGTCACCGGTTCGCTGGGTTGAATCGATTGCGACTCTTGCGGCAATTGACTGCGGTACATGCTTTGAAACAGGACCCAAAGAAGTTCTAAAAGGGCTTGTAAAAAAATGTAACGATACAATAAATGTTGTTTCCTGCGGAACTGCGGCAAACATATATTCTCTGGAATCGTAAAAAATAAACAAACATAAGGAGTGGTATCAGGTGATCGATCTTTCTTCAAAGTGTGCGCTTGTAACCGGCGGTGGCCGGGGTATCGGGCGTGAAATCGCGCTGACTCTCGCTAAAGCAGGATGTAATGTCGCCGTTAGTGACATCGATATTACTACTGCAGAAGTGACGGTTAAAGATCTTGAAGCGCTCGGTGTCAAAGCACTGGCACTCAAAGCTAATGTCGCAGATGCAGATGAAGTAGCAACAATGTTCAAGGTATTCATGGAAAAAATGGGCAGTCTGGATATTCTGGTCAATAATGCGGGAATTACCCGAGACGGACTGCTTGTCCGTATGAAAGAAGAGGACTGGGATCTGGTTCTGCAGGTCAATCTGAAAAGCGCATTTCTCTGTTCCAAAGAGGCTGCCAAACTAATGATGAAAGCCCGGGTCGGCAAGATCATCAATATCGCTTCTGTAGTAGGTCTCATGGGTAATTACGGACAGGCGAATTACAGCGCTTCAAAAGCCGGACTCATTGGGTTGACAAAGACAGTTGCAAAGGAGCTTGCGGCCCGTTCTGTTTCCGTTAATGCCATCGCTCCCGGTTTCATTAAAACTGCCATGACCGACAAACTATCCGATGCGGACAAACAGAAGCTGTCGGCAGATATACCGATGCAGAAACTGGGAACAGCAACAGATGTGGCTAACGCAGTGCTGTTTCTCGCATCTTCACTTGCAGATTACATTACCGGACAGGTGCTGACCGTTGACGGCGGCCTTGTCATGTAGTTTGGGGAATAATCATATTTAACACTACGTTTCAAACGTTCAGCTTTTTTGAAAGGAGTCTATTGTGAGTGATTTAGAAAGCAAGGTAAAGCAGATTATTGCAGAAAAATTAGGGGTCAATGAAGATAAGGTTACTCCGCAGGCAGCATTTGTTGATGATCTCGGCGCAGATTCGCTTGATCAGGTCGAGCTTATCATGGCCTTCGAAGATGCATTTGATGTCGAAATTCCCGATGAAGATGCGGAAAAACTCAAATCAGTCAAAGATGCTATCGAATATCTTCAGGGTAAAGTATAACAACAGTACCCTGAAAATCGGATCTCCGCCATATCGGTGGAGATCTGACTTTTTACCTATTGGCAACCAACTAAATCAGGCATAAGGATTATTATTACATGTCACGAAGAGTTGTAATTACCGGAATGGGTGTTGTCTCTCCGGTGGGAAATAATGTCGAGACGTTCTGGAAAGCTCTCTGTGCCGGACAATCGGGTATTGATTATGTAACGGCGTTTGATGCGTCCGACTACCCCTGTAAAATAGCCGGTGAAGTGAGAGATGTTGACTTTGGCAACTATGTCGATCCCAAGGAGGTACGGCGCACCGACCGGGTGATACTCCTGGGTATGGTTGCTGCACATGAAGCAATGAAACAGGCGGGGATTGATAGCAATTCCACCAATATGGACCGGTTCGGTACAATCGTCGGGTCCGGAATCGGCGGGCTATCAACTCTTGAAACTGAGCACCAGAAGCTGCTCGAACGTGGTCCCTCACGGGTTTCTCCTTTCCTGATTCCCATGATGATTCCTGATATGCCTGCGGGAAGAATATCGATGGAATACGGTCTTAAAGGGCCGAACTATGCGGTTGTGAGTGCCTGTGCATCAGGTGCGCATTCAATCGGTGACGCGTTCATGATGATAAAATGCGGCATGGCGGATATGATGCTCACCGGTGGAACCGAAGCGGTCATTCTTCCGACCGGATTTGCAGGCTTCTGCTCAATGAAGGCGATGTCTTTTCGTAATGATAATCCCCAGAAAGCCAGCTCACCGTTTGATAAAAAACGTGATGGTTTTATTATGGGTGAAGGCGCCGGAATTGTGGTTTTGGAAAGTCTTGAGCATGCATTGTCACGCAATGCAACAATTTTTGGAGAAGTCGTGGGATATGGTGCGACCGGTGATGCCAATCATCTTACTGCACCGGCGCCGGAAGGCGAAGGTGCTCAGAGGGCCATGAGAATGGCAATTGCCAGTGCAGAGTTAAAACCGGAAAATATTGATTATATAAATACCCACGGAACCTCTACACCGCTCAACGACAAAAACGAAACAGCAGCTATCAAGGCGGTTTTCGGGGAACATGCCAGAAAAGTTTCGATCAGTTCCACTAAATCGATGACCGGTCATTTACTCGGTGCATCAGGGGCAATCGAATGTATCGCCTCAATTTTGGCAACAAATGATGACGTCATTCCTCCGACTATCAATTACGAGGATCCTGATCCTGATTGTGACCTTGACTATACACCGAATGTTGCCGTTAAAAAAGAGGTTCGCTACGCACTAAGTAACTCACTCGGCTTTGGTGGTCATAATGCCTGTCTCATTCTGGCCAAATACAGTCCGAAGTCTGAAGGGTAGTCTGTTTCGATTTTTCGGAAAGCGACATGCCGATGACCGGAATACAGAATCGGTACGACAACTTCAGTCGATAATCGGCTACAGATTCCGTTCGGAAGCGCTGATCGTACATTCGCTGACGCACAAGTCGGCGGTCGATCAGGATGATACCAAAGGGCTGCTTTCAAATGAACGGTTGGAATTTCTCGGTGACGCGGTGCTTAACTGCCTCGTCACCGAGCATCTCTACCTTCATCACCCCGACAAGAGCGAAGGTCAGCTTTCAAAAATAAAATCGCTCATTGTCAGCAGGAAAATACTCGGCGAGGTTGCAAGCGGTATCGATCTGGGCCGGTATATGATTTTCGGAATTTCTGAAGAGAAATCAGGCGGCAGAGACAGGGTGTCAACCATGTCGAATGCTTTTGAAGCGATTGTCGGAGCGATGTATCTTGACGGCGGGCTTGTACAGGTAAAGAGATTTCTCGGAAGGTCCCTGTTCGGACGGATTCCGGAATTTTTACAGGATGAGCGAAATGTCAACTACAAGAGTAAAATCCTTGAGTTGTCTCAACGTGACGGATTCGGCATTCCAAAGTATTCGACCATCGAGGCGACCGGGCCGGATCACGCAAAGGAGTTCAGAGTTCAGATTGAAATAGCGGGTATTGCGCTGGGCGAAGGGTATGGTTCCAACAAGAAAAATGCGCAACAGCTTGCCGCCCAACAGGCGGTTGAAAACTATAACAAAGAAAAAATATTATTTCGTTGTAAAGGAGAAACTGGCAATGAATTGGTTCCTGACAGAAGAACAATCAATGATCATCGAAACTGCACGCGAAATAGCGCAGAAGAAAATTCTTCCTGTTCGTGAAAAATATGACCATGACGGCATTTTTCCGTGGGATGTTGTAAAAGCTATGGCGGATGCGGATTTATGTGGTCTGTATATTCCCGAACAGTACGGTGGTTTTGGCGGTGGTGTGTTTGAACTCTGCCTTGCTGTGGAAGAACTTTCAAAGGTCTGCGGCGGTATCTCACTCGCCATGGCAGCAACTGCACTTGGAACATTCCCCATTCTCCTTAATGCAAGCGAAGAACAGAAGCAGAAGTATCTGCCGGGTATCGCGTCCGGTAAAGTTATCGCAGCATTCGGTCTCACCGAGGCTAATGCCGGTTCCGATGCTCTCGGAATGAGGACAACCGCTGTTCTTGATGGTGACTCCTACATTCTCAACGGCACGAAGCAGTGGATCACCAATGGTGAGAATGCTGAAGTGTACACTGTTTTTGCAAAAACCAATCCGGCAAAAGGTGCACGTGGTATCTCCGCCTTCATCGTTGAGAAGGGTACACCGGGTTTCTCCTTCGGAAAACATGAAGATAAAATGGGTATCAGGGCGTCAAGCACGACCGAACTTGTTTTTCAGGATTGCCGCATACCGAAGGATGCTCTTATTGGTAAAGATGGTATGGGGTCGATCGTCGCAATCAACACCCTGAATAATTCACGGCCCGGAGTTGGTGCACAGGCGCTTGGTATTGCTGCCGGCGCACTCGATGATGCAATTACCTACTCACGTCAGCGTGTTCAGTTCGGCGAGCCGATTTCGTCTTTCCAGGCTGTCCAGCATATGCTTGCCGATATGGCAACTGAAGTCGAATCTGCTCGCGCACTGCTTTATGCAACTGCAAAAACCATCGATGCCGGTGAGAAAAGATTCGCCAAGGAATCAGCCATGTCAAAGCTCAAATGTTCCGATGTGGCAATGAAAGTAACGGTTGATGCACTGCAGGTTATGGGTGGTTACGGGTATATGCGGGAATATCCGATGGAAAAGCGGATGCGTGATGCAAAAATTACCCAGATCTATGAAGGAACCAACCAGATTCAGCGCAACGAGATCGCGCTGCAGCTCATCAAGGGTGCGGCAGCGGCATAACAATTTTTTGTTGTATGTCGCCGGAGGTTTCCGGTACACTTAAGAGGCCTCGATCGTTTTTGTGATTGGAGGCCTCTATTCTTTTCCACTCTGATGAAGTCGGCGGAAAAAGAGTAGAATCGCAG
>Ga0316587_1000032_pt1 | contig 8699 bp, 1 predicted proteins | sample J5NA_3_FD_207781 | JGI IMG/M metagenome (GOLD analysis project Ga0316587, IMG submission 207781) | Metatranscriptome of rhizosphere microbial communities from salt marsh grasses in Alabama, United States - J5-7_050615r2r3 (Metagenome... | ecosystem: Host-associated > Plants > Roots > Rhizosphere ... | reverse complement strand
CGCGTAAATGACCAACAAATGGTACATATGGTATTTACACAAGGGGATAGTTTAACCCGTGTGACATATGTACAATGTGCAAGTGCAATTGATGAAAATTGTAACCGACATAAAAATTCCTGCAAGGGGCCAACCCCTGCAGTAAAAAACTATCGATTTAATATCAAAACTGCAGAGCTGATGCTCCTTGCAACGACTTGTATAAATACAAGCCGCTCCACCCGGCACAGGGTGGACTAAATGCTCTAAAATATTTTAAAACCCAAGAGCAGGGTTTGTTTACGTATAAATAAAAGGCGCCCCTTTGTGTGCTCATTTATGTTTTCTAACCCATGAGCTGGGTTATTTACTACGGTGGAATCACGATCTCATTGCGGTAAATGATTGGACAACCTGTGAAAAAGAAGAAAGTAAAATCTTCTCCCACAGACTTCCATGATCTAATGATTGCTTGAGTAGCTGGCAATTCAGGAGTTGCCAAATTTGGATTATACAAAACGGTATCAACTTGAGCTGAATGACACCCATTAGCAAATGATGCACTAGGCATCCTTGCGGGTGAAAAGCGTATACCATTGTAATATGGTACTTCAACTTCAATTGTGTCGTTAATTCCGATGTTTGTGGTGGCTGATCCGCCAGCCGTAAAATGGCCATTTGCATACGTTAATCTCTTAGTAGCACTCAATGGATCCGCTAGTGCAGAAGTAGATTCTACATATCGCGGCTCACTAGAGTAGCCAATTCGAGAGACAATCGGACTAGTGTCGGTGTTTCCACCGAACAAATACTTTGTCCGAGTACTGCCTCGCCATCCTGAATAGCAAGGACTAAACCACTGAGCAAATGTTGGAATGGTAATATTACACGGATTTCCATCTACCGTGTCGACCCCTTCAGGGTCCCATCCAGGCCATAAGCCAAGGCCTTTGTCTCGGATCTTCAACAACTTTGTATTAAAAGCTGTAGATGAAGCACGCACGTCCGTTCGATGTAAGACGTACCTCCGATTAAGCTCCCTAATTGACTTGGGAGCCTCACCGAAGAAGACATTCATGGTCTGATCCATCACTGCGGAGGTCTTCGCAATGGGAGCAATAGGATCAGGATTGGTTGGAGCATCCGTGGCTCCTTCCGAAGTTCCAGCAATTGCCGCTCCATCTACAATACCTGATTGGGGTTCGTAGCGTAGAGCTGGCGGTGCTGTAGGCCAAAGGCCATATTGTTTCATCTTATTGATAGATACCTCTCCAAATTTCAAATCGTCACATGCCGAGACAAAGACGTTAAATTGAATTGGTGAATCAATAGATGGGGATACGAGACTGTTCACGACAGCAACTTCTAGTACCCCATTATATTGTCCATTTGTGTTATTAAGTAATCTTGTCGTATTACTATAAAACGTTTCTGTGGTATTCATGTTACCACAGGTCAAAAATGGAGCTGATTGGCCCCATCCCACGCATATTTCGAAGTCATCACATTCAGCGAGATCGATTACCCTACTGTAAACAGTATTATATTGGATATTTGCATCGTTAGCTCGCGGATCCCACCTTAGTAGGATCTTTCCCTTGTGAAAGTTTGATTTAACAGCTTGGAATCTATACTTGATAGAACCTTGCCATTTCTCGAACACCGTTGACATATGAGCCATTGGTGTCGGATGAATCTCTTCGTTATTAACCCCGAACAATAAGGGTGTGACGCGTGTGTTCCATAACAAGGCATCTGGGCCCTGCACGGTATTCATCGTGAACTGTGTGAGATAGGATTCCCTCTGACAAAATCGAGAGATATCCATTTGATCTTCTCCGTCCAGACCGACGGTTCTTGAATCAATTGTAAGTTCTTGTTTTGAGTCTAAGGATAATTTCATAACAGCATCGGCGGCGTCCGTATTGGACATATTGCCTGTAGGTGTAGGCTTTTGCTGTACGATATCCGTGACTATTGGGGGCCGAGAATAACCCCAATGAGTAGCTAAGGACCCAACACCTTTTGCTACCATCTCAGTTGCACGCGCATATGGAGCGATTGCTGGAACACTTTTTAATTGTCCAGCGGCGTGTGCTACTGCCGAAGCGGGACCGGACACAATGCCCTTTCCGTATTCGTCTCCCGAATTCATCATACCTGATTGCGGCGTATAGTTGGCCGCAGTAAGGGTAGTCTGTGACGTTGGCATGGTTAACACAACGTTAGACGCCCAAGCGTATACAGTGATAGTTACGGGATCATCTCCTTCATTAGAGTGTTGCAAAGGTTGCATTGACTTAATAGTCATTTCACCCATGTCACTCCTATCAGTTTCACTGAGAGATATATAGTTCTTTGGCCAAAAGAATGGTAAATCCAATTGGCCTCCTGAGTTGTTTGTTGGGTTCAGGAAAAAATGTGGCTTTTGTGATGCACCAATCAAGTCAACCGCTAAGAAATTGCGTTCGACTGTCAAGTCATCAAATCCATAATACGGATTATAGGAGACCAAACTCCTACCGTAATGAAAACCAGTTCCAGAAATAATAATCTTCACGTGCAATTGGCTTCTGTACAATTCAAAATTAGCTATTTTTTCAGCAACGCGTGGATCGTTAAGGAACAATTCCCATGGATTAAAGCGCTCGAAGAAAGGTTGGCTAACAGACCATTGATATTCTTTGATACGGGTGGGTCTTCCAAGAAACGAACCTAGAGAAGCATCTGAAGTGCTACTCAAGTTCATCGTAGGATCCCAACCGGCGCCAATGGATGAGGTCCAACCAGCATCCTGCTCCTCAAAGTTAGTAATCTGCGCGGTAAAATTCGCAACTCCTTCTTCTTGAATAACCCCCAGTGAACCAGACTGGGGTGTATATAGTGAACGGTTTTTAGAGACCGCTCGCTCTGTAATAAAATTTGTAAAATTCGTAATGCGATTTGTTGTTAAGGGTCAGCTACATGCATCATTGCAACTGCCTATTTACATTTTGTTTGTGGGGCTAATAACCACTCCCGCTAAATAACGGGAAGCATGTTCGCTTCATTCTTGAAATATCAAAGCAGTCCGCGCATTAGGAAATGTTGAACCTAATGTCTACGTCTGTAATCAGTGATAGATTTCCCATTTTGGTTTCTCCTTAGAGTAACGATGACGTTGGGTAACGTCCCCGGGCAGTTTAAAGACATACCGGTCCGCTATCCTCTACACCATAATTGGTGCAGAATCAAGTAGTTGAGCGTATTTTTCAGGGAATTTAGGTTCCCCAATCACCTCAACAATTGTGTATCCATACTCAGTGTAGGTTAGACCATACACTGTAAGGTCAGGACGCACAACAGCCAGAGCATTGGCATACTTGATAGCTTGTTCGACTACTTGTTTGGTATAACAGCTGTTTCTTCCAATAACGCGCTTGCATTCAATTACAATTGCGACTTCATTGTCCATATATAGAAGGTCTCCCTTCCCAATATTGTCCAAAATAATGGAATATTCCATAGCTGTTGGTTTACCTAAATCACAGATGACGCGTCGTAGAAGCTCATCTTCCTGAGTGATTGCCTGCGGGATCGTAATCTCGCTAATATCGGAATTTTCATCGTCATCAAGGCAACTGTAGCCATATGAATCCGCTTCTAATGAGAAGTGACTCAATTCGTGTAGTCTTTCGTTGATCAATTCGAGTTTCTTAAATGCATTTGCATCATTTGGTGTATGCATGACCTGATGTTTTAACATCAGAAGGTCTTGTAGACCTCGTGTGTTCACGTTCATCTTATTGCACCAAGCATCTTGATCAAATCTTTTACCCGCATGGGGTTTGTATTTCAACTTCCATTCCTCTACACGGGAATCATAGTCATCATCCAATGTCCTGCAGGGCAAGTCGTGAATTGCAGCAATTTTCTGCATCTGTGACCGCCTGTGCTCGAACACTTCGCGTCCGTGGAAAAACCACTCGCGCAATGCACCATCTATGTTTTGAGTGCATACCTCCATTGGAGATACAGACTTGGATTTGATAATACTATGCAGAGACTTAAAAATAGAGGCCTCTTCAAGCATTCCAACATATTGGCCCAATTCCTCTGAATACCTGTTTTTGCGCTTCAAAAAATCAGCGTCATAACGGTTCAAAAATGGAACTGGATCAGACTCTTTGTCTGGCATTGTGAATTTCATATCATGGGCAGCTAAATAATTGGCCATTTGTACGTGATTGAATTTATCGTACCCTCGCCTAACTGATCCATATGCATCGTCACCATAGGTTTCGAGAGCCATGAGGTCTCTAGCCGTGGCTGGCCTTCCTAGGCCCAATTCCCTTCCAATCTCAACCATTTGAGACTTGGGATAGGCATCAAAAAATGCTAGCCTATGCAAAAGGGAGTTAACAATGCTATTGATATATACCGTCATGTTTTGTCCGGAGGGATTTGTTCCCAAAAACCGGAGTAGAGTGCCATTGTAGGCAACCAAAGGAGTACAAACTTCATGTGCAATAACTTGCATCCGTTTGATATCTCTGACGGTGTAATTTCCTGACCACCTAGCTATCTCAATCATAACAGAGAAAGCTGAAAGTGTCAGCTGCGCGGGCATTCTCAAGTCATACTTGGAATAGTCCCCAGCAATAATACGGTCATCACCAAATTGGGCCATGAAACGAGACAATTCGTCCCATTCTGGGCCATGTGCGTTAATCCCGACTGCTGTTTCAGCAATTAATGGGTTTAGTGACAAAAACCGTGCGATAGGTAAGAAATACTTTCTGATCAAATATTGCAACGCCAAGGGTGCTGCTTGAAACACTCTCACCTTATCTTTTGTCCTTTTGGTTGGTTCATCTTTGAGGGATGCTCCAAATATCAAATTGGGGTGTTCACCTGCATCCACGATCGCTAACACGCGCTCAATTTCGGCAAGAATTTCTGGGGTGAACTCCCTTGGACAATGATGGTCGTCCGTAGGATCAAGATCATACATGTGATCGGACTTTGGTCCTCCTATGGGGTAACCAATTGATGTTTTAGTGACCATCGCGTCTATGAAGCGCTTCCCTTCTATTCCAGAAATGGTTTCCTGGTGTGTGAGGGGAGTTAGTTCTGCAGAATAAAATTTCTTTTCTGCATCAAATACCACTTTCAGACCACCTAAGTAGTCTTCAATAGCGTCATCAACACTAGTTTGGTCAAAGCCAATTGAGGGTTTAGAACATACCTCTAATGACTCGAACCATGGACGCCAGGCGCGTTGATCGATCTTCCCATCATCCCTCTCAACTGGAGAAATGAATTGTGGGGGACCGTATACATTAGCAACGCCTGTTACCTGTTCTACTGTTGCAGAAATAGGTGTATCAATGACGGAGGATCTGGTCGTTGACCTTCCAGATACTGTTCCATATGCAATTAATGCTGGATCTCCTGTGATATAATTTGTGGGGCACTTATAGTGTATGTCCCCACTTTGGGCATAATCTACTCCGAGCATTGAGTCACTAATATCCTTTGCCTGTGGCGCAGGAATAAACGATGGACTCATTTTCTCAAGCTCATGAATAGCCGCTTCAAGTTGTGGTGCTGTGATAGCAAAGCCACACCCTTTACTAGTGCCTGTCACGCCTCCAATATGGAAGCCAATGATCTTCTTCTCGATAGAATCAGATACAATGGGTGACATACACATCCCTTCGAAAGTTTCCGTGTTTTTGAGGTCATAAAATGCCCCTGGAAATGTTTCGACTCCATTGTAAACACCATCTGCGTGGTGCCACCAGGTGGATGCAGAAAACTGCTCCAAATCTGCTGTCATGCCATGTAAAGTTGCCATAACTGGATGTCTCACATAATCATTTTCAAAATGTTTTAGCATGTTTTTGGAGGGGTGTGCATTATGCACATATATCATTGCTGAGTCTGTATTTGGTAATTTGTAGACTTTTTTAGGATCTAACAAACTCCTTTCAGTTCCACCAGCATATGTGATAGCAATCTCACTTGTTTCCGTAGGCACTAAGTGTCCCGGAATTAAGTAGAATTTAGATTGTACACAAAAGGCACCACTATAGTGACCTCCAACATCAACAATGTGTTGTGCTGATTTTAGCGAGTTGGAGGCGAAGCGTTGATTTACAAAGCTTCCCTTATGAGATAGGGGTGTGACTTCTGGAACTTTCCATACATTGGATTCCTTGTCACGTTTGCGAATGTCGTCAATGGACTTGGGATTTAGTTTTCCCTGGACAGACAAATTCGCTTTGATGGCTTTGAAAGTTTTGGCTGCACCATACAGCGCTCCAAGCGCTGCAAATGTTGCTACAGCATATTTCACATGTTTGTCCCGGATTTTTTGGAAAAGCTCCGGTAATGTGCCGCGCGCTTCGACTAGCCTATCGAAGTACGCAGTTTTCTTTGTTTCTACTACTGCTCCTAATGTGGTCATGTGGTAAATTCCACTTACACCGGCATATAGTAGGGCAAGTTTAGCTCCCAGGAGTTTGTATATTCCTAGACTAACTGCACTATTCGTGATACACATCCTTTTGATATATCTAGACACGTCCTGTCCAATGACATCATGACCATAGGCCAATATATTGGATTTAATGAAATTATTGTCCATCCATTGCTCAGGGATATAAGAAGTCCACGAAGAATATAGTGAATTCTCGAATGCTTCTATTCCCTTCAAAAGTCCGTCTATTGCGAGATCTTCGACTTTAGTCTCCAACACGCAACGTTTAGAACGGATTTTGTGTCCATACGAATTTCCTCTGCGGACAATATGTCCTGCGAGGCGTTCTCCGAATTGGGGTCCGAAGTCCCCGTCTTCATCTGATTCGGAGTCAGATTCCACAGTAGCTGCCACTGAGGGTGTACATGTACAAGTCTCCACACACTTGTTGCACTCTTTGCAGAGATTCACAATGTTGGACGGGTCTGTAAATGCTACAACTACCTTCTCTTGCTCATTATTATGCTTTTTGGATAGATCAGCAATGATATTAACATATTCTGTAATAGAAATGTCTTTGTGAATGATATCATAATGAGAGAATGATTGGCCACGGGGTCCATCTCCAACAGGAGTTTTCATTGTGACCAACCAAATGTCGTTAAGCTTATCCATGGTACCGAATTTGTCTAGAACTTTAGCAGTATCTAGCAAATTATTGGTTAAGAATTCAGGACGTACCTTGAGTTCAACATGAACATGACATCGGCGAAGAACCGACATCGCATTATACGACGAAAGACCAGCGTGGAGTTCTTCCACATTGGACGTAATCGTCACCGCATTGGGTTCGATTGATATCTTACCCTTATTAGCAAGGTCAGCCATGACGGCATATTCCTTTACGTTATTGACGAGTTTAATGATTGACTCCGATGGAGCCATTTCCCAGAATTCCTTTTTTGCGTTTCCAAGGTCATCTAGTTTAACACCTGTAATGTATGAACGGTAGTTTGACATATATTTGTCTGTTTCATTTAGAGTACAGATGAAATCAGGACCACATTCGGCCCCGATTGATTTCAGGCTTGTTGACATAGTAATGTCAGCGAAGGTTGATTTACCTACTCCTGAATCACCGTAAATTTTTACGCAGAATGGTGACTTTCGTAAGCCACCAGCAATGCGTGTGGAAGTAAATTCGGTGTAGACTTTCGAGAGTTGTTCCCATCTTTGCAAGATGATCTTTTTCTCTGTACCTGCGGGTGTGGTCTTATATAGATCATGGAACTCTTCAATTAGACTTTTGATGTCATAGTCGAATTTTTGTTCCGTAGTATCAGAAAACCTACCGAGGTTGCCATTGCGGGCATGTTCCCAGTCGGACATAGCTTTCAAGTACAACTCTTCCATCTCCACTAGTTTTGGAGTTGAAAAGAGTAAGGGAGCTATAGACCCTGTTACAAAGCATGTGTAACCGCCTTCGGCGAAAAAACACACTGTGTCGATGATTGCATCAGTAAGATCAATTGCGTTTACATGACCTTTCTGAGCTTCTACCGCGAAAATTTCGAAACGTCCTAGATTAATTGAGACGTCATCGATAACTCCTAAAGTGACAAGGAGTGAAAGTACACGGGAGATGTGTGCAAAGCCTGGATTGTTGATGATGAGTTTCCAGTCATATAATGCACGCTTCATTTTTTTAAGCCAATCTGGTTTGTCGCCAGAAGATTGCGGGCCATAGTCGTTGAAGAGCGACTGTACGATCGAAGACAATTGGTTGATGAGGGATTGTTGTTTGTGCGTCTTTGCGTAAATGACAAGCACAGAAAGAAATCCGGTTGCGTCTGAGACACTACTAAGAGCGCCAAATAGGGCAACGATGCCTTCTATCTTGGATAGAGCAGTATCAGTCATATTCTGAGCTAAATGGGACTTGAGTTTGGATAGTCCTGGTAGATCAAAGCTAGATTGGGGCTGGTACTGACCCCCAAGTAAATATTTGAGTTTAGCCCCGAGGGGCAATTTTTCAAAAACCTGTTTCGTTAAGTGAACGTTCTGTGAGGTTGGGATCTCCACAGAAAGAGCGGCGTTAACTCCAGTGTAGTAAAATGCGTACAAGGGAGTAATACACGACGTGATCTTGGAAAGGCTAATGATCAAAGCCTTGCGCTTGTCCGGAGATAGCGACTTCATTTCCTGCATTATTGCGTACAGAGGATGAGTGCGGTCGGGCACACACCCCGGCGTTCTT
>Ga0316587_1000030_pt1 | contig 8819 bp, 3 predicted proteins | sample J5NA_3_FD_207781 | JGI IMG/M metagenome (GOLD analysis project Ga0316587, IMG submission 207781) | Metatranscriptome of rhizosphere microbial communities from salt marsh grasses in Alabama, United States - J5-7_050615r2r3 (Metagenome... | ecosystem: Host-associated > Plants > Roots > Rhizosphere ... | reverse complement strand
GATCAAGATGGTGGACGGCTGTGACTTCAACGGTCACTACTGGCTGTTCAGCGCCGCCACCACCAACGTCGAGTACGACCTGGTGGTGACCGACACGATGAATGGGGCGACGGCGACCTACCTCAACCCTCTCGGACAGCCGTCACCGACCTTGACCGACACCACCGCCTTCTCCGGCTGCCCCTGAGGTCGCCGAAATCTGCTAGGTCTCGACGGAGAAATCGTGCAATAATAGTGAGGCCACCCATGTCTTTCGAATCGGGTGGTCCCTCGCGCTTTCTCCTATGACCGTCTGGATCTCGAATGTCCTGAGGCGCTGAATCTCGAAGCGAGCTCTTGCGTTCCTTTGCTTCGTCTCGTCGAAGAGGAGGGATTGCCATGTTTCGCTTCCACGACGCGATGCGGTTGGATCGCAGCGTCCCCCGCCGCCCCCGAATCAACACCAAGGCTCCGGCCACGGTACGTGCCGGGTCAACGCTCCGCCCCTCGCTCCGTCGGATCTCCCCGAGGTTGGGCGTCTGGCGAGGCGCCGTCTCCCTCGGCATTGCTCTCTTCCTCGTCCTGAGTTCGCCGGCCCTGGCAGCGCTCGAGTATTGGACCGGAGGCGGGCCCCTGGAGTCGGACGTCACGGCGGTGGCGATCCACCCACTCAATCCGGACATCGTCTATGTCAGCCGGGGACCGGTGATCTATCGCAGCCTCGATGATGGTCTTTCGTGGACGTATCTCGGTTTCTACCTTGGCGAAGCAACGATGCTGCGCATCGATCCCGTCCAGCCGCGGAGGATCTATGCGGTCGTCGGTGGCCGTCTCTATCGCACCGAGAATAGTGCCCTGACCTGGCGACTTCTGTTCTCCGCCGCGCCACCCAACGACCTGGTGATCGATTCCCGCGACCCCGCGGTTCTCTACTTGGCGGGACGGAGCTACGACGACCACCTCGGGACCCATATCACTCACGTCCGCAAGAGCGTCGACTACGGCGACTCGTGGCTCCAGGTGGCCGAAGAAACGGAGGGGAGGGAATACCTCTCGTTGGCCATCGATCCGCTGGATTCTTCGGTTGTCTACGTCGCCACCGACCGCGGGCTGTGGAAGAGCGTCGACGCGGGGGCGACCTGGCACGCGGTGACTCCCGCGGGTTCGGTGGGCTCGGACGCCCCCGGCGTGACCGCCGCGGTGGCCGTCGACCCTGCCGTTTCCGGGGTGCTCTACTACGCTGCCGTCGACGGTTTTTTCAAGAGTCTCGACGGGGGGGATACGTGGATCGAAGCGCAGGGCGCCCCGAGGACCTTCCACGACCTGGTGATCGATCCCCAGGATACTGCCAGTCTCTTTGGCGCGACCGACGATGGGGTCTACCGCAGCCTCGATGCTGGGGCCACCTGGCAGAGGGTCTGCCGGCGGGCGAGTTGCACCACGGTCCATGGGGTGGCTCTTGACCCGATCGATCCACGGAAGGTGTGGCTGAGCAGTCTCGGTGAGGGACTGGTTCGCAGCCTCGACGGCGGGGAGAGCTGGTCGGTGCTCCAGGTGGCAGAGGACGATCGCTGGGCGGAGGTGCTCTCCCTGCTGGCCCTGCCCGGTCCGCCGACGACCCTTTTTGCCGCCACCGCGACGAGCGGCGTCTATCGCAGCCTCGATGCCGGTCGCCACTGGGAGCGGCGGAATAGGCGATTGGAACGACCCCGCATCCATGTTCTCTTGCCGCCCGGTGGCGGCTCGGGTCTGCTCGCCGGCACCGACCGCGGCCTTTTCCGCACGACGGATGGCGGACAGCATTGGGAGCCGTGGGGTGCGGGGGGACTGCAGGATCGAGCGGTGCTTTCCCTGGCGCGGGATCCGCAGTTGCCGCCCTATCTCTACGCCGGGACCGACGCAGGAGTCTTCCGTAGTCGCGACGGCGGGGCGACATGGAACCGTTCACCGATCCCGTCGGCGATCGATTCCGCGGCCGTCGAGAGTTTGGCGGTCAACCGGCATCGAGGACTGGAAATCTGGGCGGCGGTGGGAGCCGACGGTCTTTTCCGCAGCCGCGACGGTGGCACGACCTGGACCCGCGTGCGCTTTTTCGGGGAGCGGACGGAGTCGGTATTGGTCGACCCGGGGATCTCCTCGAGAGTCTATGTCGGCGCCGACGACGGGCTCTATCGCACGACCGACGCGGGAAGCACCTGGGAGCAGATGACCGACGGGCTCTGCACCACCTCCTGTCCGGCGGTTCACCAGCTGGTGAGCACCTACGGAACCATCGTCTGGGCGTGTACGGAGAGAGGGGCCTACTCCAGCCGTGACCGGGGAGTCCATTGGGAGCTCTTCGACGTCGAAGGCGAAAGCCATCCTTGCCGCGTCCTCGCCCCCCATCCGTGGAGCCCCGCGACGCTGTTCGTCGGTAGGGGTAGGGGTGGCGGTGTCTACGATCGTCAGGCGATCGGCTGCTCGCGCCCCGACGAGCTCTGCCTGGGCAGCGGGCCCGGCAACCACGAACGCTTTCGGGTCGAGCTGACCCGGATTGATTTGGATGGGCACCGTGATGTCGCGGGTTTGCGTCCCCACACGACCGCGGACTCGGGGGTCTTCTGGTTCTTCGAACCCCAGAACTGGGAGCTCCTCGTCAAGGTGATCAATGGATCGGCCTACGATGGTCACCACTGGGTCTTCGCTGGCGCGACATCGAACCTCGAGTTCGGTTTGCGGGTCACCGATCGGTACACGGATCACGCGCGGCTCTACTACAACCCGAAGGGCCAGACCCCGATCACCCTGACGGAGATCGGCGTCTTCCCCGATCTACCAGGCTACTCGGGGGAATACGGTGCCGTGGTGGAAGAGGCGGTAACCCTGCCGCCGTCACCACCGCCCCAGCGGAGCCTTGGCTTCGATCCCACCGCGGTGGGTGAGCCGTGCGTGCCGTCGGCGACGGAGCACTGCTTCCTCGATGGGCGTTTTCGTGTGGGCGTGACCTGGCGCGACTTCGACGGGCATCAGGGGGTGGGCCGCACCGAGCCCTACCCATCCGACGACTCGGGCCTGATGTGGTTCTTCGACCCGCAGAACCACGAGCTCCTGCTCAAGATGGTGGACGGCTGCGGCTACAACGGCCGTTTCTGGGTCTTCGCCGCCGCCACCACCAACGTGGAGTACGATCTGGTGGTGACCGACACGGGCAACGGGGCGACGGTGACCTACCACAACCCCCTCGGTCAGCCCGCGGCGACGGTGACCGACATCGAGGCCTTCGACGGCTGTCCTTGACGTCGTCTGCCTTGCCGTGTCGGAGAAATCGTGCAATAATGTTGAGGCCCGTCGGAGATCTTTCGGTCGAAAGGCTTTGGTTTTCTGTTCTTGCTTTTCCGATCTTCGTGGCGGATTGCTTTCTCTCGTTCGAATGAACTGAAAACTTTCTGAAGCGAGCTCTTGCTTTCCTTGTCTTCGTCTCGTCGAAGAGGAGGGATTGCCATGTTCCGCTTCCTCGACGCGCCTGCGATCTCGAGAGGTCGCGGCTTCCCCTGCTGCCCCCGAACAGCCACCCGCGCCAAGGCCACGGGTCGTGCCGGGTCGGCGCTCCGCCTTCCGCTCCGCCGGATCTCTCCGCGGTCCGCACCCTGGTGGGGCGCCGTCTTCCTCAGCATCGTCCTCTTCCTCTTCCTGAGCTCGCCGGCTCTCGCGGGGCTCGGGTACTGGAGCCAGAGCGGGCCCCTCGAGACGGACGTCACGGCCTTGGCGATCCACCCGTTCAACCCGGACATCGTCTACGTCAGTGGGCTCCCGCGAGGGCGGATCTACCGCAGCGTGGATGGCGGTGCTTCGTGGTCGAGCTTCGATCGCTTCTCCAGCACCGTGGAGAAGCTGTGGATCGATCCCGTCCAGCCCCGAAGGATCTACGCCTCCATCGGCGGCACGTTCTTTCGTAGCGAAGACAGCGCCGCGACCTGGCATGGATCGCAGGTCGGAACGAGGATCAACGACCTGGTGATCGATCCTCGCCATCCCGCGGTGCTCTACGTGGCGGGGCGGGGCTACGTCAATCCCCAGGGGACGCGTTACCCGACGTACGTCTACAAGAGCCTCGACCACGGCGAGTCGTGGAGCCAGGTGGCCACCGAGACCCGCGGTACGACGCACCTGGCGCTGGCCCTCGACCCGCTGGACTCGTCGGTCGTCTACGTGGCCACCAACCGTGGTCTGTGGAAGAGCGTCGACGCCGGGGCGACCTGGCGGGCCGTGACCCCGCCGGGCTCGGTGGGCTCGGAAGCCCTCGACGTGACCGCGGCGGTGGCCGTCGACCCCGGTGCCTCCGGGGTGGTCTACTACGCCGCCGCCGACGGTTTCTTCAAGAGCCTGAACGGCGGGGACTCGTGGTTCGCGGGGCAGGGCGCCCCGGGGACCTTCCACGAGCTGGTGATCGATCCCCAGGATACCTCCCGTCTCTATGGAGCGACCGAGGACGGGCTCTACCGCAGCCTCGACGCCGGGGCGACCTGGCAGCGGATTCGCCGCCGCGCGGCCTGCACCAGGGTCCACACGGTGGCCCTCGATCCGGCCGATCCACGAAAGGTCTGGGCCGGTGCCCGTGGCGAGGGGCTCGTCCGGAGCCCGGATGGTGGGGCGAGCTGGGTGGTGCTCCGCGTGGCCGAGGATCAGCGGGTCGAGGTTCTCTCGCTCCTGGCCTTGCCCGGTCCACCCGCGACTCTCTTTGCCGGCAGCGCGACGAGCGGCGTCTATCGCAGCACCGATGGCGGCCGGACCTGGGAGCGGCGGGACCAGCGGCTCGATCGACCGCGTATCCAGGCATTGCTGCCGCCAGGGGGCGGCTCGGGTCTTCTCGCCGGCACCGACCGCGGTCTCTTCCGCTCGGCCGACGAGGGGCAGCGCTGGCAGCCCTGGAGTGCGGGGGAGCTGGCGTCGAGCTCGGTGCTCTCCCTGGCGCGGGATCCGCAGTCGGCGACCGGTCTCTATGCCGGCACCCGTGCAGGGGTCTTCCGCAGTCGCGACGGTGGGGCCACGTGGAGCCGTTCGCCGGTCCCCTCGGCGATCGATTCCGCGGCCGTCGTGGACCTCGCGGTCAACCCGACGCGGAGTCGGGAGGTCTGGGCGGCGGCGGGAGACGATGGTCTTTTCCGCAGCCGTGATGGCGGCACGACTTGGACCCGCCTCCGCTCTTTCGGGGAGCGAACGGAGTCGGTGCTGGTCGACCCACGGATCACCTCCACGGTCTACGTCGGCGCCGACAACGGGCTCTATCGCAGTCTCGACTCGGGAGGCAATTGGGCACACGTGACCGTCGGGCTTTGCACGACGTCCTGTCCGGCGGTTCACCGGCTGATGAGCACCCACCGAAGCCTCATCTGGGCGTGTACGGAGGGCGGGGCTTACTCCAGCCGCGATCAAGGGAGGAGGTGGCAGGCGTTCGAGGGCACCTCCCTCGGTCTCACCTGCCGCGCCCTCGCCCCCCATCCGTGGAGCCCCGCGACCCTCTTCGTCGGCAACGGCAGCGGTGTCTACGATCGCCAGACCATCGGTTGCACGGGATCCGACGAGCTCTGCCTGGGCAGGGGGCCGGACAATCTCTATCGTTTTCGAGTCGAGCTGACCTGGCGTGATTTCGAGGGACACCGCGATGTCGCGGGGCTGCGCCCCCACGTCACCCAGGACTCGGGGGTTTTCTGGTTCTTCGATCGCGACAGCTGGGAGCTCCTCGCCAAGGTGATCGACGGAACGGCTTACGACGGCCACCACTGGGTCTTTGCCGGGGCGACCTCAAATGTCGAGCTCGGTCTGCGGGTCACCGATCAGTTCTCGGGTCGGGCGCGGCTCTACTACAACCCGCTGGGCCAAACACCGATCACCCTGGCGGAGATCGGCGTCTTTCCCAACGAGCCCGACCCGGTGAGCCCCGGTGCCGTGGTGGAGGAGGTGGTGACCCTGCCGCCTTCCTCACCGCCGCAGCGGAGCTTTGGCTTCGACCCCACCGCGGTGGGCGAGCTGTGCGTGGCGTCGGCGACGGAGCACTGCTTCCTCGGGGGGCGTTTTCGTGTGGGCGTGACCTGGCGCGACTTCGACGGGCACCAGGGGGTGGGCCGCACCGAGCCCTACCCATCCGACGACTCGGGCCTGGTGTGGTTCTTCGACCCGCAGAACCACGAGCTCCTGCTCAAGATGGTGGACGGCTGCGGCTACAACGGCCGCTACTGGGTCTTCGCCGCCGCCACCACCAACGTGGAGTACGACCTGGTGGTGACCGACACCACCAACGGGGCGACGGTGACCTACCACAACCCCCTCGGTCAGCCCGCCGCGACGGTGACCGACATCGAAGCGTTGACCGGTTGTCCGTAGTCACCGGTCCGTAGGCACCGCCAACGCCAGGCTTCTTCGGTTGCCGCGACCCCTGCCGCGCCCGCTCGGAGTCGAAGCGAAGTGATCGAACAGGGTGTGAGGGCGGGCACAGTCGAAGACGTTCTGCCTGAACATATTTCAAAATCGACCCAAGCTCTGATATCAATATTGCCCTAGAGACAAACCGTCCTATCGAAGCTCTCGGCTCGGAGAAGGGGTCCATCGAGTCGTGAGGAACCAAGGTCGTGCCTCGGTGCGTACCTCCCAGGAGACTTCTGTACCTGGGGATGCGTGTGCCATGGTTCCCGGCGCTTCTATGGGGCGGTGAACGCAGCAACTAGCGGAGACAAGACACGATGCGTGTACTCAACGAGCGTGACGGTGAGGCGAGGGATTCCCAACCACGACAGAACCGACGGAGGGCGTCGGCGGGCTCTGGCCAGCCTCTCCCCGGTCTGGCACTAGTGCTTTTCTTGCTGATGCCGATCACGGTCTGGGCAGATGCGGTGGACGAAGCCAGCCCGCCTCTGCCGAGGGTGCATGTCATCGCGACGGGCGGCACGATCGCCGGTGCTGGCTACGCGGGGGTCGAGGAGAAGGACTCGGAGGAGCTCCTGCTCGGTGTGCCCGAGCTCTCCAAGATCGCCCAGGTCACGGCGGAGGACCCCTACACGATCGGTAGCTCGCAGATCACCCCGACCATGCTCTTCGACATGGCCTTGGACATCCGCAAGATGCTGGCGGAAGACCCGGGGCTGGCGGGGGTCATCGTCACCCAGGGGACGGACTCCATGGAGGAGGCGGCCTTCCTCCTCGACCTCGTGATCGACGACCCCCGGCCGGTGATCTTCACCGGGGCCATGCGTCAACCGGGACAGATGGCGGCCGAAGGGGGCCGCAACCTGCTCAACGCCGTGCGGCTGGCGGTTTCCCCGGCGAGCCGGGGGATGGGCGTGCTGGTCACGATGAACGACGAGATCCATGCGGCGCGCGAGATCCGCAAGCTCCACAGCTCGTCCGTCGGTGCCTTCGTTTCCCCGGCGGGGGGGCGTCTGGGTTTTCTCGATGGTGACGAGATCTTCATGCTCAACAGCCCACGCCGCCGGTTGACGATCCCCACGAAGGCGATCGAGCCCAAGGTCGATCTGGTGGTGGTGACGGCCGGGAGTGACGGGCACCTGCTCGCCAGCGCGATCGACTCCGGGGTCAAGGGGCTGGTGATCGAGCTCTTTGGTCGCGGCAACATGACCCGCGCGATGATCCCGCAGATTGCCCGTGCCTTGCAGTCGGGGATCAAGGTCGTCTTTGCGAGCCGCACCCACAACGGTGGCTTGCGTGAAGATCAGCAATGGATGCAAGGCGGCGTGATCTACGCGCAGGACCTTGGTGGGATCAAGGCGCGGATCGCCCTGATGGTGGCGCTCGGCGCCGGAATCCACGACTCCGAAGGCCTCCAGGAGGTCTTCGACAAGCTCGCCGGAAAGCTCTGACAGCCTGTCCTGTCCGGCCGAGCGCCGGCGGCCGGACAGGGAATCTCTGTGGTCTTCTTGCGGCCGCCCCCTGCGAGATCCTCAGCCGTCGGCTGGCTCTCCCGGGTCCGGGTGCAGTCCCTGCAGAGACCTCACGTGGAGGTCGTCCCTTTTCAGAGCCGCGATACCTTCCACCGCCGCCATCGCCCCCGACAGGGTGGTGACGCAGGGGATGTCGTACTTGAGCGCCACCTGGCGGATGTGGGAGTCGTCGTAGTGTGACTCGCGGCCCAGCGGTGTGTTGATCACCAGGTCGATTCCGCCATTGACCAGCAGGTCGACGATGTGGGGGCGACCTTCGTGGACCTTGAGCACGTGCTGGGCGGTGATTCCCTGATGAGCCAGGAACTCGGCGGTGCCGCGGGTCGCGACGAGCTCGAAGCCGAGGCTGACGAGGCGCCGGGCGACGGGCAACAAGGCCGACTTGTCGTTCTCGTGGACCGAGAGAAAGGCGGTGCCGGTGGTCGGTAGCCGGTGACTGGCCGCCAGCCAGGCCTTCGCAAAGGCGTTGCCGTAGCGGCGACTGTGCCCCATCACCTCACCGGTCGACTTCATCTCGGGGCCGAGGACGGGGTCGACCTCGGGAAAACGGCGGAAGGGGAAGACCGGCATCTTGACGAAGATCCCGGGAACATGGGGCTCCTCGGTGAATCCGATCTCCTCGAGGGTCTGTCCGGCCATCAGCCGCGCCGCGTAGCGCACCAGAGGCAGGCCGACCGCCTTGGCGATGAAGGGCACGGTGCGGGAGGCCCGCGGGTTGACCTCGATGACGTAGATGCCGCCCTGGTAGATGGCGAACTGGACGTTCATCAGCCCGACCACACCGAGGCGAAGGGCGAGACGGGTGGCGATGTCGCGCATCTGGTCGAGGTCGAACGGGCCGATGCGGTAGGGAGGCAAGACGGCCGCCGAGTCTCCCGAGTGGATCCCCGCCTCCTCGATGTGCTGGAG
>Ga0316587_1000028_pt1 | contig 8896 bp, 2 predicted proteins | sample J5NA_3_FD_207781 | JGI IMG/M metagenome (GOLD analysis project Ga0316587, IMG submission 207781) | Metatranscriptome of rhizosphere microbial communities from salt marsh grasses in Alabama, United States - J5-7_050615r2r3 (Metagenome... | ecosystem: Host-associated > Plants > Roots > Rhizosphere ... | reverse complement strand
GCGCATTACGCGCGTATACTACTTCTTGAATTATTTGGCATTAAATATGCATAGAAATCACACCCTCGAGTGAATCTGAGCATTACGATGCTCTTTTCTCACTCCGATTGTGACTCTATTAATTCTACTTTTATTCTAGGTCTACACGACCTCTGCCTTTATGGCTGAAACTGTGTACCATTTTTGTTTATTGTGGAAACCAAAACGAAGGTTATTTCAATCTGTTATTGAAACAGTCCTTGTCTAGGTTTGATCCTAGGAAAATCTGCATGAACGCCACATGCAGTTACGTAGTTATTCTAAACGTATTTATTGACGTCTGAATTTGGATGTTGAACTAGAACTTGGATTCTAGAGTTAGGCGATTTAATCGCTTTATTTATTATTATTTGTTAGTGTATCATAGCACAGTTAATTAGGTTACTCCAATTTCCTATTAGCCCCCTTCTATGGGTGAAACGAATTTTAGTTTATTTAGTGAAATAACGTATGACTCTTCATGTACATGTATGTGTGTAGACCCGCGCACATTGGTAAGACGGAAATTCTGATCACATATGTGTATATGCTTGTTTGAAAGCAATATGAAAAATTTAGGACGTAGGGTATGATAAAGCACCCCGTCCAATCAATTGCAATAAACCACTTCTATGAAATCAAAGTTATTATAAGATCAAAACGAATTTTAAGTGGTAAAATTGGAAAATGGTTAGGTACTCAAACAAAGTATTGGACCTGCTCTCTATGGGCGAAGCCTCCGATAAGGAGCAACGACGTGCAAGTTATTATAAGAAACAACTTGACCGATGGAACAACAGTGCTCAGCACGATATTCCACCACGTCCATTTGAATATAGACGACCTTTTGTGCACTCTAGTGCTTATCGTCAGTTGAATCGTAAGCAATACAGGAAGTTTGTTCCTACATTGCCTAAGATTTTTGAGATTGCTAATGAAGCTGAATTCGACACTCAGCTCGGATTTGAATCTCTTAATTTGACAAACATGGTTCTTGATACTCTCATTAATCAATTAGGTATTAAGAACAGTGATGATATTGTCAAAGAAGTTGAAGGTTTAACCCTTCTATTTATCTCTATTTCCAAGAGTACTGATTACAAGGGTGCTCTTGCTATTCTCGGCCTTTACATCCGAGATAAATTTGATACTTCGATATCAAAACAAATCATTTCTTACATGACTGAGATTATGGATTATAATCCACAATTAGGTGATGAAGAAACTGATCCATCGTGGCTTTCTTTTGTTAAAGATGTAAAGTCAAACTGGCTTCAGTGTAAGTCATCTTCCTTCTTCAAAAACTTCACTCGTTTGTTGAGTGTTGTTGTTATGTCAGGACTTTATCGAGTTTCTGATTTAACTTTTTCCATTAAAGGATTTAAGGTCATTGAACCAGATATGAAGACACTTTGTGTTGGAGCTGGCGATTTAGCTACCGCAGTTGTTGACATTACTGTTTATTTTTGCGAACGTGTTTATTACGCTATTAAGACTAAGTCTATCCGACCATTTTTGGTTGATAGTTTGGAGACTTCTGATCTCGAACAGGAATTTTGTCAAATCATGCATCATTGGGACTTGTATCGCAGTGGTAATCATGAAAAGGTCGGTCATATTAAATCTCAAGATTTACTTGGTGATCTTATTGATATGAAAAATAAACTTAGTAGCATGCTTTCTGAAGCCCGTGGCATTGATAAGCGCGTTTTAGAAACCAAATACAAAGATTGTATTAAGGTTCTTAGTGAATTTCAAATGATTAGAGGAAATGCACAATTTAAGCGTGCACCCTTTAGTATTGAATATTTTGGTTTGTCCAGTGTAGGTAAATCTACATTCTGCGAACAAACTTCCCATTATCTTCTTTCTGGAGCTGATTTAGATACGTCTGATGTCAAGAAATTTATCTATGTCTCTGGTAAGAAACATTGGGATGGAGCTCGATCTGATATGGTCGAACTTAAGATTGATGATCATGCTAATGTCAAAGCTGATTTTGTCGAGTCCTCACCTTGTGATGTAATTATTCGTGTGTGTAATAACACACCTTACAGTCCACCTATGGCTGAATTGATTAACAAGGGACAAGTCTTCATTGAACCAGAAATTGTTTCTGTTACTACTAATGTTGAAGATTTGGACGCTTTTACTTACTCTAATAATCCAGTCTCTATTCAGAGACGTATGCATTATGTAGTTGAAGTTAAAGTTAAACCTGAGTTCCAAAAGCACATTGCTGGAGTTCCTGCTGGTATTGATTCTTCTAAGGTTATTGCATCGCAAACCATTAATGGAATTTATACGCCACCACCATACCATGATGTATGGGATGTTACAGTTAAACAAGCTGTACACCAACGCGCTAGTATGATGCGTGCTACTGCAACTTATCAAGTTGTTGAGCATGAAGGCAAGAAATTAGAAAATATTTCTATGAAGGAATGGCTTAACTTTGCCGCTGAGAAATTCAGTGAGCATAGGGCTCAACAATTTAATTTGGAAGCTAATCAATCCAACACTTCTCAAGTTGAGAAATGTGGTATCGATGGATGCAACCAGATTAAAGGATATTGTATGAAACATCATGATCCTCAATTTGGTTTAAGTGATATCAAGCAATATTGCCAAGAAACTAGTGATTCTCTTTTGGCAGAGGGTCGCAATTTTCACGACACTTTTGATTGGCTACCGTATTTACCTGATTCGGTGGTTAATTCTAAGTTTTTCGGCATGCTATACTGCTTCACCAAGCGTGATAGCATCTTGCAAACATACAAGAAGTATAGCATTTTGAATACTCTTTTCTGGGTATTTGCTAATTCTGTTGCCACACTTAAGGGAAATAATTTTATTTCACTTTTGATTTGTGGTGTTTCAACAGTTTTCGCATTATTTATGCAATATGTTCTTGTTTCTCGAGTTCGGAATTCTTATATTTCTGAATTATCTGAAAGGTGTGTTTTGAATGAAATTCATCGTACCTGGAGGAATCGTATTGGCAAGACCATCATGGCAAGTTCTGTCATGGTTGGTTCTATCTATATGATGTCCAAGTTGTATCGTAAAATGTATGGTAAGTACACTCAAGGTAATCTTGAGCCTACCACTGCCTTAGATATTTTGCAGCGTGACAATGAACCCAATATTTGGGCTACTGTTGCTAAGCGACCTCTACCGTGTACTCAAAAGAGTATTGAGCACACACAAGATGTTGTTATTACAAAGGTTAAGAAGAATTTACTTTATGCCACTATTTCTAGTGGTGAAGGAGCAAATTATATGGGTAATGTTTTGTTCCTATGTTCCAACATGTTGGTTATTCCAGATCACTATTTCACACAGATTAAGAGTGATTCTCTTAAATTGGTTTTGCGTAAAGAAAATGCAATGTGTGTTGGAGGTTCTTTTACAACCCGTGTTGATAAGTGTTCTTCTTATCTTATCCCAGATACTGATCTCCGTGTTTGTTATTCCTCTACAGGAGGATCATACGGAGATATTCTCGATTATTTTCCTACTGGAAAAATCGTTGATCATTCATTCCAAATGTTCTATCGTCACAAAACTGGTGAGATTGAACATATGTATGGTCGTACTCGCGTAGGGCGAGTTGGTCATAGTCTAGCATCTTTCTTTGGTGGAGAGTATGCTGATCTCAGTCGCACAACTTTTGATGGTATGTGTGGTGCTGTTCTCATTTCTGAGAATAAGCAAACATGCATCACTGGTATTCATCTTGGCGGTAGAGCTGGAGAAAAGCGTGGTTGCTTTGGATCCATCACTAAACAACAATTAGAAGAAGCCATTGAACGTGTAACTGAAGTACCAGGTGTTATTAGAACTGGTAATATGGGAGATTTCAAGCCTCAGGTTATGGGAGCAAAGGTCCTTTTGGATACTGCTCTTCATCCTAAGAGTCCTGTCAATTTTCTTCCCAATGGCTCTCAGTTTGAATATTTTCAATCTTGTGTTGGTGCCACTACTTCTCGAAGTGATGTTCGCCAAACTCCAATTTCTAAATTTGTTGAAGAAGAAACTGGACAAGAAAATATTTGGGGAAAGCCTAAAATGCATCCCGAATGGGAGGCTTATCAGAAGACGCTAGAAAATGCTAGCCATCCTGCTGAGCCTGTTCCACATGATCTTCTCATTAAATCAATCAAGGACTATCGTGCACCACTTTTGGAGCTTGCAAAGCAAGCACCATGGTGTAATGAATCTCCTTTATCTGACCATGAGAATCTATGTGGCCGTGTTGGATGCAAATTCATTGATGCTATTCCGCTAGGGACATCAGTTGGATTTCCAATGACTGGTCCAAAACGTAAATATGTTGTTGATCTTGAGCCAACACCTGAAAAGCCAAACAACAGAGAGTTAGTTCCTGAACTTGCTGCCTATATTAAAGAATGTGAAGACATTTACAAGCAGGGTTTCAGAAACCACTTTGTTGCTAAAGCCTGTAAGAAGGATGAGGTTTTAGCTGTCTCTAAAAAGAAGTGTCGTATCTTCTATGCTAACAGCTTCCCTTTTACTTTCTTGATTCGCAAGTATTACTTGCCCATTGTTCGTTTTCTCCAAATGAACCCCCTTGTTGCAGAATGTGCTGTAGGTATTAACTGTCATGGTCCTGAATGGGATCAATTTTATGAATTTGTTATGACTTACGGTGAAGACCGCTTGATTGGAGGTGATTATGGAAAATATGATCAAAAACTACCCTCTCAGAAACTCATAGCTTCTTTGTCAATTTTAATTGATATTGCTAGTTATATGAATTATTCCGCTGAAGATCTCTATGTTATGGAGACTATGGTAGGTGATATTGTTTACTCAATGATTGCTTTCAATGGCGATTTGGTTGGTATTCAGAGTGGAACCCACATTAGTGGAAATTCCTTAACTGTCATTCTTAATGGAATCTCTGGTTCTTTGAATCTACGGGATTATTTCTACACTAATAATGATGAATCTATTGCATTTCGTGATGCAGTTAAACTTATGACTTATGGTGATGACAATATTGGCACTGTTTCCAAAGATTGTAATAACTTCCATATTAAGGGAGCTTCCCAATTTCTGGAAAGTACCGGTCAAGTTTACACTATGCCAGATAAAGAAAGTGAACTTCGCGAATTCCTTAATCCTGAAGATTTTGAATTTCTTAAGCGATTCTCTGTTTATCACCCTAAGCTGGATTGCAATGTAGGCGCACTTCTTGATAAATCCATTATTAAGTCACTTCATTGCTATTTGAGGCCCAAGGGTTGCCCCCTTACGCCTGATGAAGCATGTGCTCAAAATATTGATACTTCTCTACGCGAGTGGTTTAATCATGGCGAAAGTGTTTATGAAACACGCCGTGCTCAAATGACTCGTGTGGCTCAGAAGGCCAATATTACACACATGTGCACCTTGCTTGATCAATCTTACGACGATATGGTTGTTGATTGGAGAAGCAAATACGCGCAAGCGTAAAACAGTCACTCTAGAGACGTTAAATCTAGCCCAGTTTTAAATCTGATGGAAAGCAAAATTAATGTGTATTCTGGATACCACACTTAGTGTATCTTTATATGTTTTGTAAACTAGTGTAGGCTTTATACATGGAAGGGTCCGTACCGCGGAAGAGAGATCTGAGTTCACCCTGCTCAACTGTAAATATATCCTGAATGTCTATTGAGCGTAAAGACATTTCTTGTACATAGTTCGTTCGGTAATAATTGTAAATCTACTTGTAAGATCTGCCAAGATGCTAAACTGGCACTAGAGATTGGGACTGGCGCTCGTCCTCTAGTTGAGTTAAACGCCAATAACAGGGGTCATTGTCATGAAACCTGTCAAGCTTCTCATGAAAATGAAGCTAACAAAAATGTCCCCGAGGCCATAGTGCTGAATGGGGACGACTCAGTTCATAGCGATTTCAATCCTCAGTCAGGAGAGTCAGACGAATTCGTGTGGTGGAACGCTCTTCCTGGAGATAATTCCATGGATATCAGATGTCCTCCGCTGTCTGTGCTCTATGATGTTGCTATGGCTGGTTATATTAATGACTTATTACATGATGATGTAATTGGTGAATGGGATACTGATGGATATAGTGATTTTGAACCCCAGTCGGGTAAACCAGAAGAATTGGGTAATATGATGAATGCTAAAAATGCGCGTTATGAGAATGTTGCTTTCACGGAGCAACATGAACCATCAACTTATGATACTTCATCTATTGTAGACCCTACACGTACTGTGCAGGATACTGATGATGCAACTCTTCAGCATTTCTTCAGTCGTCCCATTAAAATTCAAGAATTTGAATGGGCCACTGGAGGAACACTGTTCCAACAATTTAATCCGTGGGAAAACTATTTTGATAATCCACGAGTTATTAATAGGATTACTAATTATAATCTATTACGTGCCAAGCTTAAGGTCAAGCTTGTTATTAATGGATCTGGGTTTCACTACGGTAGAGCCATTTGTTCGTATTTACCCTTTGCGGGTCAGGACACACTGTCTTCTAACAATGTACTCTATTCTGAAGACATTGTTCAAGCCTCGCAACAACCTCATGTGTATTTGAATCCTACCACCTCTCATGGTGGTGAGATCACATGTCCATTCTTTTATTATAAGAATTGGTTCAATGTACCAGATGAGGATTGGACTGACGCTGGTCAAATGACTTTGAGATCCATGACCACTTTGGAACATGCTAATGGTGCTACTGATAGATGCACTATTTCCATTTTTGCGTGGGCAGAAGATGTTGAAATGGCTGTACTCACATCTGACGAACCCACTTCTCTTGTTGCACAATCCGGTGTTGAATCCGAGATTGATGAGGCCAACAGGAAAGGTATTGTTTCTGGTCCTGCCACTGCCGTTGCCAATTTTGCAGGTGCATTGGCTACAGCTCCTATTATCGGTCCTTTTGCAAAAGCAACCGAAATGGGAGCTAGAACTACAGCGGATATAGCCAAGATTTTTGGCTATTCACGTCCTGCACAAACTGAGAATCCTGCAGGATTTAAGCCAGTTGCCACTTCTAATATGGCGCTTGCTACTGTCCCAGATGGTATTCAAAAGTTATCCATTGATGATAAACAAGAATTGTCAATTGATCCAGCTCTTTCGGGAGTTGGTGGGTCTGACAATCTTGCTATTAAAAGCATTGCTCAGAGAGAATCTTATATTGGTCAATGGACTTGGGTGGAAGGTACAGCACCTGAAACCTCAATTGGATCTTTGCGTGTAGATCCTTGTATCTACGCTGATATTTCGCGTGGGGGAGCTGCATCTGCTAGCCTCCCAGCTTGCGCTGTAGCAGCTTTACCTTTTAAGTATTGGACAGGAAGTATGAAATTTAGATTTCAAATCTGCTGTTCCAATTTTCATAAGGGAAGATTGAAGATTGTTTACGATCCCAATACACAAGCTTCAAATGAGTATAATACAAATTATACTCAAATTATTGACATTGCCGACCGCACAGATTTCACTGTGGAAGTTGGAAATGGTCAGGAGCGTACATTGCTCACACATTGCATTCCAATTGTGAATGCTGCTACTAACGTCTTTACGATTAGTAGTACCCCTCTTGCAGCTCAGTCTTATGGAAATGGTACATTGACTTGTTATATTGTCAATGAGCTCACTTCTCCTACTACAGCAGCACAAACAGTAAAGATTAATGTTTTTGCAAGTGCTGGTGAAGATTTTGAGTGTTTCGTACCCAGTGATGAAATTACAAATTATGTTTTCAAGCCACAATCTGGACTTGAACCACAGTCCGGACTCACTGATATGAATGGAGGACTCAACGCTGAGGAAATGAATGCCGAGGAGGAGAGTGCTCCTGTGCATACCCAAGCTGATGCTTTGGGTCCTGGCAAGACAATTGATCAAAGATTGAATCTTGTATACACTGGCGAGAAATGTGAATCATTCCGTCAATTGTTGAAAAGGTACAATCTTTCACAATCTCTTACCTATATTGATAACGCTGCTCAGGCCAGAATTCATTCTGGACGACGCAGTATGTATCCCATGTTGCGTGGAAATGTGTCCGGCGCTGTGCATACAGCAGTTGGGCCCGCTTCCTACAATTATGCAAATACTGTACTTTTGCATTGGGTTACTAAATGTTTCAGCGGATGGCGTGGGGCCATTCGCTGGAAACTTGTGCCTCGAGGTGATTATGATGAATTTTCACCCTGTAGGCTTGAAGTCCAGAGAGCCCCTGAAGGTCAGGTTGAATATTCTCAATCCACCAATGGTGCTCTTTTCTATGGATCGCTTAGTCAAGCTGCTCATTCAGCCGTTTCTTTTAATACCGCTGGTGTTCCTTCAGCAACTAAGCCATTCTCGGGACTACGTGGAGTAGTACTCTCCACTTCAAATGTCAATCCTACTTTAGAGTTTGAAGTTCCTTTCTACTCTAGATTTAGGTTTGAACCCGGTAAAACAGAAAATTATACTGGAACCGGGATTTACACTGAAAGTTGGGATTACCGCGCTTGGTTGCGTGGTAATACCAACTTCACCATTGACGCATATTGCGCCGCTGGTGAAGATCTTCAGTGTTACATGTGGACAGGTATGCCACCTCTATATTATGAGGCAGCACCACCACCCGCTGTTTAATTAAATAAATTATGCTGTGTAGCCCAGCATGCCGCTCTAGTTCTTTTAGAGAGCGGATGGTTCCGACCGAATAAAGTTTTTAACAATCTTGAAGTTTTTCAAGCGTAACAACCTTATTCGGTCGTTACGTGGAATTTTTAATTCAAGGGAGTTACAAATTTTAATAGTTGGACCCGCCGTACCTAGCTAACGCATAGGTGCCTCATATGCATATGCCATGCATACGTGAGGG
>Ga0316587_1000027_pt1 | contig 8908 bp, 2 predicted proteins | sample J5NA_3_FD_207781 | JGI IMG/M metagenome (GOLD analysis project Ga0316587, IMG submission 207781) | Metatranscriptome of rhizosphere microbial communities from salt marsh grasses in Alabama, United States - J5-7_050615r2r3 (Metagenome... | ecosystem: Host-associated > Plants > Roots > Rhizosphere ... | reverse complement strand
TAATACGGCATAGCTCAGGGACAAAAGTACTGTCCCCCGTGTCAGCCACCGACACGTGGATTTTGTTTTTTCTGCTGGAGAATCGTATAACTCCACATTTTCTGTTACGGGGTGTCTGTCCCCACGAGTCCCACATCTATGAAGATGCAGGCTCAGACTCCTGAGGCACTCGCCATGCCACAGGCGCTCCAGTGAAGAAACCTAAATTGAAATCTTCACCGACAGAGACGAAACAATATATTGCCGCAGTTTCAGTTGCGGCCGCCTCCAAAATTGTCATCATCCGGTGATAGTGTCTGAACGCTTCCGATGTGCTCGTCTGATCAGCTTGCTTCGCAGGTGAAAAACGGTCATTCTCATAATAAGGAATTTCAGCTTCAATCACTGGATTCTGTCTAGTACTGGTAACAACAGCACCATCCCAAGTGTGGGGTATTAGGATTTCATTTTGTCGCACGCGATCAAATTGATTCCCACTCCCCTGTGTAATCATTGCAGTTTCCTGCTGATTATAACCTCCTGTGGACGATGCATCTCGAGCAACCATCATGATTGATGTTTCCTGTATGTTACCACCTGTCCGGAAGTATTTCCACCGCAGTCCACCTCTCCTGCCTGTAAAGGCTGGAGTGACGTAATTCAACAACGTCATCTTGCAATAATTGTAAGGAGTTGCTGCGGCGGGTACAATTGTTTCGTGTACAGCCCCTGGTGCATAACCTCTATAGTACGGAAAATTGCTATTACGCAAATCTATCATTGTGGGGGTTGTAATTGCACCGGCTGATGAAACTACCGAATGAAAGTTATACCGCTTCAAGCATTGGCGAAATGACGTTACTGGGTCACCATAATACACACAAATTGTGTGATCTTGGTCGGACAACGTCGGCGCCATCACTTGTGACGGTTCTTCTTTCATCGGTTCATCTTCTCGCTTCGTGAAATCTGCATCTGGTTGATTCATTGGTTGACCTGCTACTTCAGCCATCTGTGGGGAAAATACTTCCCCCATCTGAGGTCGAAACCACACCAAGTCTTCGATATCCCGAGAATCGGGATTGAATACCTCAAAATCATCACCAGCAGACACAAACACATTTACCTCAATGTCATTGTTGGCGGTCGAGTTGGGAACGGTTAAATCGTTCACCACATATACCGACAAGATACCATTCGCAACGTCACCTGGATCAGCTCCGAGAGCTGAAGTCCTGTACGGTATGGTGTCTTGTATTGGACTGCGGTGATTAAGTACACTCTTCTCATGACCCCAACCAACTGCGACGGTAAAATCTCGTTCTTTTGCAAGATCGATAATATATGTGTAATTTGTGTTATACTCATTTGTAAGAGGATATGATGGATCGTAAGTGATCTTGAGACGACCTTTATGAAAGGACGACGCAACCACTTGAAAACGAAACTTCATGGTTCCTCTCCACCCACGAAATGGAAGAGCAGCAAAACAGCAAGCGGGCATGTGGAGCTCGTCATGTGTACCAGTCAGCTCACTCCATAACACAGGTGAAACTTCCGTATTCCACAATAGTGTCTCTGCGGAATCAGCCACAGCCCATCCAAATTGAGTAAGGAAGGATTCTCTTTGTGCAATAGATTTGATTGTCATCTCATCTGTTGAACCAAGACCCATAACTCTAGGATCGACTGTTAGCTCTTGTTTGACATCCAAGGTTAATTTCTGTGACGTGTCGGGAACATTGGTGTTAGCCATGTTTCCTAACAACGTTGGCTTATACGGTGTAATATTCGCAAGGTCAACTGGTCTTGAATAACCAAACATTGAAGCGATACCTGATACTGAATTTGCGGCCATTTGTGTGGCACGTGCATACATACCTATACCAGGTATATCACTTAAAGCGCCTGCAGCTTTGGCAACAATGCCTGCTGGGCGCGATATTGGACCCGTACCATATTCATCTTTTGCTTGTGGAGTAAAAACTTCTCCCATCTGAGGCGATAGAGCACCTGGCTCATTCGCTGTAGGAATGGAAAGAGAAACTTCCTCTGCCCAAGCAAAAACGGAAACTATAACTTGATCTGTAGCTCCATTGGCATGCTTCAAGTTCTGCATACCGTGAATAATGATATTTCCCATATCTCTCCATTCCTGATCGGGAATACTTAATGCATTCTCATACCAAAAGAATGGAAGAGTGAGAGTGCCACCTTGACTGGTGGTAGGGTCCAAATATACATGTGGACGCTGACTGGCTGCTACAACATCCTGAATGAAGAAGGAACGATCCATCGTAAACTCATCTCTGTTGTGCAAGGGAATATATGAAGCGATTGCTCGCCCATAATGAAACCCATTACCATTCAGTACAATACGGACCTTCAACTTACAACGCAACAAGTTAAAATTTGTGATACGATTCAATACCCTGGGGTTTTCAAAGAAATCCTGCCAGGGATTAAACGCTTCAAACAAATTCGTACCCGTCGCCCAACTGTATGACTGGATTTTCACAGGACGGGAAAAGAAATTCCCCAAATCTGCGTCATCCGTGTCAGCAATGTTGAACGTTTGGTCCGGCATACTGTCCACCGTGTAGTCCCACTGAGGTGTCTGATCACTAAAGTGAACGTTCTGATGTTGGGACTCTAAACTTTCCTCGTTTATTGATACATTAAATTTATTGTTATTGTTCATGTTAGCAAGTCATCATTAACGAATATGTGGAGGACTCAATCCACAAATCGTGTGTCAATCTTGCGTATGGCGAATACTCCCCTAAATAGGGGTACTTTACGGGGAAAGTGCCTCTCTCTGCAAGCCTATGCTATGTCCTATGATCGACTAATTGGACACGCATGGTAATCCAATACAGAGAGCCTCCTTTTGGTGTAATTAGACATGGTAGGTTACGCCCAGAGGGATGCATTTTAATGTCTGCCCACGACTTAGCAGCTTAATCGTACTTTTCCTTCCATTTCTGCAATCTGTCATCATATGTTTCATGAATGACGGTACAACCGTGTGCGATATCAGCACGCTCAGCGACTTTTTTCATCTGCTCACGTCGCTCTTCATAGACATCACGTCCATGGGAAAACCACTCTCGTAAACCACCATCAATATTCTGCATGGCTTGCTGTTCACGAGTAATGGCTTTGGACTTAAGGACTGCATGAAGACTCTTGAAGATAGAATCTTCATCAAGTGCTCCCATGATCATCCCTGTGTCCTCGCTATATACATTAGCGCGTTTAAGCAGATCTGCCTCTTCATCCTTCATGTAAGGTGTAGGTTCCGATTCTTTATCAGGCATTGTAAACTTCATATCACGTTCTTCCAAGAACTTTGCCACAGCAATGTGGTTAAATTCTGGAAAATCCTCGTGAACTGAACTTTTCGCATCATCACCATAAGTAATGAGCGAGCATACATCACGAAACTCAGGTACATTTTCACGTCCCTTAGTAATGTGATAGTATGCACACCTGAAAAGAAGAGCATTCACAATGGAGTTGATATACACTGTAAGATTTTGTCCCGAAGGATTAGATCCATAGTGTTGAATCAAATCTCCATTATATGCCATTAATGGATAGCAAATATCAGTAGCAATCCCTTCCATGATAATCAAATCACGGTCAGAATAGCCACATTCTTTTGCAATATCCATCATGATACGGAATGCAACAAACATCACCTGCGCTGGCATGCGAAGATCGTACTTACTGTAGTCACCAGCAAGGATTCGATCCTTCCCAAACCGCATAACGTGTCTAGCCAATTGGTCCCATTCAGGACCTTGAGCATTAATACCAACAGCACATTCAGATGAAAATGGCAGCATGGACAATACTCGAGCAACGGGTAAATAGTACTTTCGCACCAATAATTGTAGTGCAATTGGAGCACCCTGAAATACTCTGACCTTGTCCTTGGTCAATTTTGTGGGTTCATCCTTCAAACATGCTTTGAAAATAGGATAAGCTCTTTCTCCTTTCAGATAAAGCTCTTCCATCTCATAAGCATGATCCCAAAATCGCTGATCCAATACAGCGGGACACTGATGGGTAGGATGATCAGTCGGGTCCAATAACGTAATAAAATTCGATTTTGGACCAGACAACGGATACCCAACGGAAGTAGTAGGTGGCATCTTATCGATAAATCGTAATCCATCGATACCACATACTGTTTCCATTTCCGTTAATGGTTTGACGCCCAGCTTCAAACTAGGAATATCATCCAGTGCCCTAAGGAGACCTTTGACATAATCGTCAGCAGCAAGTTCCAACAATGAACCTTCGATTCCACACGATGGTTTTGTCGAATACTGCAATGACGCTTGCCAAGGCCATCCTTTACGGAATTTGGGACCCCCCCATTTCTGAGGTACCCCACACACGTCCTCCACGTGCTCTGAAATGACAGTAGTCTCTACATCTGAGTAATATGAAGCCCGACCTTTTACCTGCCCATAGTACTTGCAATTAGTACCTTCGGAAAGGAAATTAATCGGACTCTTGGGATGTACATCAGTATTCTCGAAAAATTGCACGTCATAAAGCTCTTTTGGTATAGTACCAGAACTCTTAGACAAAACAACTCCGGGAACACTACGTAACGTCTCAAAAGCGCTATCGAATTCACCCTTTAATAAGAGACCGCTACATCCACGAGTTTCGCCATTCTTTCCACCCAAATGGAATCCACCGATAAGTGGTCCACGGGTTTCAGTAATCAATGGCGCAATGCACAAACCCTCAAAAGTCTCAAACTTGAGGTTGTACTTAGCACCAAAGAATTCGGCTGCAAATGTAACAACTTCGCCAACATCCATCATCAATTTGGAACCAACACACGTCCCATCTTTCTGTTTGTATGTTAAGCGAGCTGGTACACTCGCGAAACGCTGTAAAGGAAAGTATTCTGTCAAATCTTTCCAATCCCCACCATTGGGGACCCACACCACGGACAAATCGGTGTTGGGAATGTCGACGCTAAACTTACGATACAAGAAACATTCGAAATTTCCTCCAATCAATGAAGGATCATGTCGAGTGAATCTAGCCTTGATATCATCAGCCTTCCACATGTGACGTGGAACAACGGCGACATTCGACTTTGGAAAAAATGCATCACACTCAAAGTTGCGCACTCTTCCATTGTCTGTCAAAGTAATTGCCATATGACAAAGATTGTCTTGGACCATTTTCTCCAAACGATCAGGAGTTGTAGTCTTAGATTTCTCTGTACATGGCATTTCACTTACTTTGACACCAGCCCATGGATTCACTTCAGAATCTCGCTCCACGATGTCAGCCATCTTAGTAGGAGCCAAATTTCCTTGTGGTATTGGAGTGACTTTGAAAGCCTTATAAATTTGTGCAATAGCATACAATCCTGCAACTACGACACAAGCACTTGTAATCCACTTGACGTGCCTATCACGGTACATCTTGAAGACTTTGGGCATGGCTTCATTATCAGCCGCTACTTCCTCATACATTCTCCTCTTCTCAAATTCCACCACACCTGAAATACCCATTATTGGGAAAACAAGTATTGGTAAGAAACAAGAATGAATAGAAAAAATGAAGAAAAAGCAAACTCCAATACCCAAAAGATGGTTAAGATAAGAACGACGAATACGTTCGCGCAATTCAGTCTCACGAGTGAACCACACTACGTTTTTCATCCAATCTTTTTCAATCCACTCTTTTGGAATCCAGTTTGTCCAACAAACCCAACGAGAATTTTCAAGCCAGTCAAGACGCTTCAGAAGCATCTCGACTGATTTCTTCTCCATCTCGTCGGTCCAGTATGCGATGCGTGGCCGACACCATCGATCCCATTTACGAACTTTGGGTAACATGGCGGCGACAATCCTTTCACCAATCTGATTTTCGAGGATTTCCTCCTCTTCCTCCTCATGACTTTCGAAAAATTCTTCCTCTTCCTCCTCATGATGAGCCTCACAACGTGTACAGTATCCTGTAATACAGTGAGAATCCATCTTATGAAGGTAGATAGGATTTTCTCGAGCACAAATACAAACATCTGGTGTAGGAAATCGACATTCTGGACAGAGCTGAATTTGTTTGTCAAGATTATTATTCTTGGCAACGAAGTCCTTCTGACTGGCATAAAACTTTTTGGAGTCTTGTCCAATCCAACGAATCAACTCTGGCAATCCAATATCCTCGAGAGGTTTTCCTTGAAACTCAACGACCTCCCATCCAACGATTGCTGCTTTTCCTTTAACTGGATGTGGAATAGGATATGATTTTTCAACTGTGATATCCCAAAAATCGGGAATCAGTGGTGAACCATTAGGATGAGCAGCACGAATCTTATCTTCATTCAACATATCATGAACAGCATATTCTGGCTTCACTTTGCAAGTGAGCGTAATGCGATCACGACGTGTAACTGAAGCAGGCTCGTTGGAATAAACGGTGGCGCACGTGTCCTTAACGTTCTTAGTTCCAATAACAGCTTTCGGTTCTACTGAAACTTTGCCTTTCATATCAGCTTCGGCCATATTCGCATACATACGAACATTATTGACCAACTGAATCATGAGAGATGTAGGAGCACGCTCGACGAATTCGGCTTTTGTATTACCAATATCGTCAATCAAAACACCATTAGTATAAGATCGGAAATTTGACATAAATTTGTCGGCCTCATTCAAAGTGACAATTCTATCGTCAGAAGCACAGTAGTTATTGTATAACAACGTAGTTACCATCAAAATGTTGGCAATGGTTGATTTACCTACTGCTGTACCTCCGAAAACTCCAATCGAATATGGTGCTTCACGCAAACCGCCTTGTACACGAGTTTGGCGAAATGTTGCCTGCCATTGACGAAGAACATCAAGCTTTCGGCTAAGAATGTTCTTCTCAACGACACCTTTGCAGGTTGTCTTCAACATTTGTGCCTTCTCAATGCACTGCACAAGAAGAGCTTCATAATCATTCTCCGACATATTCTCGTACTTCTCAAGATTACCACATTTGGCATACTCATGACAACGAAGACACTTAGAATATGCTTCTTCAAACTCTTCATTTTCCATATTACCATACAACAACGGCTTGATAGATCCTCTTTCGAAGCAAGCATATCCACCCTCGGCAAAATAGACGATGGTTTCAAATGTTGCGTCAATCAAATCAACAGCCGATGCATGCTTGGCAAATGCACCAATGGAAAACATTTTCATGCCTCCAATCCGGAAGTCGAGGTCAGCAGAATCACACAATCCTAGAGCCAAACAAAGACTCAGAACATGTGAAATCTTCTTAAATCCTTCATTCCGAATCACAAGAGACCAATTCTCTTGGAGGTCTTTCAAAAGCAAAAGCCACTTAGGCTTTTCCTTATCCGATTTGACTCCAAACTCTCCAGTTTGCGAATCAAATTCTGCATCCAATAACTCAGACAAATAGTCAGCTGCAAAATTAGCAACTGACTTATTATACTCAGTCTTAAGATACAGAAAAATCGTAGCAAGAAAACCAGAAACAGTAGTACAATCTTTTGCTGCAACAAATAAGGCTCCTAAATTTTCGACTCTACTCAAAAGCTTGTCGTCAATCGGAATACCTTTAATGTTAGCAAGATTTGAAAATGCTGTGGCAATTGCAGCAGAACCAATCTGCGGAGTAAATTTCTCCTTTGGCTTCTGCTTTTTCTTCCTATTATCCCGTCCACCACGGGAGAACTTTTTTCTACGCTCAATAATACGGGCACTTCGATTCTTATGATACTGCTTACGGCGATCTTCCTTAGTTGGAAGTTCACCGACTTGAGCATCAAGTCGATACGAGTGCGCAAGAGCTTGGAACCTCCAAAGAAGTTTATTAGCTCTATGAATACGAAAAATCCTCCTCAGTGCCGTTATAGCTCCTCCAATGAGGCAGCTGCACCAAACAACAATCATTGCCCAAACAACAGGAACAATTAAGTCCAAGTTGTTGCCTCCTAATAGGCATAAATAAGCAATCATCCAGCAAGTCATTAACCACAAGGGTGGTGACTCCTGGGTATAGAATGGGGCAAGCCTTTGGCATACTTGCATCTCCCGAACACAATTTCCGTGTCTGCTAGCCTGATAAATAAATGTCATGCTGTGTTCAAGATAAAAGGAAAACTGGTTCCTTGGCCAATTGATCAAAAGATCAATCACTTCCATCAAGCATCAATTACAGTCTCATAAACCGTCTTACGGCAAAAGCCAGGGTTTTTGAATACCCCAAACGTTGCGATAAAATTATTGGCTGTAAATCCAAATGATGTCCTAAAACTTGTCTACACAAAGTAGCAAAAGTGCCTTCATCGGGTGCCAACCCTTAGTACACTTAATTCTTCGTGACTACCGGAACAAATAGTCTAAATCGAGTTTCACTTGACCATTACGTCGGCCCATGCTAGTAGGGCATGTCTCGAACCGCTTACTCTCGGTGCAAACGCCTTTTCGGCGCTAAAGTGATCAATACAGAATCACAAATAACCAAGTCAGGATTATCAATCCATAACCGATTACCAGACAGGTCAGTCTTACCTGTACCAAACTGTGTCACATCACTGTGACATAAAATGTGAATCTAAATTCAAGTGCCGCCTTTCGGTCGGTCTCATCAAGAACTAGATGCGCCTTCAAAAGAAGGTACACATCAGTTCGGTAAGTATATCATTAGAAATTTGAGGAAAAATCTCTTCAATACTACCTATATTACAATTTGTCATTCTTCATACGTTTGTCTTACATCAGAAATGACTATCCTCATGACAGAGGGGTCCCACTATCCCAGGGAACGGGTATGATAAAGCTTGTATACAATGTAGCTGCTAATGCAGGAGAAGAGAGCGTCGTAACGCTCCAATCCACTACACAAACAAGTACACTGGGCGTGG
>Ga0316587_1000026_pt1 | contig 8918 bp, 2 predicted proteins | sample J5NA_3_FD_207781 | JGI IMG/M metagenome (GOLD analysis project Ga0316587, IMG submission 207781) | Metatranscriptome of rhizosphere microbial communities from salt marsh grasses in Alabama, United States - J5-7_050615r2r3 (Metagenome... | ecosystem: Host-associated > Plants > Roots > Rhizosphere ... | reverse complement strand
GTCCATTTGGACGTACGAGTAGATTTGTTGTAATTGTGTTGAGCATAAGTTATTGTCTTTACCGACAGAACTTATCGATTCATATCATTTTATAACATATTCGGGAGTAGAAAACTCCTCCGAAAGGTAAAAAATTACACCCCCGGCGCACCAGTGTCACATAGTATATGTGATCAAAAGTGAAGCTATTATTGAAGAATGTAAGCGCCCACATTCTAATGACATAATAAAAGTGATCGCTCTATTGAGCGATCACTTGGTTGGCAACCACCCCCCCCCCCTAGCTCTCGGAAAGAGCTGTTTCAAAATAATGTTTGGGGAAATGAACTTTGACATCTTTTTAAGTATAGTGTAGATTCACTGACAAGAATTCTTACAAATCCGTTTTACGGGAAATTTGGTTTTCATAATTGTCATAATACGAAACTAATACAAAATTTGATAGTCCAGGCAAATAATAGTAAGTCCTGTGTTAAATAAGTTTTTCCAATTCATTAGATTGGAGTGAATGAAGCAATATATGTTGTATGGTTATACAAGTGCCCTGAGAAGCACGCCATCAGTATATTGTGTATAAGGACCGCACCAGGTCCTGTCGAGAGACAAGTAAGGTGATATTCAGTTAGATTTGGTTAAAAACTACGCCATTTCTATGCAAAGTGACTGGAGTACTAGCCCATGCGGGTAAAAGTACGAAATTTCAAATACGACTTTGCTGTGTAGTGTTTGGCAAGACATTACACTTTTTAAAGATTGCTACTAACAATCAAAATAAAAAACAAGGAAAATCCGCCACTCTTGACGAGTGGATTCGCTCGCTCAATATCGATGATGATTATTCAGTCGATAGTGAGCCATCAAAGCCTGACTACCCATCGTATGTCGCTGAATATCTTCAGCAACAAAAAATGGGTGAACTCCAGGAAATTAGAAAGGAACAAATTGAAGCTTTAGATTTTCCTTTTGAACTTCAGGCGCAGGAAGTTTTTCATAATCCAAAAGATGCTAATAGGGAGAAATTCTCTAGACGTAAGGGCAACCAACGCAGAAATGTTAAGGAAGCAAATAAGCGTGCTTTTAAGATTGGAAAACAGAAACCGGCTGTAGCGAAAATACAGCCTCATTCATCTGAGGGAGAGATGTCCCATGATGAAAGAAATGGACAGTTTGATGATGCATCAGAAGATTCTTCTCGTCTACCACAACACTTGGTAGATGAGAGAAATAGACTTTTACATGCAGCATTTGAAACTGACGCTATTAATGTTGATCCGGCACAGCATGAGGATTTATCAGAAATGCTGAGTATGCTTAGCAATGTTGCTGGAACGATAGAGGATACTCAAACGGAGGATTGGATCTCATATCTTGAGAACATTGTCATAATGGCATGGCAAGTGTCGAAAGCCAATTCATTTTTAGATGTTTTTGTGTCCGTTGTTGGATATATTAAAATGCACACTCAGAAATCTGTGGTTAAGCAAATTTTGCAGTTAGTTGATGAGATTACTAAAGTTGTACCAGCTAGGGATATTTCCCCTCAGGCTTGGTCGCCAGTCGAATCTTTGCAAAATTGGGATCTTTTTAAGAGCAATACCATGTTTACAAAAATTTCTTTTTTGCTTTCAGCAGCAATGTCATTATCTGTGTGTAGTATGAAGGAGATTTCGTGGTCTCCGTTAGGTTTGCAACTAGTGCATGTAGAAGCTGCAAAACAACAAATTAAAGCTGTCGATTTAATTGATGCCATAGTGCATACTTTTACATGGATGGCTGATGTTGGATATCGAGTGTTCCAAGAAAAATCATTAGTGCCTCTATTGTATGCTGATAATGCTATGCGAGATTTTAATACTAATTGTGACTATATAATTGCACATGCTGATAGCATTTTAGCAGGAAATACTGGTGATTTAGGTGATTTTGATTATCAAGTGAATAATTTGCTAACTCAAGTTTGTCAGATGAAAGCAGCTCAACCAACAGGTCCAACATCGTTGTGGTTACAAAACAAGTATGCTACATTGGTTGCCATTAAAGCTCGTATTGTAGCACGCCATAAAAATGCATCTCTACGCTTTTTTCCCATTGGAATGGGTATTACCGGTTCATCAGGAGTAGGTAAATCCGTTTTGATGGATATTATTAGGAAGGTTGGAGTTGAAGCATGTGGTTTTAAGTATGATCGCAATCGTGTTATGGTTGATGATCAGCATGATAAATATGATTCTACTTTAACATCAGATATTTTATGTATGTGTATTGATGATATCGGAAATGCTAAACCTCAATTTACGGAAAAATCACCAACTTCAATGATTATTAAGATGTTTAACAATGTGGCTGCACACGCGGTCAAAGCTGAATTAAATGAAAAAGGAGTAGTGTTTGTTGATTTTAAAGTTGGAGTTATGACATCAAATTTTCATGATTACGGAATCAGACAATATACAGATGTACCCGAGGCTTGTTTACGTCGATTTTTTCACACACGTGTTAAAGTTAAAGATGAGTATCGGGTACCAGGTTCTGTGTCACTAAATAAATATCATCCTGATTTGTGTGGAACCAGTCATTCAAAAGATGTTTGGTTGTTAACTATTGAGGAATGTTTTGTTTATGATCAAGGTGGCAAAGATACGTATAAATTTGTGGTGATGCAAGTAGAAGTAGATGGAAAAATGATTACGTGCAAAGATTTGGACTTACACACATATCTTACAGTGTGGGTTCAGTTGTGTCGCGTGCATTCAAAGGCCCAACGTGCGTTATTGGAGGCAGCTGACCGATTTTCAGATGAAGCATCGTGTGAACGATGTTGTATATCAGAAAGTTTATGTAGGTGTCCACCCTTGCAAGCTAAACAAGTTGAACCACATGCATGGGATTCTTTAGGAGAAGTTGTTATTGATGCGAGTACCGCTGCTGTGAAAAGATATGTTAGTGGTTGGTTATCACCAGTTGGTTTTGTTAACTCTATATTGTGTTTTAGGCCTGTCAAGAAGCTTGCAACTAACCAATTAGCTAATGAAATTTCTCACATTATTAATGATACTGCAACACCTTTATTAGTAGCTATAACACCCGAATGGATGTTTCAAACAAGTATATTTCAGCGGCTTGTCACTACATGGCAGCGATCTGCCGCTATGTATGATGTAAGACGTCCTATGCAGGTTTTGGGCACACTTGGTATTGGTGTTTCAGCTGTAGGTGTATATAAACGTAATCCAGTTTTGGTAGCAGGCGCATTTGGGGGCTCATGGCTTGGGTCCATGTTTCTTTGGGCTCAGTACAGAAGCCGTATGCGTGAATGTAGAAGAGAATATCTCAATAGGCGTGATGCTTTACCAGAATATGCAAAAAAGTTGCGGGACAGTCAAGTAGTGAAAGGCGCATTTTTAGTTTCCACCTTAGTGGTAGGTGTCAAAATTTTTAGTTTGTGGAACAAAATGCGTTTATCACGAGTCAAAACTCATTCACTTGATCCGCAAGATATTGATAAACAAGAATCATGGTTTGGAACCATGATTAAAAGAATGGGCATAAAAGTCCAAACATCAGTATCTTCCAAAGATACAAGTGTATTACACATGACTTCAGCTTTTAAAAAGAATAACTTGTTCTGGGCCAATATAGCACGTGAAGATGGGACTTCTACTAGGTGTAATATTTTCTTTCCTCGGAAAGGAGTTGCGTGCTTGCCATACCATGTTTTCTTTTCTCAGTGTAACATGGAAGGTACGCCGTTAAATAATATTACTGTAGAGGTCATACGACACCAAAATGAATCTGGTGGCAGATTTAAGTTTACAGCAAGTAGAGTTTTGTGTGTACCTTCTGATGAACATGATATGATTTTGTGTTTTGTACCAAATTGCCCAGATTTAAAAACCCGTATTGATTGGCTTCCGTTGACAAGACCAACTGGTAGTGCACATTGTCAGTTCATATTACGCTTGAGAGAGCGTTTGATAACAGATCGTGTAGCCGTACAATTTGGACCTGTAGCACATAAATATAGAGATTTTCATGGAGGTAGTTACAATACAGAACACGCTGTCAAAGGCGCATGTATGGGTTTATTAATATCGGAATCTGCTACACCAACTATTGTTGGGTTTCACATAGGTGGCAATAGTGAATCTAAATATGGTGTAATGCAGACAGTAACACAAGGTGAGATGATATCTTTAATAGAACAACTTAAGCTAAAACCTGGTGTATTATTGTCTGCTGAGGCAACTGATTTACCAAAACAACAGTTTGGAAGAGATATTCTTGTTTCAACGAATGTTCATCCACATTCAATGGCCGCACGTCTTACAGAAAAAGATTATGTGGATGTGTTAGGTTCAACTAAACTTCGCTCTGAACAGCGTAGTACTGTTGAACCATCAATTTTATCACCTCTAGTAGCTGAGCATTTCGGTGTTGAAAACAAGTGGGGACCCCCACGTTTAAGACCAAATTGGATTGCTTATAATGCCACACTAGAGCATATCGTTAATCCTGCAGACATGTTCCCTCCTGCTGATGTTGAGAGAGCACGTAGGGATTGGCTAGATCCTTTAATAGTAAAAATGAAGGAATATACTAGAGATAAAAAGTTGGAGCCGCTGACTGATATGGAAGCGATTATGGGGAAAGAAGGAATACGTTTTATCGATCCCCTTCCTATGACAACAAGCATGGGTTTTCCTATTTTCGGTCCTAAATCTCGTTATTTTGACGAGGTTCGGGAAGGAGAGATTCTCATATCTCGAACGCCGAAACCTGAGTTACAAGAGGAGCTGGATAGATGTATGAATTGTTGGTTGCGGGGTGAACGTGCCTATTGCGTGACATCAGCAACTTTAAAAGATGAACCAACTTTGGTAGGTTCTGAAAAAGTTCGTACATTTCAAGCTGCACCTGTAGCACTTAGTGTCTGGATAAGGAAGTACTTTTTAGAAGTATCCAGATTCTTATCACTCCATCCTATAGAAGCCGAAACAGCAGTTGGCGTAAATGCTTTTAGCGGACAATGGGAGGAGTTGATGAACCATGCAGAAAAATTTGCAGTTGATGATCAAGTTATTGCATGGGATTACTCCAAATATGACGTTCGTATGAACTCCCAGATTACCACAGCAGTTTGGCTCTCTTTCATTGAGCTTGCTGAAGCCGGGGGTGTGTCTAAGGAGCATATTAACGTTATGAAGATGATGATTGCAGACATTGTGCATCCTTTAATGGATTACAATGGTACTTTAATCATGGCCTTCAGCTTAAATACTTCAGGAAATAATCTGACTGTTCACGTTAATGGATCGGGGGGATCTATTTACGTACGATTGGGATTTTTCCATGTTTACCCACATGTTGAAAATTTTCGTGAGTGCGTTGCAGCGTTGAATTATGGAGATGATTTTAAAGGAAGTGTTCATCCCAATTTTAGAGAATTCAATTTTCGTCGCTATAAAAAATTTTTAGAAAGAGTAGGAATGAAAGTCACATTACCTGATAAAGGTACTGGAGACGATGAATTTATGGATAAAGATGAAGCCGATTTTTTGAAAAGGCATTCATTTTTTATTCCCGAGATTGGAAGAAAGATTGGAAAGTTAGATGAGATGTCTATTTTTAAATCTTTACATGCAAACTTAAGATCTAAGGAAACTAAGATCGTAGTAGCCGTTAGTTGTATCGAAACGGCCATGCACGAATGGTTTGCACATGGTCGAGATGTATATACAGACCGTCGCAATAAAATGCTTCGAGTCTGTGATGCTCTTAACCTTACAGTGCCTGCTGTCAATAGAACTTTTGATGAAAGAGTTCAACATTGGCATGATACTTACAAGCCTACGTAGTTACTTAGATGCATTAAAGGGACGTAGCAAAATAAAATGTGATTTGTTTTATGCATAACAATTCACACACAAAATATCCTGTTTACACAAGGCGTAGTTTGTCTCCGCGAAGTCTTAGAGACAATTTATGTAGTGAGGCGGTTCACTTGAAACCGCAAGCATCGGATGATGCGACAACCAATCCAATTCTAGGATATGTGATTGGTTTAACCCTATACGTTTGGTATACTATGTACAATGGTGTTAAGAACTGTAGCTGTGATTCCACACACAGTAATATTGTGGAGCCTCAAGCTGATGAGGTTATAACTCAGTCTGTTGGGACTACAGATACTAAGTCCCAAAATGTCACATTTGTAGATACACATCCAGGATACACCACCACAGTAGCCGGTGGGTTTGATGCTTTGCGAGATGCTCCTTTTGCACAAGATGCAACATTGGACGAGTTTTTTAGTCGACCATTGCGAATCGTTACCAAAGATTGGGGAGTTGGTCTTGCATTATTTGAAGAATTTAACCCATGGGATTTGTATTTTAAGAATCCTAGAGTAATTAACCGAATTGCCAATTATAAGTTGTTGCGTGCAAAACTGCATATGAAAGTTACTGTGAATGGTAATGCTTTCCATTATGGTCGAGCAATTATGTCTTATAATCCATTGCCTGTTGCGGATACTTTAACGGTTGATAGGGCATTTTTAGACGTTGATTTTGTTGGAGCTACTCAACGTCCACATGTATATATAGATCCAACAAATTCTCAAGGTGGTGAGATGTCTGTCCCTTTCTTTTATTACAAGAATGCAGTGGATGTTGTAACTCAAGATTGGGCTGAAATAGGTGAATGTGTTTTATCCTCAATTCAATTGTTGAAACATGCTAATGGTGCTGCGGATAGCGTCACTGTTAATGTATTTGCATGGGCAACTGACGTTAAATTCGCTGTACCTACTCAAATTGAGCCAGGGTCGATTGCACCTCAAGCTGATGAATATAGTGCTGGATTAATTTCCCGACCTGCTGCCATCATTGCTAATGTTGCATCCAAAATGAGTGCTGCACCACTTATAGGTCCATATGCTAGGGCTACGGAAATAGGTGCTCGAGCAGCTGGCGCTATGGCGTCTTTGTTTGGGTATTCTAAACCTATCGAATTGCAGACGCATGTTGGTAAGTTGAATGCTAAAAACAATATGGCTGTGCTTGATTGTAAGGATGATGCTATTAAATTAAGTGCTGATTCCAAAACCGAGTTATCTATTGATTCTCGCTTATTTGGTTTAGATGGCACTGATGAGATGGCAATTAATTACATTGCGAGTAGAGAATCTTATATCAACAAGTTTACATGGGCACTCAATACTGCACAAGAGGTACTTTTGTGGAATGCCATGGTTGATCCAGGTTTGCACCGTAAACAAGCTGGTGAAATTCATTTAACAGCACCAGCTTTTGCTGTTATGCCATTTCGGTATTGGAGAGGATCAATGGAGTTTCGATTTCAAGTAGTTTGTTCCAAATACCATAAAGGTCGTTTGAAGATTGTGTATGATCCTACAGGCAATCCTTCTGGAAGTGCAGAGTATAATACTGCATACACTACAGTAGTAGATATATCGGATACAACTGATTTTACCGTTAAATGTGGTTGGGGTCAATCAACCCCGTATAGGAGTCATTTGTGGACTGATGCTGCTGAGACTGCTACAATGTCTACAACTCCTTTGTCCTACATTTCATCTACTTCAGGTACTGGTAATGGAACAATTGCGGTATATGTCGTAAATGAGTTGACAGTGCCTAATACAACAGTGAACAATGACATTGAAATTAATGTTTTTGTTAAGATGTGTGATGACTTTGAAGTTGCAGTGCCATGGGGTGATGAAATTAATAGATTATGGCCTACTAGTGCTACTGCACAAACTTTGCCGCAAAGCGAGGACGTGGAGCCACAAGCCGATGATATGCCAAATGATGGTGATGAACAAGACAGAATGGATTCAGCACCAATGGGCACTGAGGTTATTGATACATATGCTAACGGATCAGACGTTACTGATTACGCAAACCATGCATATTTTGGTGAGTCAATTCGTAGCATGAGACAAATAGTCAAGAGATATCTAGCATACGAAGTTTTGACTTTTCCTGAGACAACTGTAGAAGGAGAGAGAGTTATAACAAAGTGGACCCGAAATATTTTTCCTCAAGATCCTGGTTATTCCAATACAACTTCACTCACTGGAGTAAATAGAGTGCTAACTGATGGATCATTCTTTTATGCACAAAATTCCATTTTGCGATATGTTAGTTTAGGTTATGCAGGTTATCGAGGTTCAGTTCGATGGATGATTGATAGTACACAAGCGTTATCTGATCTTACCAGCACAAATCATACAATCCATATTGATCGAACTTCATCAACAAATGTTCCTCAGAATTCTTCGGTTACCGTACCTGACCCAGTTGCTGTAGCAACAGGAAGGGCATTTATGGCAACAGCATATGATGAAGTAGCCAATTTGAATGGTGGAATTATTGGATCAAGTTCGGTGAATAAAGTATTGTCTGCTGAGTTACCATATTATTCTAGATTTTTGTTTACACCAGCTAAGCAACGATCCAAATGGGACACTTCATTAACAAATAATGAATGTTTCACAGTCACATATTGCGGAAGGGCATCACCTTCCGATTATCTTGTGTCATATTGTGCTGCTGGTGAGGATTTTACGTGTTTCTTTTACACTGGTCCACCCATTCTGTATGAATCGACTTCATTTCCTGGAGTCTAAAAATTCCTTATATAGGTCCTAAATTGTATTTAGAAGACTGTACATATCTACAGTATAATTTTACGTCGTGAAAGCCCACGACACGGGAGATCGTATCTCTCGTTGATAATGAATCATAAGTTAACCATAGTGCTAATTTTTACTTCGATTTATTATCGGAGTTTTTTATGCGCTTAACTTTAGAAGCATTGTCAGAAATTTTGCACTACTGCAAGTAATAGAAGGTCACATTACCGTTTGCCTGTTGCTTGTTGTTTCTGGC
>Ga0316587_1000025_pt1 | contig 9103 bp, 2 predicted proteins | sample J5NA_3_FD_207781 | JGI IMG/M metagenome (GOLD analysis project Ga0316587, IMG submission 207781) | Metatranscriptome of rhizosphere microbial communities from salt marsh grasses in Alabama, United States - J5-7_050615r2r3 (Metagenome... | ecosystem: Host-associated > Plants > Roots > Rhizosphere ... | reverse complement strand
GGCACCAAAAATATTAAAACTGTGGCACCACTTAGGAAGCCCCAGAAAATATTTCTGATTATTACTAAGTGGCTCTTTATATACGTCCACGCGTTGATGTGTCTTAGGAAAAAGTTTCACCTTTAACCTTAAAAAACCTAAAACTCACATCTTTTTTAGATTTTTATGGCATTTACTTTAATAAATAAATTATTGCCTTGCATTAGTATCTCCAAGGAGGGTAGGATTAATAATGGGTTTATTTGCCGTAAAATACGGTGCACCTTGAAAACGAAAGAATGAAAAATCTTCCGCCGTTGAAGAATACATTTCATTCTGATAAGTAGCCGAGGGAGGTTGTTCCCAGGGAACAGAAACAAAGAAATTCAATGTCTGTCCTTGTTCTTCTAAAAACAACCTATTAAACTCATCATAGAGAGGATGGGTGCTATCATGAACTTTGTAAGGTAACATAGAAAGATCAAATAATTTTGAACTTATATAAGGAACTTCAATCTCCAGTGTAGCACAACTAGTTGAATATGATGGAAAAGAATGGCTACCAATAATATTTGGTCTAAAAGTGCCACCTCCAAGAACATCTCCACCGATATGTTCTTTCTTTGGAAAATACAATCCTGCCGTCAAAGTAGGTATTCTACCTGAATTATTAATAACCATCATTCTATAACGCATTCCACCTCTTACACCAATATATGCGTATCTTAAATAATTAAAAAGATTAATAGTACCTGTATTAGATAATTGCTCAGTAAAAGTTATACCTGTTTTTTGTGGAAACTGATAAGGACAGGGTGAAGGATAAAGTGGATAAATGACATTCAACCCTAAAGCATCATCAGCTCTACAAACTTCACTTCTGTTCAAAATACTTCTAAAAGAGTAAACTGCTTCGCCGAAATTATAGCGATAAATATTTGCAGAATTCTCTGTACCAACATTAATAGCAACCTTAGGAGCTGCTGAAACAACGTTGGGCCCAGCTTGCACATTTGACTCAGTAACTTCCTCAGACTCAGACTGTATAAACAGACTTTGTGTGTTTTCATGGTCAAGATAAGGAACAGCAAACTGCATATCGGGACTTGAAACAAAACAATTGATTTTAACACCAATGGCAGCTCTTATAGTAGTCAATGGGTTCAAAACATAGACACGCAAATATCCATTTTGCCTAAGTGGATTAGCAAAGGCAAAAGTTCCATTTCCGGCATATTTTGAATCATTTTCTAAAATTTGATCCACCCCTAAAAAACTTGTTCTGTTATCATACTGAACGTCTATAATAGCCTCATTTCCCTCATTGAGGTCTAGAACATACGAGTATGTTTGATTTAACTTTATTGGATCAGAAGAAATCAAATTCCGCTGGAAAAAATCAGGTTCGTAAACAAACAAAAGCTTTCCCTTAAAATAGGAATTGCACATCACTTGAAAACGAAAAGTTATAGTACCCCTCCAATATTTAAAACACTTTGCTACATAAGACAAGGCACTAGGTTGAGTTAAAAAACTTGCACCATTTGTTGAACTAGAATAAAATAGTGCTGGATTCAAAGGAAAAGTAGCAAGAGGTGTCAAAGCAACCGAAGAGGTATTCCAAGATATTTGATAAAATAAGGATTCTCTTGAGACCAAATAAGCTATAGACATGGGATCCGTATCAGTGTCACCACCCATGTTAAGCAGGGCCAATTCCTGCTTAGGATCACCTGTTAACTTAACAGCTGTATCCTTAGTATTATAAAGTGACATATTTGAGTAGGCATGCGTTACAGTTGATGCATAAGGATCAACGTTAAAGGGTCTGGAAAACCCAAAAAAATTAGCAACTCCAGCAATCTTACTTGCAGCATAAGATGTAGCAGATGAAAAATTATTCAAAATGGGAACATTATTCAAAGTACTAGCAAGATTTGAAACAGCTGAAGATATTTTTGTAACGGGTCCGGCATCCTTATATTCATCTGAAGTATAGGATCCCATCATACCTGACACCTTATTCAAAAACGGATTAGAATTAATTTTATCACGAAAAGTGGCAAAACCACCCATAGGTCTAGTTTTCCTGCCAAGATTTCGCGATCCATCATTCAATTTAACCTTTTTCTTAACCTCCTTACTTTCAGCAGAAATATCAATATTAGTAGAGGTTGGTGAACCAAGCTCAACATTATCCATCCAACCGTAGATGGTTATATTGACATCCTGCCCTGAAGAGCCACTAAATAAAGTATCAAGAGTTGTAAGACTCTTAAAATAGAGTTTTCCTAAAAAGTCAAACTCATCAAAGCCAGTAGCACTTGTTATTAAACTTCCATCCGCATTAAACAATGAAAGATGTTGATAAGGGTAAATGAATGGTATTTTCATCTCAATATCAGTATCACTACCAAGTACTGAATAAGCAACTTCCGGACTTTGAGATAAGTAATTAATAAGGGGTTTTCGACCTTGAGAACCAAGAGTTTGACTATCAGTTTCAAGCACAGCCAATATGGGATTATAACCTGCAAAAGGCTGATAAGATATAACAAAACCACCCACAGCCATAGGATGTGAAGTAATGACAATTCTCACTGTCAAATCACCTTTAAAATAAGAAAAATTACTAAGTTTTGCCAAGACCGTTGGATCCTTCGACCACCTATCCCATGGATTAATGGCAAAATCTAGCAAAGCTGTTGAGTTTAATTCTATATTGGCTGTATGGAGTATTAACGGTCGCCTGAAAAATGATTCAAGACTCAATACGCCTGAGGTACCATCATCAACAGGTAAATTGACACCATCATGACCAATTTGGTCAAAAACTTCATTAGTTTTAAGAAGAACTTCAGCAGATTCACCAATAATGTTAAAAGTTTCTGTTGCTCTCCGCTTCCGTTCCCTAAGTTCTTGCAAAGCCAAAGTTTTAGCTTTCGCTTCCGCTTTTGCTTTAATTTTAATCGCGTTCTCAGCCTCCTTCCAATGAGGGGAATTAGGCAAATACTTGCTACAACGAAGATCAAAAAGATCAACGTCTTCATATTTATATAGCGGCTTACCGCTTGAATTTTTATTTTCTTTATTTTCTGTAATGTTCAAAATAAAACTCGCATCACATCAAAAAACGAGCTATTCCTGCCAACTAAATCTAACCTACCAAGTGGAATTGACCACTTTAAAATGCCGTTTGATATAGTCATAGTAAACTTAAATAAGTCTGCACAACGATTGAACGTTCCTGTAAACACAAACAATATAGACAGTATAATATCATGCGTCCAGTAAATTAATTTTCAACCCCGTTTCTTCTTAACGCAATAGAAACAAACTAAGAGACGTTGTATTGTTTTCGAAAATGATCTAATAAAGCATCTGCTGTAGGCAGCATTTTTTCAAGATCATTCATAGTATAAAAAGTAACCCTTTTTAACTCTTTTTTGAACTTTGACCTGGTAAGAAGAAAATCTTCATTTCCAGGATCTGTCAAATAATACAGATAAAGTTCATAAAGTATTGACCTAACGGTCTCAACCATCTGTTGATCCAAACTAATTTCTTTTGAAGGAGCTATAAACATTAGACTCTTCAAAAAAGATCTTTTATCAAGAAGACCAACAAAACCATTCAATTTCTTTGAATGACGGAATTTTCTCTTTAAAAAAGACATCTCACTTAATTCCACAAATGGAGCATCGTGAGAAGTTTTACTCGCATTAGTAAATTCCATACCATAAACAACGGAAACATATTTTGAGTATGTAATATTATTAAAAGTTTTCGCTATTTTTGGTTTAACTGCACATAGAATGTCATCACCATATATAACAGGCTTGCACAGTTTAAAAAAGTCAGTAACAACGTATTCAGTTGTTACGTTATATGGGGAACCCATACCCAATTTCGTGTGCGTATCAGCAAAGAAGTATATGAGTAATATTAAACCCCTCAATGAATTATCTTCTGCTGTTGCATACTTACCTGAGGGTTGAAAACCACTTGCAACAAATAGGTTCCCGTCTAAGCACAATACTGGATGCAAGTTATCAGTTAAAATACCTGCCACAATCTTTAATGCTTCATCATTGTATTGAAAGAAATTTAAAACATTGTAAACAACAGAATTGGCTATATAACCTATATCTATTGGCATGCTTGTATCAAATCCTCCATAATCTCCCTCCATTATATGTGGAGAAAATTCAACCAAACTTCTATACATATCATCAACTTCTTTAGAATGCATATTTATGCCAACTTTTGTGTAAAAGCAATCCCTATGTTGACACATAAGGGAATAAAAAGGCATCAAATACATCCTATTAACAAGAGTCATATCATAGGAAGACATTGCAAAAACTCTCGTTTTGCCTGCCAAAACTTTTTCAATCTCTCTTGGTTCATCTTTTAATTGTGCACCTATAACACTGTGACAGCATTCTCCTCTTCTGTAACCTTCCAAAATTTCTACAACTTGCTCCTGAATGTAATCTTTAGGCATACGAGAGTCCTTCTTAAAGGGTAACTCAACAGGTGTCGAATGTTCCCTTTTTGTTTGTTGAATAAAAACCCCAGCTGAGGTTCCATTGTTCATACCTCTAATAAAAAAATTTTTTGGATAACCATTTTGAGCAACAGAAAGAGGATAAGGTTGCAATCTAACAACACCAGCTCCACTCAAGCCACTTTGCAAATGCATTGTTAACGCTATTTCAACAGCCAAATTTATTTTGGTTGCTAAAGATCTTTTTTCGACACCCACTTTTTTAATCCAATTATTTAAGGGTGAAGTATAAACTCCATTTATTGTCTTACTTCTCATCAAAGGAGGACCAAACTTCAAATTTCCATTACTTCTATAAGGTGATTCTCCTAATATATCTTCCAATGCTGGTAACATTGGACTAACTATCAGAGAGGAAGGCTCAACGTAGGTTGGAAAGGGTTCTATACACCCAATGGGTGCTAAAGATTGACAACTTTCAAAAAGAATGGGACACTTCTTTTTCAATGGAGCTAGCCTCGTGTCAACAGGAACCCTAAGTTCTCCTTCAGAAACAATTTGAAAATGATTGACATTGGTAAGCTCAGCAATACCAGATTGCAAGCGTGACAAATGCACTGGTGTGGCATAACCATTCATCAATAAACCACCCATATGAATACCATAGACAAAACTATAATTCTCTTGTCGACCAAACAGAGGCAAGCCACAAAAACCTATTTTATGATCCACACACCTGTATTCAAGTGGGTCAAAAACATCAAAGTATCGTTTGTTATTATCGTAAGCTATACTATACTTTCCCTTTAACGGTTTGCAAGAGACTTCTTTACCATTAAAGAAACCTGGTAAAGTTACTTTTGTATCGAAATCTGCAAAACAACAAACAATATCGCGGAATAAATTTCCACGAGCTCTGACAAGTATTAAATCATCACCTATATCAACCCAATCTTCCTTTGTTATTTGACTATTAACAACTCCAACACCGTAATCCCGAAAAGATGTACGCAACAAAAAGTTATCGAAATCTAAGATACAATGTTTGTTCATAATCAACAAATCAGAGCATATTCCCAAAGCATTCGATTTAAATTCTCTCGGACCAATAACTTGAACAACCCTCAAATTATGTTCAACTCTAGTCTTAAATGTTTCAAAATCTTGTCGGAGAGCAGTTCTATCTCCCATAATTGGAAGATGATAAAGTGAAACATCTTCATAATCCATAGAACCTTCGGTTCTTTTTGCTGGATCAGGAAATCCACAACCTGTAGAACTTTCAATACTTTTAATCTGCTCAACAGCTTTTTCGCCTTTCCACATGCCACTTGAAGTTAAATTACCTTCTGCAGAAATTTGAAAAATTGGATAAATCATCTTGACCAAGTAAATGCACACTTTAACAAAAGTAACAGTGCACAAAAACATGACAAGAGCTTCCCCCATTCGCAAGCTTTCATAAACATAAGCCATCTTCCTTTTTGAATATTCTTCATCTTTAACCCAATAAGAACGTATGAAGTAATACCCAAAAACGCTCGCTTTTCCAACCTTACGAGCAGCTTCTTTGAAACGTTCCTTTTCAGTAGTTTCCCATTGAACCTTAAGTGTAGAAAAGAAAATATAGGAAGATATTTGTATATAATGTTTCCAATGGAGCGGACTTTCCATAAAATTCTCCCATGACTTCTTGGCCGTTTTTGTAACATAAAAAGATCCAAGTCCAAAGAACGTTAAACCAAAACCAAGATAAAAGCAAGAGAAGCAAAGTGTAGACCAGTAAAAATAATTAAACGTACTAACCAACATTCCCTCAGCTTTGATATAACTTTTGAGATCTTTTGACTTAACTTCACATAGGAGATCTTGCTCAGCATCATGACGTGCAAATTCTTTCAATAAAATTTCTGTAAAACCATTGATATCTGTAACAATTTTTCCATTGACTGTGAAATATTTAGTATCTGAAACTTTACTATCAACAGCATTCTCACGTGTAACCTTGAAATCCCAAAGATCCATTGATCCACCTAAAGGACGAATCTTATCTGCACTCAAAGCTCCTGTTTTTGAGATTCGATATTCCTCTTTAACTTCTTCAGCAACAAAAAGAAACCTTCGTCTAACTGCTGCTGGATTATTAGTTGTAACATGAGCATTCAAATTAGGATCGTTGCAATCAATGACAACAAGTTCTGCTGCAGCAAATTCTTTACCCTTCTCATCAACAGCTGCCTTCTCTGGATAATAAGGAGCTGAATCAAGAACACATAGCAGCTCTTCAAGAGATTCGTCACCTTTTGAACCAGCAATTGACTGATGAAGTGAACCCATCTCTGGATAATGCAATATTAAGTGAGATAAACAATCATAATTGGTCCAATATTTCGACTTAACAGCTCGATCAAAAACTAGATCGGGAGTATAAACGAGTCCTTTGTGTTCACACCACGTCCTATAAATGTGAACTAAAAGGGTTGATTTTCCTGATCCAGGACATCCAGAAAGTATAATACCGAAAGGAGTTTTACGGTTCCTTTTACCAACGAGGAGTTTAACATCTCGGTAAATTCTCTGGAGCTCATGGTATTGAATTTTAAAACTATTTGGAACCTTAAAACGCTCCATAATCTCTTTGCCACGAGTTAAATCATTTTGCAACTCAGTGATAAATTCACGACCATTTCTTCTACCTTCCATAACTTTATTTTTTGAAAAATTAACTGCTTCACCAACATAAACATCTTTCTCCTCAATGAGGTAATGATACGTACTTTTCATATAGTGACCAACAGGATCACTCTTTAAAATAGCATCAAGTAAATTATCACCTCTTTGTATGTTTGTTGAAACATTAATGTATGATTCAACAACATTTAAACTATCTTGAATAGCATCGACAAGACAAACAGGTTTGTCAGATTTGCCTATAAACTTCTTAATAACATCTGCATTTTCTTTTTTAAAAAAACGTAAAGAAACTAAACTCAAGAGAAAAGTTTTAACAGCAACAACAAATTTTGATTCCAAAAAAGTACTAAATAAATTACTCATACTCATAGCATCACTAGAAATAACTTCAGCTTCTGCTTTAATTTTTTGCTTAAAAAGAACTTTTAAGAACCTATTTATAATATTTTTAATATCTTCAACATAATCATTTATTTTAAAATCAAAGAAAGCACGAACCAGTAAACCAACATTCATAACTAACCCCAATCGACTCTTTGTATGGTAAAAGTCGAAAATAGCCTTAAATAAATCAAAAAGATAATCAACATTAAAATTAATAGATAAATTAAATTTCAGGAAAAAATTTCTTAAGTAATCAACTAAAGCAACTAAATCAACTTGGACAACTGACCAACAATTCATAAACTTCCCAACAGGATCATGTTTATCATAATACTCCTTCTTAAACTTGAAAGTTTTCTCAGTAACCATTGATTTCATTTCAGCCGTATGCTTTTGGACAAATTCCTTAGCTTTTTGTTTTAAAGTGGGTTTTCCAACAAAATCTTCGCTAAAAATCAATTTCTCTGCATCATCATCAGAGATTTCTATACACTCAAATGCACTATCTTGAATTGGTGCCAAAGTAGGCACAAACTTAACACAATCTTTTTGTGGTTTATCAACAAATTCTTTTTCAATTTTTATATTGTTTTCTGATTCTATAGTATCGACAATCTTGTCAATTGTACTTAGAACTTTTATTTTCAAACTATCGCCAACTTGTAATTTTTCTGGTTTTTCATGTTGATTGATAAGATCAACTTTATCTGCCTGGAATTCTCCTTCCTTAACAGAAGGAAAATCCACATTTTGTGCCAAGTGCATAAAATCGTGTTTTTCCATAGTAACTTTCTTTATGCGCTATGTCTATTCCATTAATGTCAACGAAAAATTTCGGAAATTGCTTTACGTCTCACAACCCCTAGGATGAAACTTACATACCATAGCCCTATATGAAGGACATTTCCATTATGTTATTTTTAAACAAGCAATTGGCCTTAAAGACTAAAATAAAATTACATGAACTTACCGTAAAACTAAAGAGATCTGCGCTTTATCAGAGCGCTTTAGCTGGTACTTATCTCAAATACAAAATATTTAATAACTCAAAGGTAAACTGCAAAATCGTCTTGAAACAGAGGCAGCGGTAGGCTTGGTCAAGCACATTATACACACCATATTTACCTAAAAATCATTAAATACCCTGAACCCAAAATTTGCTAAACTTGTCAGGCACTAACAAGCCGGGATTAACCACATCCCTGATAATTGCGTCAATAATAAGTCATATAATTCTAAAATAATCTAGCACTAAGATAATGCAATCCTGTATCGCTGGATAACAAACGCCATCTTCTCAAAGCCGTTGACTCTTTCGACCATCAACAACATTTGAACAAGGGATAAAATCCAAATGGAGTAAAAAAGCTGTTCTTAATATAGATGAGAAACATTGAGTGCTCAAAAGCAAAACAAGTTTCAAATTTCAACAAATAATTAAAGTTATAAAACTAGAACTATTTATTAATTGTCAAGAAACTTTAGAAGTTCGAAAACATAAAAAAGTTTCCCTGCATGTCACTGCAGAAAAACGTG
>Ga0316587_1000023_pt1 | contig 9132 bp, 3 predicted proteins | sample J5NA_3_FD_207781 | JGI IMG/M metagenome (GOLD analysis project Ga0316587, IMG submission 207781) | Metatranscriptome of rhizosphere microbial communities from salt marsh grasses in Alabama, United States - J5-7_050615r2r3 (Metagenome... | ecosystem: Host-associated > Plants > Roots > Rhizosphere ... | reverse complement strand
GCAGAAGAGGCCTCGAAGTACTTCAATACTTCTAATGTACTACCCCTCTGCTCTGTTAAAAATATTTCACAAAAACACAGAGTGGCTAAGTACTTCGAGACCGTCTGACTCTTAAATGTGTGACCTGGTATACCTAGAGACGAAATCCCTAGGATTAACCCAGACCAACACAAGTGTGTCAATTCGTCTCACGTGTTGCTACACACGCACTATCCGGCCACCGGATAGATTTCTTCATGCTGCCTATCGTACAAGCATGAAGCATCAAAACGATCCTCATTAGCAGGTAGGACCGTTAAAAAGCCGTAAAAACAATCCTCATTAGATAGGTAGGATTGCCAAAAGCCCAAAAAGATAATCCTCATTAGCAGGTAGGATTACCAAAAGCCGTAAAAATGATAATCCTCATTAGATAGGTAGGATTACCAAAAGCCCAAAAAGCTCCCGCTTTACGAGAACTCACGAATCACATAGTTATACAGGATCGGAGCTCCCGTAAAAAACAATAGCGAAAAATCCTCTCCAACTGCATCCCATTGCTGGTATTCAGTACGGAAAGAATCATTCCCTACCTCCTGAGTAGTCGGGTTGTTAGTTCTACTAAATGTAGCAACAACATGACTATTAGAAGGCAGAGACTGCGCTTGCACCAAACGTGCTGCGCGAAAACGCTCAGGAGCATAAAACGGCAATTCAACCTCAACGGTATTATTAACCTCAAGGTTAGTTGCCGATGAACCAGCACCACTATTGGGCACGGCTCGAGAGGATGCCCACTTAGTCAAGCGGGCAGCTGGCGTGCCATAATCCAGATTAAGATCTGTCATAACACCATTACCAGTAGCATTATACTCTGCACGCGCAACGCTGGGGGCCGAGCTCGAACCGTTAGAAAACAAATACTTCTTACGACGAGCACCACGAACTCCATCATAGCACGGCGACCACCAAGATGAATAATCCTTCTCAACCACATTCAAAGGCGTGGTCCCATCAACGTCACTGACGTCAATGCCGTTAGGATCCCAGCCAGACTGGTAAGGTGCATCTTTGTTCAACAACTTACTGATGCGCATTATACCATTAGGCGGAGCATTGGTGAACCAATATCTAGTGAGAACATAACGCTTACACAACTCCCTAATAGTTGTGGGGGGGTCTCCATACCAAACAGCATAAGTTTGATCAGCCTCCTGATTCTCAGAAGCAATCGTCTGCAATGTATTCGACCCAGTAGGCCGATCTGTCATAGCATTCGACGGATTCTCAGTCCCATCAAGCATACCACTCTGCGAAGGCAAAGGAGTCTGCTCCGGAAAGACATGAAAATCATTGAGCTTAATGTTAGAAGGCGCTGCAAACTTAGCATCCTCGCACATAGACACAAACACATTGATGCTGATCGGCGAATCCAATGAAGGACACACCAGATCATTCAAAACATCAATTTCCAGAATCCCATTAACAAGATCCTGGGTCAAAGGCAAACGAAGAGAATCACTAAAATTAACAGTAGTGTCACTCAAAGTGCCACACTGCAACCAAGCTTGCGCTTGAGCCCACCCAACAACAATTTCGAAATCATCCTCTTCCGCAATATCAACAACACGACTATAATTGGTGTTGTATTCAACGGCGGCATCAAAATTATTAGGATCATATCGAACCAAAATCCTTCCCTTGTGAAAATCAGACTTTACAATCTGAAAACGAAACTTCACGGAACCAGTCCACCTGTCAAAACATTGAGCCAGCATGGACATAGGCGTAGGATGGATCTCCGAACTAAGAATGTCGAATAACATAGGTGTCACTCGACAATTCCACAGCAAAGTGTCAGGTCCAGCATCAGGAGACCACGTAAACTGAGTCAAATAAGACTCACGCTGCGCAATGTCCAAAATGCCCATCTGGTCAGTGCCATCAAGACCTGAAACCCGGGAATCAATAGTAATCTCCGCCTTGCTATCCAACGTAAGCTTGTGAACCGCATCACCAGCATCAACATTGGTAAGATTCCCTGTCGGATTTGGCTTAAAAAGCTGGATATCCGACACAATGGAAGGTCGCGAATAACCGAAAATTTTCGCAACCTCCCCGACCTTACCCGCAACCATCTGAGTTGCAAGGGCATATGGACGAATTAGCGGTAATTCTGACAAAACACCGGCAGCCTTAGCCACTAAAGCAGCTGGCTTCGATATAATGCCAGAACCATATTCATCACTGGCCGTTATCGAATTGCCCTTATTTTTCTGACTAAGCTGACTTTTCTTACCAGCCTGCGAAGTCAAAGGTACAATACGCGTGGGCATAGTAAGGACAACATCCTCAGCCCACAAATAAATAGTGACCGTAACTGGATCATTACCACCATTTGCGTGAAGCAAATTGCCAAACGACTTAATGGTGATCTCTCCCATGTCATTGTAATCCTTATCGGACAACGACAGGTAATTCTTATTCCAGAAAAACGGCATACACAGCTCACCTCCAGTATTTTTAGTGGGGTTCAGAAAAAAGTGAGGTTTCTGAGAAGCCTGGATTAAATCCTGGCTCAGAAAATTCCTCTGCACAGTAATCTGGTCAAAACCAGAAAGCGGATTATAACTAACGAGCGAACGTCCATAATGGAACTTCGTACCGCTAATCACCATTTTACAATGCAACTTCAAGCGAATAAGCTCAAAGTTCTTAATCTTATCCTGAACAAAAGGATTCTCAAGGAATTCCTTCCACGGATTAAACTGGTAAAATAAAGGCTGGTTAACTGGCCACGTCTGAACAGACTGCCGAATAGGACGCGAAAGAAATTCTCCCAATTGGGACTTTCCAGCTTCCACAAAATCACGGGTAACATCATCCATCCCGTGAATTTCTGTCGTCCATCCAGCATCTTGATCAGCAAAAGCAGTAATCTGCTCTGCAGCCATAGGCGCTGACTCACTTACCGTCAATCCTGGCTCACTGTTAGTGGTAGCAACACCACTCTGAGAGCACAGAACGTCATTATTAAGGCTACGCACAAGACGGTTGAGATGTCTAATCTCTTCCTTCAGCTTATTACAATGCTGATACTTGCGCGCGAGCGAACAGCGCAACGTTTTATTATCCTTTTTGAGGTATTCAATCTCCTCATAAAGGCCCGTAACGTCAAACGAAGGAATACGCTTCAACGGCGCATCCCAATCGAAGTCTTCTCCGTCTACAACGGATGGCACTTTCTCGCCAATTGTACTAAGTCTTGTTAAACTAGTAAGGTCCATTTAATAAATCCCCATCCGCGCTGGCCTCACAGCACGTCGGTTAATTCCTGTTTCTGGCCGACCACACCTCCCGTGAATACGGGTGCTACACGAGGGCAGCATCTACATCATAGTTTTCCTAACCCGGACTAAAGCACGGAATTCTCATATCCTGGTTGGTAACTACCTATGACGGGATTCTTCAACTTAATGTCCATGTACCTACGGACAGCTGCCACTATTTAAAGCCCTGGCAGCGGGGCTAATGTGAGTGCCTAAGCACTCTTCTCCAAACCGAACTTGGAACGGTACCAGTCGAGACGCTCGTCGTACGACGGCAAATCCTCAACATAACCCATGAGACCAACCTCACGGGCTACGTCCATCAACTGGGCCCGCCTTTCCTCATAAACACTGCGTCCGAACTCAAAATACTTGAGTGCGGCGTTCGAGATCGCTTCTGCCGATGACTGCTCCATAGAGAGCACATCACTCTTCATATGAGAGTGCAACATCTTAGCAATCGATCCATCCTCGCATGGGCAACGGTAGAGCTTAAGCTCATCGTCCCAGACAGCGAAGTGCTTGAGGAAACTCGCCTCCGACAAATGAATGTACGGAACCGATTCAGCATCCTTATCGGCCATGGTGTACTTAATACCCATGGACTCGAAAACAGACGCAATGCGAGTGTGGTTAACACCCGCAAATCCCTTCTTAACAGTCATGATATTATCATCACCATAAGTCATCAAAGACACCACCTCACGAAAAGGTGGAATCTTCCACCAACCGTCCTCTTTTGCGATAGTATAATACGCATATCGCATATAAAGAGAATTCACCAACGAATTGATGATAACGGTCAAAGGATGACCAGAAGGGTTGGAACCAAAGAATTGCACCAAGGTTCCAAAGTAATCGTACGTAGGGTAAGTAATCTCCGTGGCAATGCCACGCATGATCTCCAGATCGCGAGCAGAGTAATTTCCACTCTTCTCAGCAACCTGGATCAACAACTTGAAAGCCGCAAGCATGAAGCGTGCAGACATCCGAGCGTCGAACTTGGCATAATCTCCAGCGATTCCTCGCTCCCATCCGTACTTGCCAATGTGCTCATAAATGTCAGTCCACTCAGGGGACTGCTGAACAACACCGACAGCACACTCGAACAACTTCTGATTACGTTGCACGAGGGCAGCCAAAGACAAAAAATACTTGCGCACCAAAGAATCATGGCGAAGTTGCAAGCAGCGAATACACGCACCTTGTCCTTGGTCATCTTTGTGGGCTCATCCTTCAACGAGCCCTTGAAAACTGCGTTGATCCGCTCTCCACGGGCCAACTTGTTCTCAAGTCCCGCGACCTCATCCCAAAGCTCTTGGGGTGCATCACGGACACAAGAAATTCCCTCAACAACACGATCCGACTCAACAACAATGTTGGTCTTAGGACCCTTGTGAGGAAATCCACGAGAAGAAGCGAAATTAACCGCATTAACACCAAGCACTCCATCCAAACCGGATAGATTAGCATCATCAGAAATGACGCAAACCTGGCGCAACTCCTTCTCTCCAAGTCCAGCCAACACAGTGGTTGAATAATCAACATACGCCTTATCCAAGCGCTCCTGATCAACCAAATACACTGTGTCAACCTTACCAGCAATGTCCACCTCCTTATGGCGGACATCCGACATGCCTTTCGGCTTGTCATGCATCTTCTCAATACCCATAATGGACGTAACTGCGCTCGAAATAAGCGAAGTCACAACCTTACTCTTGGGTGTGGAAGAAGGCTGGTTGTGTCCTCCAATAACCTTAATCTTGCTTCCAAGATCAAGGTTGCGAGTGACACACTTCTCATTCGGGGCCCGCAAAGGTCCCACATCGACGTCCTGAATCTTAGTATCAAAGGGCGTCGAAGAATGAGAATACAAAACGGAGGGTCTGGCCAACAATTTCTTCTTAGCTGCAGCGTAAGCGGCAGTCGTAAGAATACCAGCTCCTCCACGGCGGTCACGACCCGCCAAATGAAAACCAACAACGTGTTGCCTCTTACCGAGGCCAATGAGCGTGCCCATGCACAACCCACTGAAAGTGTTAACAGGGAATGAATAATTCAATCCCTTGAAAAACCCACCCCTGGTCGTAATAACACGACCGTAAGTAGCGAGAAAAGTATCACTCACTTTAACATTGGTTCCATCGTGGTACACCATCTTGCATTCCACGTTCTTGTCATTCTCCACCTCATCCAAGGGGAGAAAGCCGGTAAGATCCTTCTGATCTCCCAGCTCCGGAAGGTAAAAGAGACTCAAGTCTCCAACTACCTTAACCGTTGACGCAGGATCCAATAAAATGTTGGCAAAATTTCCTGTCGGACGACGAACAACTGCCTTCATAGGACTGCTTGGAACTACATGTGTGGGTATCAGCCACACATTGCTCTCCAGCGGCACTATATTGCAGTACTCGCCGTCCTCCTTCTCAATTACACACTGACGCTTCTTGATAACATCAATCATACGCTCAGCGGTAGTAGTGGACGCGGCATAGCCGCGATCAAGATCAAACTTGTTACGACCCTCGCGAATCAAACGACCAACATCACCCCAAAACGGGGTCTGGTCCTTCTGATACGAGGATTCGTTACGAACAAAACCTTGATTCGTTCCATCATTCTCGCCACTCTGCTTAACACGCAGAGTTGCAAAATACATGGATGCTGCGGAACGCAAAATGCGCCACAACCACAATCCACCAAAAGCAAAGAGAATCTTCTTCTTGGTCTCCCAAGACAATTCTCCAAACCACACGGATGGGCGCGGACACGTAGTCCAACGCTCAATCATTTCTCTGCGCATGTGCGTAACTTTCCAATAAACGAAAGCACAATAAACACACAGCGCAAAAACCATGATGCACGCTCCATAGCGTGCTCCATGCAACTCATTTACAATTGCCATTACAAACACAGTAATGAGTTGAGCAACATGCTTCTTCATCAATTCGAAAATTGTAGCACGATAGCTAAAGCCAACCAGAATCAATCCTGACTGGCTCATGAAGAATTCACGCAACCACATGTCAATGCGACTGCAAACACGTTCCTAAAGTGCCAGGTACCAATCACGTACCTGCGCCACGCCAGGCAATCCTGCTTGCGAGTCCAAAGACTCGCACTCACAGAACTGCATAGGCATTTGGCAACTTGGACAGATATCGAACTCATCGTTCGAACGCTGCCCACTGACGAAAGCCTTCTGGCCTTCGAAATGATCCAACGCTTTGACACGCAAAAACTCAAGCAGCTCCTTAATGTTGAGCCACTTGTCCTCAGCGAAGAAATACTTCTTCACAAAGGATTGCCTGAGCTTCTTGTCCATCTTAGTGGAACCTCCCTTATTCTCGGGAATCCACTTGTAGACACGATAAAGACCGTAATCGGGAAACATATCACTCCCGAACTTACGAATCTTCTGCTTGTCCAATCGCTCAGAATCATCCTCCCGGTACTCGGGACGGACGATCTGCTCGATATGAACATCAAAACGACGGAAAATTGCCTCGGGCTCGTTAACCCACAATGAGGCATCCAAATCGTCAACATTAGTAGTTGCTGTAACAACACGAGGGTCAAGCATAATCTGGCCCTTCTTCTCAGCCTCTGCTACAGTAGCAGGCATAGGCTGATTGTTATTCAGCAAAATAATCTTTTCAATCGGACACTCAGTAGCCTTTTCAGACTTAACCTGAGCAATATCATCAATACGAATAATCGTATGATGCGTTGCAATACCGGACATGAACTTATCCTGCTCATTCATAGAAAAGCAGTTGTCAGGGTGGTTATCATAACCACCAACTCCGGCAATATAACGGCCTACACCACTGGCGATGCAGGTCTTACCAACACTGGAACCACCAGTGAACAAAACACAGAAGGGGGCCTCACGAAGAGTACCCTTCTTCTGCTTGCAACGTCCGACTGCGATCTTACGAAGATTCAAAAGACGGGAGCTAAAATAAACACGCTCACCGTCCTTGCAAGTCTTTATCTCAGTCAAACAATGGTTAATGCAGTTGTCTAGCTCGCGATCAAACGACGCGAAATCCAGACTGCCGGTGCGACCGACATCAATCAATGGCCATTCCGAAACAATTCGAGTGTACATATCCTCGAAAGCATTCTTCGGAACATCATCCCAGAAAACTGAGATGTCACCTTTCTCAACAAAACGAGCAAAACGCTCAAAGATCTTCTTGCTGAGATTCCACAACTCTGAAACAACTTCTGCCAGAGTGACGGTTCGGTGCAATGGTTGGGTCTTAAACACGCAAACTCCCATAAATGAGAGCTCAACGCGCTTGATCCAGCCAATGGCCACAAACAGACTCAAAATAACATTAATCTTCTTCAAGATCTCTGAGTCTGCAATCCGAGGCAAATTCTCCTCAAGGGTTGTCTTCAATGAAGACATAGCCTCCCAAGGAATGGATGGAACTCGGAACTCCTCCATAACGTCACGGAAGAAAAACCAAATCTGTCCAAGGTAATCAAAAACCTCGTCAGACATGTCGTAGGCAAGATTGATAAAATCTTTCTTGCCAACCTGAGAATAAAGCGGTTGCTTCTTGTTCTCAGTACAACGCTTGTTTTCTTCCTTTTGCTGCTCAATCTGCTGCTGTGCAATAGCACGCTTCTTGGCAGCGTTTCTCTTGTTCTTCTGCTTCTTCGCCCACTTACTCTGGGCGTACTTGTCCCCTCCTTGGGGATCAAGCAACTGGCTAACAACAAAGTCATACCAGTAAGTAAACAGATTCAACACAACTGGGAGAGAATAGCACTGAAGCGCAAACTTAAAATGCGCCCACTGCAATCCTCCTCCAGTCAAACTGAAAAACAAGATCCAAAACTTGGAAGGCAACTTCCAAGTCAATTCAACCCTAAATGGTGTAAAGGGTTGAACAAAAAAGTGGATGACCATAATCCACATAACTACCTCAACAAGAGGTAACTCCCAACTAAATGGGATCAAGCCTGTTGTGTTGCTATTGTCATTGTTTCCGCAAATAAAAGAACTATTCATATTTGTAGGGAACAGGCAACATATTCGTTAAATGAATTCTAAATATTACTTCAAGCAACAAACTCGATAGAGAAACAACAATTCTCTCAATTTACATCCTTAGATCCAAAAATGACGGGCAAGGCAACATACCCTATACATGCGGTAACATGTACTGAAACGGAAATGTGATGTAAATATATTGACTCATACTTCTGTACGTCGAATTAATGTGCGCCAAATCGACCGATTCGTCTAATTATACTTTCTCTTTCTACTAGCTCCACGTTCTTATTAGGTCACTAGGTTAAAACGAAATTACTAATATAACTAGGGGGATTCGATTATAGGAAACACAAAATATGATCCACCCGAAGGTGAAAATCTAATTTCAAAATCTAATTTGAAGAATTCATAAAATTTAAGGCTCTCAGCTGATTACAACGACACGAATGAAAACATCGCTATAACTCTAATACTGAGCACCAAATTGGCTCGCACTGTTTACGGTGTGCTGCCGCATACAAAATACAATAATAAACTTAACTAAACTTCCGAATGAAAAGTCTATGCATATGTATGATAACTAATGGTAGGCAATTTATGAAGTTTGGAATAAACAATCAAACGATATAAAATACAACTAATGAGGTTCGTAAAGAAACTCACTAGGTGTTCGTCTCTATTACTAACGTCACAAGGGGTTCAATGAAACCCAAGTGATGTTATGTAAATCTTTGAGTAACACGAACGCAAATGCATAATATAAAATTCGCGTGAATGCGTGAAAACGCCGGAAAGGGGCCTAATCCTTTC
>Ga0316587_1000019_pt1 | contig 9519 bp, 10 predicted proteins | sample J5NA_3_FD_207781 | JGI IMG/M metagenome (GOLD analysis project Ga0316587, IMG submission 207781) | Metatranscriptome of rhizosphere microbial communities from salt marsh grasses in Alabama, United States - J5-7_050615r2r3 (Metagenome... | ecosystem: Host-associated > Plants > Roots > Rhizosphere ... | reverse complement strand
GTTAACATCTGTCACATTGGTATATGCCTATGGACTATCCGGAATATGGTCTCTGTAACGGTAAACGGATTTTATTGGCTGCAGAGAATGAAACCGGTCGAAAACGGCTTGAATGCTATCTTGTCAATCATTCCCATGTCGTTGAAAACGTCACTTCGGGGGAAGACGTCGTAAACCGTATGGCTTCAGGAGTATTCGATTGTCTCGTTCTCGATTACGGGCTCCCCGGAACGCCGTTTTCGTCGGTAATTGCCTCATTGAAAGAGGTATTCTGCTATACACCCATCGTTGTGATGGTGAGCAACCGCAAATGTGCGCTTACCCGTGATGTCGCTACGGCGGCACCCATCTACCTTCTGATCAAACCATTTACTTTATCGGACTTCGGGAGTGTCATCAACTCGGTCGTCGGTACAGACGGCATTACGGTGACTACCCGGACGTATCGGAGCATATATAATGAATAATGATTCCCGTACTGTTCATGAGATTGTCAACAGTGCCGTAGCCGATCTGTTGCTGGTCGATGCGTCGGATAAAGGACCGCTCGGCGGGGTTATTTCCAAAATGGAGCAGGTTAGCGGTTCAGCAGGAATTCCGGAAGCACTGGTTACCATGGCAAAACGGATCGCGAAGCTGGCGGAATTCATTATTATGGAAACAACACCGTTTGAAGAAGGGTTCAGACAGCTTTCCGACGGCCTGAGTAAAATGGCTCAGAATGCAGGTACGTATCTTGTCAATGAAGAGAATGCCGGGGCTCCGCCGGGTGAGAGGAACCCGGGAGAAACAGGTGAATCCGGGGCTCCTGCCGACATGGTCGAGCTGTTTACGAAATTCGGACAGCAACTGCTGATTACGCTTGAAGATTTCGAGATGTACGTTCTTGAATATGAAAAAGGTGCCCAGGAGGCTCTACAGGAAATAAAACGGATGCTGCATACCTGGAAAGGTGAATTCGGCGTTCTTGATATAAAAGATCACGTCGATTGCATTCATTCTCTTGAAGAACGTATTCTTTCCGCCGGATCGGCGGATACTGATGAGTTGTTCAGGTTCAAGGATCTTCTCGAAAGCGCCGCCGAAAAAATGAAAAGCGGAATGATTCCCCTGTTGCCTGAACAGTACCGGATTACACTTGCATCGACCGGAGGGGAACAGCATTCGCAGCAGGAAGCGGGTGAAAGCATTGGTGTGGTTGAGACTGCTGACGAGGCTCAGACCGATTCAGGGGAAGAAGAGATCGGAGCCAATGCAGACAAGGGGTTGCTTGCCGATTTTGTCACCGAAGCACACGATCATATTCACCGGTCGGAAACGCTGCTTCTGGAACTTGAAGTCGATCCTTCGAAAATGGAACATATTAACACCATTTTCAGGGCGTGTCATACCATCAAGGGTGTTGCAGGGTTCCTCTCGCTGAAAACGTTGACAAAGGTAGCACATTCCACCGAAAATCTCATGGATCAGGTTCGCAAGGGTGCGCTTGCCCTGACACCGCAGCGTATCGATTTACTCTTCGAGGCAATGGATTGCCTTAAGGAGATGATTGCCGCAGTGGCCGGCGCCATTGAGGGCATTCCGTTTGAAGTGCCTGAATCCGCATCATATATCATCGGGCGCCTTGAAGCTTCATCATCGGGTGAAGCGCAACCGGCGCAGGCTGTATATCGGGAAAAACGTGTCGGGGAGATGCTGGTTGAACAGGGTAGCGCCTCCGAGCGACAGGTGGAATGTGCACTGAAGAAACAGCTGCAGGGAGATGAACGACCGATCGGCGAACTACTCATCGAGGAAAAGGTGCCGCCGCGCGTGATCGGCAAGGCACTGGCTGCTCAGACAAAGGCGAAGACGACGGCGGTCGAGGTGGAGGATACCATTCGCGTCCCGGTAAAAAGGCTTGACATGCTCATCGACGCGATCGGCGAGGGTGTCATTGCCCAGTCGATGGTATATGCGAACGGTGCCGTGGCGCAGCTTAAGGATATCGCACTTGAAAAGAAAATCGCCCAGTCGATGCTCATCATGCGGCAGATACAGGAAATGTCCATGTCGCTCCGGATGGTGGCGTTGCGAAGTACGTTTCAGAAAATGGCCCGGCTGGTGAGGGATCTTTCGAAAAAGGTCGGTAAGGATGTGGAGTTCGCCATGGAGGGAGAGGATACTGAACTTGACAAATCGGTGGTGGAGAATATCGGTGATCCGCTTATACATATGCTGCGTAATTCCCTTGATCATGGAATCGAATCTGCAGATGAACGCAGTGCGTCGGGTAAACCGCAGAAAGCGAGAATCACCATACGGGCATATCACAAGGCGGGAAATGTATGCATCGAAATCGAAGATGACGGTCGCGGACTCGACCGTGAAAAGATTCGCGGGAAGGCGATTGAACGCGGCCTGTGCAAGCAATCGGAACAGTTGAGCGATCAGGAGGTGTATCAGTTTATTTTCATGCCCGGTTTTTCGACAGCCGCGGTAGTGACCGATATATCGGGTCGCGGGGTCGGTATGGATGTCGTACAGCGTAATATTTCCGCACTCCGGGGTGCAATTGACATCCAGTCCGAGCAGGGGAAGGGAACGCTTTTCACGATACGGCTTCCGCTCACTCTCGCAATAATCAATGGCATGGTGATCAGGCTCAACAATGAACGGTATATCGTTCCGACCCTTTCAATCCTCGAGTCGATACTGCCGGAGAAAAATCAGATAGAAACGGTTGTCGGAAGAGAAGAGGTTCTCAAGGTACGCGGCGAACTTGTACGGTTGATCAGGCTCGAAGAACTGTTTTTCGGGGCAGGTACCGGAAGCAGAGATAAGGAGGGGATCGCCCTTGTCGTCGAGGATGCCATGGGAAGGAATGTCGCACTGTATGTCGACGAGATCATTGATCAGCAGCAGGTCGTCATCAAGAGCCTGGGTGAAGGTGTTGGAGACATTCCGGGGGTTTCGGGGGGAGCGATCATGAGTGACGGAACGATCAGTCTTATTCTTGACATAGCAGGAATCATGCGCATTGCGGCAGAGTAAAAAAACGGATAAACAATTTTGTATTAAGTGAAAAGAAAGGAGTCTGTCATGTTTCATAACATGAAGCTGAGCACGAAACTTATCGGTAGTTTTGTCATCGTTGCCGTCATTACCCTCGTAGTCGGATGTATCGGATGGTTCGGTGTCGGAACCATGAGCAGGTATCTGGCAACCATCGGAGACAAGTGTCTGCCGAGTGTTCAGAACCTGCTCATGATAAAATACGGTTTCGAACAGTTGCGGGTGGCACAGCGCACCATGCTCGACCCGAATCTGAAAAATGAGGACCGGGAACGACAGTCTGTAAATGTAGCCAAGTCCCTCGAATATTACAAAAAAGCGTGGGATGCATATGAAAAAGTTCCGCGCGATGAGAATGTGGACCGTGAATGGCGATCCTTCGTCGAGGCGGTGGACGGATGGAAAACAGCCAACGACCGATTTTTTGCAGATGCGGAGGCGATGGAAGGCATGGGTATTGTAAATCCGACTGATCTCCGGAAGAATCTCGCGACATTCAGGGGAGATCATTACAGGGCACTCTGTACCGTCAACGAAGCGATTCTCGCGGGATTGACGTTCGAAGGCGGTGATGATCCTACGGCATGTAATTTCGGCAAATGGTCGAAAACCTTCACTATGCAGAACCCCGTACTCCAGCGTGCCATGGCGGGTATCTCCCGGAATCATATCGCTTTTCATGAGGCGGTTCATGATATCCAGCAGTTTATCAAAAAGGGAGATCGCCGGGGAGCGCAGGGGCGTTTCGACGAGATGAAATCGGATGCGAATGAGGTCTTCAGGAATTTTGATGTAATGATTACAGAGGCCGGAAAAGCGGAAGAGAAATATGCGGATATGGAACATCTCGCAATGACCGAGTGCCGGGAGAAGCAGAACGCAGCGATGACCATTCTTGATAAAATGATCGATGAAAATGTCGCGGATGCCGGGTCTGCACACATTCAGGCGAAAGGTGCGTCACGTTTCGTTACCATACTTGCCGTCGTCGGAATGGTGGTCGGAACGCTTTTCGCCCTCTTTTTCGGGGTGTTTCTCAGTTCGTCGATCACCAGGGTGCTCACGAACATCATCAGGAATCTCACTCAGGGGTCGAATCAGGTGGCATCCGCTTCGGAACAGCTCTCCTCTTCAAGCCAGATGCTTTCTTCGGGCGCAAGTGAGCAGGCGTCAAGTCTTGAGGAGATATCGAGCAGTCTCGAGGAAATGTCTACAATGACGAAGCAGAATGCCGACAACGCAAAGCAGGCAAACAGCATGGCTGAAGTGGCTACCGGAGCGGCCGAAAACAGCAGGAATGCCATGGACCGTATGTCGGAGGCTATAGTCAAGATCAAGTCATCGTCCGATGAAACGGCGAAGATCATAAAGACCATCGACGAAATCGCCATGCAGACAAATCTGCTGGCGCTTAATGCCGCGGTGGAAGCTGCCCGTGCCGGTGAGGCCGGCCGGGGATTTGCCGTTGTCGCCGAAGAGGTTCGAAATCTTGCGCAGCGCAGTGCTGAGGCTGCCAAGAATACGGCATATTTGATCGAAGGGTCGCAGAAAAACGCCGAAGAAGGAGTTGATGCTTCGGTCGAGGTAGCGGGAATCATCGAACAGATAATGGTATCTGTAAACAAGGTGGCGCAGCTCATTGCCGAGGTGAGCGCCGCAAGCCAGGAACAGTCGCAGGGAATAGAACAGGTTAATACGGCAATTGCCCAGATGGACAGGGTAACACAGAGTAATGCGGCAAATGCCGAGGAATCCGCATCCGCAAGCGAGGAACTCTCAGGACAGGCGCAGGGACTCAATGCAATGGTGGCTGAACTTGTTGCCGTTGTCGGCACTATTGAAAAGAATGTCCAACGTTTTACTGCTGAAAATACGGGCGGATTGAAAAAGGTCCAGCGGCAGAGAACTACGGTTCAACTGGGGCAACCGGTACTCAATCCGGATGTGAACACCGAACGACGTACCGCAAGAAAAGCCATCGGAACTCAGGCGGCTGCCGGTGGAAAGGAGCTGTCGCCTGAAAAAATCATTCCTCTTGAAGATGATGATAAGGATCTGTCCCAATTCTGAAAACTCAGAAGAACATACATTGAAACAATCACCATGATGCTGCGAAGGAGAATATGATGGGCACAATCAATGAACCGGCGGTTGAATCGGTCAATGAACTCGGAAAACGGCTGGCGGGAAAATATCTGACGTTCAAACTTGCCGAGGAAGAGTATGGTCTTGAAATCCTCAAGGTACAGGAAATCATCAGGATGCAGACCGTTACGCGGGTTCCGCGTACGCCGGAATATGTTCGCGGGGTGATAAACCTCAGGGGAAAAGTCATTCCGGTGATTGACCTGCGTTGCAAGTTCGGCATGAGCACACAGGATGATACCGATAAGACATGCATTATCGTCGTCCAGGTACACAGTGCCGAGCACCGGGTTGTCATGGGAGTGATCATCGATGAAGTGCGCGAAGTACTTGACATCGATGCCGGGAGTATCGAGGATACGCCTTCCTTTGGTGCAAGTGTAAATACCGATTTCATCACCGGTATCGGAAAAGTCGGTGAAACGGTGAAGATGCTGCTTGATATTGACAAGGTATTGACGGTATCCGAAGTGGCACAGATAGCGACGCTCTGATGACGGGTGAACGTTGAAGGAAAAACTGCCGAAGACGATAAACTATCATCTTGAACCGGGGTATGTGTACGTAAGCGGCACCGGTTCGGTCATACGAACGGTGGTTGGAAGCTGTGTGGCCGTGCTTCTGTGGGATCCGCGCAGAAAAGCAGGGGGAATGAATCACTTTGTTCATCCTCGCGCACATCATCATGACCGGCCCACAACCCGCTTCGGTTCTGTGGCACTTCCCGCACTGCTCAGGATGATGAAACGTGAATTCGGCAGCGTTCCGGCGGAACTGCACGCACAGATCATCGGCGGAGCAAACCCGTTGCAGTTTACGCATAAGACAGCGGCGGATGACAATGTCGCCGTCGCCCGTTCATTCTGCGACAGGATGGGTATTCGGGTGGTTTCGGAAGATATCGGCGGGCATATGGGCAGAAAAATCCTTTTTGATACGGCTACCGGTCAGGTTGCCATTCTCAAGGTTCAGCAACTGCGGCGGGAAGACTGGGGGCAATTGATTCATTGAGCGAAATCGGGAGCACGGGAATGGACACGGCGGTATTCAGAAAGTTCAGTTCGTTTATTTATGAAAAAAGCGGCATTACCCTCAATGACAACAAGGAGGCACTTGTCAGTTCACGGGTGGCCAAGCGCATGCGGCATCTTGGAATAAGCGGCCATGAAGAGTACCTTACCTACATCCTCAACGATGAAACAGGAGAGGAAATTGTCCATCTGCTTGACGTCATTTCAACGAATGTTACTCATTTTTTCAGGGAAGAGGAACATTTCAGAATCGTTTCGGATACGATGCGCGAGTGGCTTGATGCCGGGATACGCCGTTTCACGTTCTGGTCGGCTGCCTGTTCATCGGGGGAAGAACCGTATTCTCTTGCAATGGTGCTCCGGGAGGCAATCCGGGGGCAGAATATTGACATACGAATACTTGCCACGGACATTTCAACCCGCATTCTCGAAAAGTCACGGGGAGGGGTATATGACGCGAAGAAAATGGAGAATGTCCCCGCGCTTCTTCGTGACCGGTATTTTACGAAGGCGGGAAGGGGTGATGGTGCCGAATATTCCGTTACCGCGGAACTGGCTTCGCTTATTACGTTCAAACGTCTCAACCTTTCGGTGGTGCCGTATCCCATGAAAGGACCCATGGATATCGTCTTCTGCCGTAATGTAATGATTTACTTTGACAACAGGGTGAGGACGCAGCTTCTCCAGGAGATCTACCGGTTGCTTAAACCGGGCGGTCTGCTGTTTGTCGGACATGCGGAAAGTCTTACCGGTCTGCTGAGCGGTTTCAAGGCGGTGAAACCATCCGTGTATATAAAGAAATAGGTTGTCGGTCAACAATTACGGGAATCCGGAAGTGAGTCAATGCGGCATATCGTAGGTGTTTCAGACATGAAGGTAAGCGGCAGTAATGGAGATCTTATCGTTACGCATGCTCTGGGATCATGCATCGGCATAGCCATTCATGATCCGGTAAACCATGTCGGTGGAATTCTTCATTACATGCTGCCGATGTCAAAGGTTGATCCTGTCAAGGCGGTTTCGAATCCGCTGATGTTCGGTGATCTCGGAATACCAATTCTGTTTCAGCAGGCGTACAAGATCGGTGCGAAAAAGGAGAACATCAGGGTGATCATGGCCGGCGGGGCACAGGTGCTCGCCACCACCGATTTTTTTGACATAGGCAACCGCAACGTTGTTATTGCCCGTAAATTATTCTGGAAAAACGGCGTACTGATCGCTGCGGAACATGTCGGGGGTCACATTCCAAGGACGCTCTATCTCGAAATCGGCAGCGGAAAAACCTGGTTCACAAGCCACGGGGAGCAGATTGAATTATGATTACCATGAATACGATCATGGAACAGGCCGCGCAACTGCAGCCGCTTCCCCAGACGGCCTGCAAACTGGCAGCACTCGTGGCTGACGAGACGAGTACCATCGATGCGATCGTGTCGGTCATCGAGTTTGATGCGGTGCTTACCGCCGAAGTGCTGCGGTATGCCAACTCGGTCATGAGTGCATCAAGTCGCAGAATTGACACACTCAAAGCTGCCGTCATCAGATTGGGCGCGGCACGGATACTTGAGCGCATCATTGCCGGACATTTTCAGGAAGAAATGCAGCGATCGGTTGATGCGTACGGCCTGTTGCGCAATGAACTCTGGCGGCACAGTGTCGCATCCGCCGTGGCGGCGGAATCGCTCGGCGCGTTCACCGGAATGCCGATTGCGGGAATCGCCTTTACCGCTGCATTACTGCACGATATCGGAAAACTGCTTATCGGACGCATTATCGGCAAGGACGATCTTAGGCAACTCCTCAAGTCGGCCGATTCGAACGACACTAAGACGTTCGAATCGGTTGAGCAGACCATCATCGGATTTTCGCATGCGCAAATTGGTGCACAGCTCTGCGGTTCATGGAATCTGCCCGATCGCATTACCATCGCGGTACGGGATCACCACCGGTCGGCCACCACCGATGAACCGGTTACCGACTGTGTCCGTCTGAGTAACATGACGGCGAAGGTAATCGGCGAAGGGATTGGTCACGAGGGTATGGCTTTTGCCATCGACAACGTGTGCGCACGAAAATTCGGATTCACTAAAGAGTCGTATGAGGCATTCTGTGCGAATGTACGATGTAAATTCAATGAGCTCATGGAACTGTTTGCGGCGGAGACAGGCACGACAAAGATGACGTGAGCCTTATGCATCTGCCTGGAACGGGCAGGGAGATTACTTCACGGAGAGTACTCCGGATGGGAGATGCGGTATGGGATATACTGTCATGGTTGTGGATGATTCGGATACCATCCGATCGGTGTTGGTTCGGACACTCGGGTTGACGAAACTTCCGTTCAGCGAAATTCTTACGGCGTCAAACGGTGTGGAGGCGCTCGAAAAAATGAAGGAGCACTGGGTGGATCTCGTTTTTTCGGATCTTCACATGCCGGAGATGGGCGGGATAGAACTCATCAGGCGGATGAGGGAGCTTCCTTCCTACAATGAAATACCGGTCGTGATCGTATCGACGGAAGGAAGTACGACGCGTATTGACAATCTTAAAGAAATGGGAGTAAAGGGCTATATCCGAAAACCGTTCACTCCCGAAGGTATCCGTAATATGATTTTGTCAATTTTAGGCACATGGGAGTAAATCATGGATCTCAGAGAACAGACCATACAGGTCATTGCGAGAATACTTGGCGAGACTGCATACATTTTTGTTGAAATACCGGACGAAAATCCGATTCCCGATCCTGACAAATGGGATGCGGCAGGGGTGTCGCTGCGGTTCTACGGCAGCGAGAACGGAGAGATGCGCATGTGGGCGTCACGGGGCTTCGCGCGGTGCGTTGCGGCGAATATGCTCGGCATTGATGAAGAGGATGAGACCGCTCAGGAAAAGGGACTCGATGCGCTCAAGGAATCGCTCAATATCATTCTCGGGAACTACATAACGACCATTTATGGCGTGGAACCGGTTTTCGATCTGGGATTGCCCGAACCGCTTGATCCTGCAGCCCTTCATACCGACCTTGTACGGTCTGATGCCATTCTGCTGACGGCAGAAGACTATCCGGTTCTTTTTGTAACCGATCATGTGGCGGCGAAGACCGGATGATCAAGGTTCTGATTGTTGACGACAGTGCGATCGTACGGCAGGTATTATCGCGGGAGCTGTCGAAATGCAGTGACATAGAGGTCGTGGGAACCGCACCCGACCCGTATATAGCACGTGACAAGATTGTTCATCTCGGACCGGATGTCGTGACACTTGATATTGAAATGCCGCGGATGGACGG
>Ga0316587_1000018_pt1 | contig 9565 bp, 2 predicted proteins | sample J5NA_3_FD_207781 | JGI IMG/M metagenome (GOLD analysis project Ga0316587, IMG submission 207781) | Metatranscriptome of rhizosphere microbial communities from salt marsh grasses in Alabama, United States - J5-7_050615r2r3 (Metagenome... | ecosystem: Host-associated > Plants > Roots > Rhizosphere ... | reverse complement strand
TGGCTTCAACATAGAATAACCATTGCATGGTGGTGACCTCAACACCACACACTAGTATACACTCCATTGCAACCTAGATAAATTGTGACTACTTAGAAAACTCCTGCCCAAAATGGGCTAGAGACAAAAAACTAAGGTCACAGTATTTTATACTAGATTCTAGCCCAATTAAGGGACAATGAGGACTTGCCTTGTATAGCAAACCCTCCGGAACAGCCACCGTTCCGGGTATTTGAATTATTTAACACAAAATAATATCAGTCAAGCTAATTCCTGACTTAACTGAATTCTGTTACATTGCAGAGCAATTCCATTACTGGAGAGTGCAGATGCACTCGCGCAAGAGTCTAAACTGACAACGTGCGAATAGTCATCAGAACCTCATATTTCTATGAGGTATATGCCAGGTCGTACCTATAAAGGACTGGTACGCCTGTAAATCCAAACAAAGAGAAATCCTCACCAACAGATGTGAATGACGAGACCACTATCTGTTTCCTTTCGAAAACAATATTATTTCGGTCTTCTAATTCCTCATTATTCCAGTCACCAATTAGCAATTCAAGCCTGTGGAAATCACTCTCCACTTCACGTATACGTGGATTCCTGAACCTATTTGGTTCATAAAACGGGAGTTCCACTTCGATCACACCATTCTGATCTGACATAGAGGCTACGCATCCAGCTGCAGACTCTCTACCGCGGGCCAGAGTCAGATATTTCATCTTAACACTATAAACTTCTCCGAAGTCAATCTGGTCTAAACCATCAGTTTGGTTATAATCGCGACCAAGTCGTGTGACCATAAGCAAGCGTGAACCGCCTGAATTTTCTAACATATACTTTCGACGTATGGCCCCTCTCCATGCAGCAAAACATGCTGACCATAAAGCCACAGGGCTTTGGCCACAAACATTGAGAGATGTGTTAGGATCTACTTTTGACGAATCAACGCCAGCAATAGTATCCCAACCACGTCGAAGGTGAAAGTCCAGAATAATAGGACGCCAATACCTGAAGGTGTTATCCTGAGTGCGTTGACCATAGGATTTTTCAAAATAATATCTCTTAAATAATTCTCGGAGAGATGTGATCTTCTCTCCCATAAAGACATGATAAAAGGCATCAGAGGTTTCCCCCATGTCTGCGATTGTGTCAATGGCTTGTGAGCCGTGTGGTTTATCAGTGTTACCTCTATCTGCTTCCCCTGATTGGGGGGTGACAGTCTCCTTTGCCGCGTCCAGTGCTTGCACTGGGGTGACTTCAGGAAAAAGAGAGAAATCATTATACCGATCACCATCTGGCTTACCCCATTTTATATCATCGCAACAAGATACATACACATTAATAGTAATGGCAGCATCAAGACTAGGGGATACCAGCTGATTCAGAACATCAACCTCTAGTAGTCCATTGTAAGAACCGGACTCATCTCGTGGCAAACTAATGCTACTAAATGGAGATTCGTTATCAATATAGTCTGAACAGCGTAGCATGGGGGCTTCTTGCCCCCAACCAACAATAACCTCAAAATCATCAGTCTCAGAGATATCAACTACACGGTGGTATGCCGTGTTGAAGTCCAATCCTGGATCATTTGCAATAGGATCATAACGGATAGCAAGGCGACCTTTGTGAAAGTTAGATTTAACAATTTGAAACCTGTACCTCATCGAGCCTTTCCAATATTGGAAATGGCTGGCTACTAGAGCGGCAGGCGTCATGTAATACTTTCCTAATACAGAGACAAAATTATTCGGATGCACACGCATACTAATTAAAGTTCGTTGTGCTTGGTCATCTGGAGTCCAAGGAAAGGAGGTTAAGAAACTCTCCCTCGTAGACATTGAGACCAAATCCAATTCATCATCTCCAGAAAGTCCAACTACACGCGGATCGACTGTTACTTCTTGTTTGGGATCCAAAGTTAAACGCATCACGCTATCTTCTCCACTGGAGTTAGCTAAATTGCCACATACTGTCGGCTTATAAGGCATGGCTGGAGCCAATACCGCTGGCCGAGAGTATCCAAATAAAGAGGCAATCCTGCCAACTGCCCCCGCAGCCATTTCGGTCGCACGGGCATATGGGCCAATGATTGGAGCTTTTGTAAGCATTCCAGCCACACTGGCAATAGCAGACGCTGGTTTGGATATGATGCCTTGGCCATACTCATCACCTGAGTTAATGGCACCCGATTTCCCTTTATTCCTACCTTTATTACCAGCCTGTGGGCGAACTGACCACTTCTTAAAGAAGTCAGAGTCTTTCACCACTACAGTGCTGAGAGATTCAGGAGTTACTTGACTTGTTGGCATAGTAAGACTTACGTCCTCTGCCCATGCGTACATAGTGATGGTGACAGGATCGTCACCACCATTAGCATGACTTAACACGTCAAAAGACTTTATCACTAACTCTCCAGCTAGTTCCCACGACTTATTCAGAGTGGAAAAATAATTAGTCGGAAAGAAATAGGGTAGACAAAGTTCTCCTCCTTCATTTAAGGCAGGATTAAGGAAAATGTGTTGTCGCTGAGACAGTAGCATAATGTCCTGGAAGCCATACGATGTTGGTTCAAAATTATTAGCTTGTGCCAATGGATTATAAGAAACTATACATCGTCCATAATGGAAACCAGTGCCACTTATTACTACTTTAATCTTCATTTTGCAGCGTATCAAAGCAAAATTTGCTATTTTATTGATCACCGCAGGATCTTTAAAGAATTCTGTCCAAGGATTGAGCTTAAACTCAAACGGTGTCCCAACACCCCAGAGATCCTGGAATATAATGGTGGGACGAGAAAGAAAACTTCCTAGATCCGTATCAGATGTAGCGACATCATCAAAGGTGCTGTCTGGCTGTGACTCAATTACAGCCATCCAGCCGGCATCCTGATCTGAGAACGCGACGTTTTCCGCTTTGGATTGGTCGAGTGCGTCCATGGCCGTGCGGCCAGGCTCAGTCTGTTCTCCTGACTGAGGTACCACCGATTCTTTCAACCGCTCGAGGTCTGAGCGATCAAGAATGAATGGATACACGACTTCTTCCTCCACTGTACTATTACAGGGAGTCGAGACATCCGTCTCTACGCGGTTAAGCTTAACGCGTTTGCTTATAGTCCCAATTGACTTCGTGGGGGACAACCACCTTTTAAATACTAAAGAAGACCATTGGTCTTTTACGTATCAGGCCGGCCTAGACCTAACACAACCCATTTAAGGGAGGATGAGTTTAGCGTCATCCCAGGACGGGGGCCAGAGAGGTTCAGCTCCAAAGCTGCACGACCTCTTCTGGCAATTTCCTCCACGGTCCATATCTGTGAACGAACTCATAGCCAAATTCTGTATATACCATGGACAATACAACTGCCTCCGGTCGGAGGCAACTAATTACCTGTCCATATTTCCTGGCTTGCTTCTTAGCAAAAGCCATGGGTCTGTTAGACTTACCAACTACAGATTTAGTTTCAACTACGAGAAACAACGTCCAATCTTCAATGAACTTCTGAAAGATCAAGTCCCCTTGTCCAAGCTGAGTGGATCCGATCACATATTCGCGAGCAACTAAGCCCATGTTCGTGACACGAATACACTCATCCTGGAGATCAACTTCTGAACGCACTTCAGGAGGCATAACGAGACAAGAGATGGTATCAATTGTACCCTCGACAATGTCATCAGCTGTCGCTGCAAGGTCGAGTTTTCTCTTTTTGTCAGGCTCCTTGTGTGATTTTTCACCACACTGGGGCCCAACATTCTCCTTTTTCCTCCATTCATTACAACAGAAGGCATAGTCCTTATCCAGACCACGCACGGGAAGATCATGCTCCTCAGCAACCTGCCTCATCTCACGTCTCCTCTTCTCATACACTTCTTCTCCATAGAAAAACCATTCACGCAAAGCACCCTCAATGTTCTGGGTGCTAACTTCAGCGTTAGTCTGGGCTCTACTACGAACAATAGTGTGCAAGGATTTGACGATCGAGTCTTCCTCAATCACTCCAACCCATGAAGACAATTCCTTACGATATGTGTTCATGCGCTTCAAGAAACCACTCTCTAAGTCATGCATGTATGGAACAACAATATCAGTCTTGGTAGGACTGGTATAGATGATGTCATGTTCGGCCAAATACTGAGAGAAACTCAGCATATTGAACAGATCATAGCCAATTTTGACACTACCTTTAGAGTCGTCCCCATAAATGACAAGCGCTACAACTTCGCGGGCATCGTCTATTTCTGGGTAAATGTTGAACAAACCGAGGCGATGTAGGATGCTATTAGCTATCGAATTGACGTAGACAGTGAGATTGTGTCCAGATGGATTTGTACCAATAAAGCGCACGAGATCACCATTGTATGCCACCAAAGGGTAGCACACTTCAGTAATTAGTGCGTTCATGATAGTCAAGTCCTCTTCTGAATAATTACCAGACCAGGTAGCAATCTCAATCATTGCTTGCATTGCAACAACGGTAAGTTGAGCAGGCATTCTCAAATCGTACTTAGAGAAATCACCAGCAATAATTCTATCTTCGCCATACTTCTTAGCATGATTAGACATTTCTTCCCACTCCTTGCCAAGTGCATTAATCCCAACAGCACACTCAGACACCAATGGGTTCATCGAAATGAACCTACAAACTGGTAGAAAATGCATGCGGAGCAGAATTTGCAAGGCAATAGGAGCTGCTTGGAAGACCCTGACCTTATACTTCGAACGTTTGACAGGCTCATCTTTAAGAGACGCAGAAAAGATTGTGTTAAGACACTTTCCTTCTAACGCCAATTTAATAAGCCTTTTAACTTCCTCCCACACTTCAGGTTTTAGAGTGCGTGGATTCAGAATATCATCAAAGTCATTGGGATCAAGATCATCCACCCAGTTCCTCTTAGGACCACCAATTGGATAGCCCATAGAGGTCTTCATTACCATGCCATCAATGAATCTTTGCCCATCTCGACCAGAAACAGTTTCAACTTCAGTGAGAGGTTTCAACTGCTCTTTCCATAGGTCTTTTTGAGCATCAAAACATTCTCGCAAACCCGCGAGATAATCATCAACGGCACGATCAACAGCAACTGGGTCAAAGCCTGGAGAAGGATGAGAGGCAACTGCCATAGCATGTTGCCAACAATGCCATCTCGCCTTTTGTGTGCCTTTCCAGAATTCCACTGGTCCATCAAATTGAGGAGGACCCCACTTGTTTTCCAATCCTGTGACTTTCGTCACAGTGTCTGATATAATAGTATTCACGACATTGGATTTTGGGTGGACTCTTCCCTTTACGGAACCATAAACCTCTATTTGGGCATCATCACCAATATAACGTGTAGGTGACTTTTCATGAATGCCCTCAGAGATCTTATATTTGATACCATAAGTTTCAGATGGAATATCAGCGGCTTGCATCACAGCTGCATTAGCTCTGGATAACAATCTCAACTTCTCCTTGGCAGCTTTAATTTGCTGCCTAGAAACGAAACCACCACAACCGAAGTCGGTGCCATCGTTCCCACCTAAATGGAAGCCAAGAATTCCAGAGTGCACTGTGTCAGCAATGATAGGGGCCATGCACAATCCTCCAAAAGTCTTAATTGGAAGTTCATACCAAGATCCGGGAAAGATCAACCGATCATCTTTGACCTTGTAGCCATTCCAGACATTCTCGTCGTACGTCCAGCGGAGACCATGCTTAAACACTTGCTTTGTCACATCATCACGGTGGTACATCAAAGCATTAAGTGTACGCTTCTCACATTCTGGCAAAAAGTACTTGAGCATATCCTTTTGGACACCGACGCTATTAGAACAGCACAAAGCCATATCACAACCGTCAATAGTAGCACAAGTCAGCTTATTCATGACAAAACTCCGATTCCACTTAAACCCTCTCTTTGTCCTCCCTGTAATAGTAACCATTTTAGGTTCTTCAGGAAGAAAGTGGGCGGGAATCATAATGATATTAGAAGTCAAGATAAAGCAGTGGCAAACACGATCTTTCTCTTCCGAAATTTGATAAGAAATATTCATCACAGAATTGGTCATAAGTGATGTCCAATCTTCGGCCTTTCCAACTCTCGCAAGAACACCAGGATCCTTCGGGTCCTCAACTTTCCAAGGATTAGCCGTCAAGTCGCGATTTCGAATATCTTCACTGTTGCGGGGCTTTAAGACGCTGTCTTGCACAGTAACGCTCATGGCGTTTCTAATTGCTTTATACGTCTTATAGGCCCCATATGCAACGGCAAAACCTGCAAATGCACCACAAGCATATTGAAGGTAACTCTCTCGAGTATCCTTAAATACTTCTGGGACAAGGTCTCGCCTGTGTCGAATTTCTTCGATATATTGACCTTTGGCATGCTCCACAGCACAACCATATCCCCACATAGTACAAACCATGTTCATGAGAAAACATCCAGTTGCGAACTTAGGACTTATCTGCCATATACCATAGCAGACAGGAAAGCATGTCGCATGATAGCGAACAAGCTTCCAATATACCTTCCGCTGGATGTGTTCCATTCCAGTCAAACAAACAAAAGCCTTACAAACGCGGTTATCAAACCACGAATCAGGTATATATGTTGTCCAACTAGACCAAACAGAACTCTCAAACTCCTTCAAAGCACGAATGATAGCTTTAGTAGACAGTTCTTCAGCATAGGCAATCGAATTAGCAACCTTAGGAAAGGTCTTCATCTGCCACTTCTCTGAATACAGTAATAGAGAGTGGGCCAAACGAGTTCCAAATTGCTTGTCAACTGTCTCCTTCCGCTTATCATTATCAAAAGGAGTAGGCATATACTGGGGACCTGAGTAACAACCACAAGTCTGAGACGGAGTATTATGTTTCTTGCACCAATCAATCTTATCAACAATGTTGGTGTTCGTATCAACAACAATGCGCTGCTCATCAAAGTGCGCAGCAGCGCATTCAAGATTGTACTTGAGTGCTTCATGAATACTCACGTTTGTATAACGAGGGTCATTCTCAAAGTGGTACTGTTGGGGCTTTCCTTCCTTGGTCTTGTCAAGAATGACACTTCTATGCGTCAACAACCAAACATCAGGAATAGGATTAGATCCAAAATCCCTGACAACTTTGGCTGAATCCAACATAGTGGTCGGATTACCCTTGTCATCGAGACGACAGTACTTGGGACGCACCCTTAGCCACCAGTGTTGGTGGGCTCGTCTTACGACGGTAAGGGGCTCGTTGGACGTCAACTCAGCAGCCATAGACTCAACATTCGTAGTAATCGACACGACAGCAGGCTCAATAGAAATCTTGCCTTTATTGGCTAGATCAGCCATAATAGCGTATCGACGAACGTTGTTACAAATCATAATCAACCAATCTGATGGGTTAATATCAGTCTGGTCAATCTTGGCATTAGCGACGTCGTCCAACTTGAATCCAGTGATGTAGGTCCTTGCATTAGCCATGTGCTTATCCTTAGTATCAATAGTAATGATATGATCATCATCACCAGGATAACCATTAGCTTTAAGTGTAGAGACCATGAAGATATCGGCTACAGTAGATTTTCCAACACCAGAAGTACCATACAACTTGAAAGTCCAAGGAGCAACTCGTAAACCTCCACGAATCCGTACTGAATTGAATTCAGCACGGATCTTAGAAAGCTCACGCCAACGGTCACAGTATATTTTACGTTCTGTGCCATTGGGTACGGTCTTGTACAAATACTCAAAAGACTCAGTCAAATCTTGCAAATCCTTATCAAACTTTGATTCATCCATGTCGGCGAATTTACGGAGATTGCCATTTCTGGCATACTCCCAAAGTTCTAGCATGCGATTATACTGCTTCTCCATCTTAACCATGTTAGAAGAAGAAAACAAGAGAGGCTTCAAAGAACCCTCCTGAAAGCAGTTATACGCACCTTCGCCAAAGAATGCTATAGTTTCAAAGATTGCATCAATCAAGTCGACGGCAGTGACATGCCTCTGCTGAGCACCAATGGAAAATAGGGTTAGGTTAGCGATATTAAAGTTCAAATCGCCACCAAAGAAGCCCATAGTTACCAAAAGTGTTAACAATCGAGACACTTTGTCAAATCCTGGGTTATGGATAATCATCTTCCAGTTTTCCAATCCAATAGCCATGTTATCAAGCCAGACTGGTCTGGGAGGTGCATCCTTTCCTTCATCTTCATCATCTGAATCGTCATCATCATCGTCATCAGATGCAGGAACCAGGTCGGGAACCGGCTCTGACTCGTCTGGTGTAGCTTGCGGGCGCACTAAGTCACCCGCTTGCATATCAATGTTGGTTGAAAACATATCCGCTGCATACTCATAAACAATCTTAATCAAAGATTCATTAGTAAAAGTTTGAGCATAAATCAACAATATACCAGCGAATTGTGCTTCATCAACAACACGAGATAGAGCTAAATACATCCCAAAGATACCCTCTAACTTGCGCATAACAGCACTTGACATAGCTTCAGCGAACTTGCTAGTCATTAATGCTTTAAGTTTATCTAACGCAAAGTTTTGAGGAGTAACAGTATCCTTAGGATCAGCACCCACAGCACGTAAGTAGTAGTTACACCAGCTCATGGCTGCGCGTTCAAAACTACTAGAACTATACTCAGGGTGCAAGGGTGAAAAGCCGTGATTAGTGGAGACAGCATGCTGCCAACACTTCCACTTGGCTAATCGAGGGTTTTTCCAAAACTGTGGAGCAAAATAGCTATCACATGGATAAGGGGAAGACTCATGGTCAACAACCTTCTCCGTCTTGGGGGGGGGGGGGGGGGGGGGTGAGGAATTGAGAGGTTCCTCGAAAGCTCGCCCATCTTCGCAGATGGACTCTACCGGTTTCGAAAATTTACTAAAAACAACCATATGTGAGCTAAGGGTTGAGCCTTCATGAACGACAGGCTCCCGTCTTGTGCTTAAGCAACGCACACAATAGCTTGATTCAGAAAGAATTGATTTCAAAAATCTGTGGAATAAATGAGAATTTTCTTACACTCGTACTCCACCGGTCGCATCACTTCCCTAGACTTTCTCAAGGTCCTTAGGGAAGCAACCAAGGGGCGTGTAGATACCCGCGGGCAGCTTCGTAATTCTGTGGAACGATCATAAATCATCTCTGTTATTTAAGACACTACGGCTTATAGGAGTTGCGCGTGTCATAGTGATCAGCTGGGATTCACACCCGAACAAAACATCATTCCGACTAACGAAAACAAATCAATCATCATCGGCAATGGCCAAAAGGCCGAGAACAAAAACAGTTGGTGGGGGATAGCCCACCAACGTTACGTGTAATAGAACATTGGTGTACACGGTTCTAAATTAAAGACGCGAGCAAAAGCTCGCAAGAAAAAGAATGAGGAATCTGGTTCACACCAAATTGAAACAAAATCCCTCGGATAGGGGGGGTACTGCGCAGAGCGGCGCAGAAACGCACAAAAAAGATAATGCAAAAGGTCCAGTGAAATGGACGCTAGTAGGCAGTGAAAACGTGGACAATAGTCCACGAATTATAACCATATACTAGCGATAATTATAG
>Ga0316587_1000017_pt1 | contig 9665 bp, 6 predicted proteins | sample J5NA_3_FD_207781 | JGI IMG/M metagenome (GOLD analysis project Ga0316587, IMG submission 207781) | Metatranscriptome of rhizosphere microbial communities from salt marsh grasses in Alabama, United States - J5-7_050615r2r3 (Metagenome... | ecosystem: Host-associated > Plants > Roots > Rhizosphere ... | reverse complement strand
GCAGATACGGAATCGGAAATAAATCGGGAAAATCGGCATTCCAGGAAATGTGTACCGGGAATTCAGCGGAAGGGAGAGGTTACAATGACGTGAAAACACGAAACACCTGATCGGATGACAAATCACCGGTGTTGAACGAAGAGCCGGACACGGAATGGTTGATTGATGACTATATCGAATCCTGATGAGACTTGACCAGATAAACCATGAAAAACGATGGAGAAATAAATGAATTACCCGAAGATAACCATACAGAATTCAACAGACGTTGAACTAGAGATCTATGATGTATATAATAAAACAGGCGATCGCACTAATCCATTGACATATACATTGCTGGGAAAGGTGGATCCGGGAAAAAGTGCCGCTATCCAGACTGTTCATTCCGCAAGTCAACTGCAGGCAATGCGCAGTGGCACTGTCACCGGTTTAAGTGATGATTATCAGGTGAACTTTCCCATTGCGGTTCTTGCCGTTACCGTATTCAGTGAACAGACAAGTTATACCGTCGACAAAACGAATATGCAGGCGATGGTGCAGACCTTCAACTTCATTCGGTATGTGTCAGCCAATCCTGCCTCCAAAATTGCAGGTCAATTTACAGCGGCACTCGGTGCGGAAGATCAGAAAGGGGCGGTCAACACCTTTTTCGGCAATTCGGCAAGTTTCAACCTGTGTACGTTAAGCACCTGGTCAGCGGTTACCTCCTGGCAAACACAGTTTCTCTCTCCGTGGCAGGGAAGCTTTTATCTGTATGATGCCTCCGACAATGTTCAGGAAATAAAATTGATTGCAGGAGTCAACATTACCGTTTCCAATGCTCAGACCACGGCAGTACTTTGTATGGCCGATGCGAATGGAAAGTGGTCGGATGCTTCCCAGCAGACCACCATCGAGATGAATGGGGGCAGCATTACCGAGGCGAATCCGGGACAGGGCGGCGTAAGTGTTACTTTGACGCCATTGTGGATGAATGTTCAGCAGAATAAAGATGGCAAATTGACCTATCTGATAGGCCCCACACTCTCGGGAACGGTGAATAATACGAAAGTAATGGGTAATTTTCAGCAGTTGAGTACTACGGGGGGAGGAACGGGCGGGAACAATGCAAAAAGCATGACCCCAAGCCTTTGGAATGAAATCAAACAGAATGTCGGGATGCTGATTTCTGCGGGCATGTTATACATAATGTACAAACAGTGGCAGGAATCAAAAACCAGCAAATCGAACGAGGTCGTTAACAAGTCAAAGGATCCGAATGCCGAAAAGGAGACTATTGAAAAAGAACAGAAACAGGTCGAGCAGCAGGTAGACTCTGACCGGAATAAAGATACGACTCTGGAAAATCAGAAACAGACCGTTGCAGAAAATAACAAGGAACTGCCCGCACGCGAAGAGGCGGTGACAAATGAGGAAAAGATACTGGATGCGAAGGATACGCTTAGTCAACAAAAGGAACGCCTGCAGGAAATTCTGGAAGAAGCGCCTCCGAGTGACAAAATTGAACAGATAGCGGACGATTTGGGGAAGGCCGAGACCGAGCTTGATAATGGAAATCCGGATGAAGCACTGAGCAAACTGTCAGATTGCAGCGAATCTCTCCAGCAGGTGGTGAAGGAAAATCAGGGCAGCTTCTCTCAGGAACAAATCAAGAACGCAGAAAAGGTTGAGGAAGACATAAAGGACGCGACCGAACGGAGTGAGGAGGTTGACAAAGCTGAAAAAGAGCGCCAGGAACGCGATAGCCAGGATTCAAGTGATGAAATGGACAGTGATGATTTTGACAGTGTCGATTCGGATCCTATAGAATTCGGAGGAGGTAAATAACATGCCGACAATTCAAAATAACAATCTCTATACTCTGATATACAGGCATGCATCCGAGCGATTCGCCCGGGGGGTAGAAGGGTATGAAATCAGGAGAGCTGCTGGTGAACCGCTCTACCGATATGTTTCTTATCGTAACAACATGCCGCAGCCGGAGAATGCAGGACGGACAATTTTTCCGACTTTACAGCAGGATACTGCAAATCGTTGGACAGGAATGGGTGCAGATGGTGCCGGACATCAGGGATTGTATCTTTCCGGAGAGTTCATAAATCAGGGGCATCCGTTTCCTGAACTGGAACATTACCAGGCCCCGGGGCAGCAACCTGATGCTCAGATCACCTATTTCGACTACCATCCCGGTGATGGCGGTATCGATCCAACACCCGCCACTGCGGACGCCGGTCAGTTACGTTCCATGTTTTTGTTTACATTAGATAATGAGGCGCGGGGACTTGATTTGAATCTCATGAGAGGGGGGGAAATCAATCCTCTGCTCAAGGAGATTTACGATGCTGCAAAAGCGGATCGACCGGATCTGTTTGGAGAGGACGATACTCTGGAAGCCCTGTATAATCATCCGGATGATGCTAGCTTTTGTCGGGCGATAGGCAATGCCTGCCTGGAATCCACCGATAAGGATTATTTCGAAACCACCTCAGTCCGGGATAACCTCAGCTCTAATGTCATTATGCGGGGGCCGGCTAGGGATCCGCTGCGGCCGCCCGCCCCCCTCGTCAATCTTGACGCACAGGGAAGAGCGACCTTTTTCGTTGAAGGGGATACGGTCGGTAAAGGGGTTTACAGTGTTTCTGACATGCTTTATAACACACGGTTTGAAGATCCCGGGGTCAGGATCGGTCCACTTCCCAGTACCGGGGAGTTTTCCGAAATGCTATATACGGTTGCAAAGCACAGCATTGATCAGTTGTCTGATCAGTATGAAACCATGCTGGAAAACAATCCTCCAACAGACGTGATGGAATCAGTTGCCGAAAACATCGTAAATCTCAGAGGTCACATCGACGCCCGGAATCTGCAGGGGTGTCTTGACGGGATCGACACGCTGCATGCGCAGCTTCAGGAGGTGCAGCACAATTACGCCGCCGGTCTTGAGGCGGATCAGCTAACGGCAATCAAAGTGGTTGACGGGGTCACGAACGCACTTTCTGACATGACACGAGCAATTGAAGCTGCCCGGGACCGCATTGATGCTCCGGGTCAGGAACATCCGGAAGATGTACCCGATATTGCCGACCCGGCAGAAGACGAAATTAACCCGATAATCGGTGAAAACTAAGGAGAAACAATGAGTGATATTACCATTAAAAACGATCTGGATAGTGATCTTCTGATCTACGATTCCTTTGAACAGCAGGATGCCGATAATAACTATTACGGCACGTTGACGAGGTTGGCGGATGCGAAGGGCGGTACCGCTACCTCCGTGGAACCCCTGCATTCCTCGGTCAATACCCTTATCCTTTTTGATCAGCAACAGAAGCCGCTGGCCCGTTTTGTTTCAATGTTCGGAGAAAACAGTTTTGAGGTTTCTCAGAAAAACGTAACGGCAATGTCGCAGGCGATGGATTTTGTTGCATTCATCGGTCAGAATCCCGGCTCTGATCTGGCCGTTCAAATCAAGAAATTGAAGGCTGCAAAGGATATCGACGGCTTTTTCCAGCAGCAATCGGCTTATAATCTGGTGACTGCAGATACCTACATGATGGCTCTCACCTACAAGGCTGCCCATCCGGACACTGTTGACAACCCTCCCGAAACACGGACCTATTCACTTTCCACATTAGTGAAGTATTTATCGGGAAAACCCTACCCGGTCGGGATGCCGGACATCACCATTTCCGACTTCTTTTACCGGACGGAAAATGACATCTACGAATTCGGTGGCAAGGTTACACTCCAGAACATGCCGTATGAAAATGATACCATCGGAAAAATCATTTACGGATTATTACCGGCCGACAAGGAGTTGAATGTCAAGGTCTCGTTCGATCTGCAGGTCGGGTTGAACATGGGGGGCTCAAAGATCGAGTTTTTTTACCGGGAACTGGATATTCCTCTCGGTAATGGAAATGGGTTACGGATCAAGTCGCCGACCATCGCCCTCACGATCAATCCGCTGTTTAAGTTTGTCATCTTCGAGGTATCGGCGGATTTTCCGTTTCAACTGTTCGAGCACACCTATGATACGATACTCTCCATGGTAATTGACAATGTTGAAGTAGAGGCCGGGTTCGCAATCAAAGGCGATCACAATGCACTTCCCGCCCCGGGAATATTTCAGGGAATTCATTTCGATGAATTCGGTTTCGGTATGGGAATCATGTTCGAACCACCCGGATTTGCACTGGGGGTCATGGGCAAATTTCATATCGGTAAAGGTACTGCGGTCGTTGGTCTTGATGATGATACATTTGCCATTATACTGGATCTGGAGGAGGAGGTTCCCAACCCTGTATATCTTTCGTTTTACGTTCCGAAATTTGATTTCGACACATTGGTGGCCGTGTTTACCGATATTAATATTTCGATCGATTTTCCGGTTACATTCTCCGATCTCTCTTTCGTGTGGAACGAAAATCCCATGGAACCCCTCGCGCTGCCCGACGGGAGCATGAGCAAGGGGGGGTACGCGTTCAGCGGATATATGGATCTGTTCGGACTTACATTCTTTACCGATATAGAAATTGACATGCAGAAATTTACCGGGATCGCCACCATGGCACCTCTGAACCTGGGCGGAATTCTGAAACTGTCCGGAGACGGCAAGGAAGTAACCAGGAAGGTGGATGCCAACGGTACTATCATTAAAAACAACGTAGTGCCCAAGACCGACGCCGAACGAAAGGCCGTTAAAAACGCAACGACAAAAACACTGATTGCGGCAGGCGGACCGGAAATGAATATCAGTACTCTGGGTTCACCATATTTCACCTTGGATGCGCAAGCCAGTATTCTGGGGCTGATCAACCAGAAAATCGATGCCAGAATCGATAACGGCGGTATCAGATTCGAACTGGATTACGGGACGGTAATCACGTCGAAGATGCAGTGTCAGCTTAAGACCAGCGGGTCTTTCACCGGCTCGTTCTGCTACGGCCCGGATCTGCGCATACCGCTTCCGGAACCTCTCGGTCATATCCATCTGGTGGATACCATCAATGCTGCGATCGGATTGACGGTCAGTAAGAGCGCCATCGACTTCAGTGTAAGCGGTGGATTTGATTTTGAAGGTATTTCAATGAATCTCGGTACCTTGAATCTTGACGTCAACATTTCAGGTATCTCGGATGTGATTACCGCCTGCGGTAATCACATTATCGACGATGCCGCATCAATCTTCGCGGCGCTCCTCAAAGATATAGGCAAATGGGCGGAGTTGGCATTCAAAGGTATTGTCAGTGGAGTGGAGAACATCGCATCAGGTCTGCAGTCATATTTCAAACAGTCAATCAATGATGCGTCAAAAATTCTGTATGGTATCGGCATGGCGGCTGATCAGGCTGCAAAAGATCTGAAAACCGCATATAATGCGACGGCCGGAGAGCTGGCGGCGGCAATGAAATTCGGATTCAATATTGAAGGGGAAGTCATGGCCACCATGTTGAAAGGTCTCGATTATTCAGCCGACCAGATAGGAGGAGTTCTTCATAGTGTATTCGGAATAAATGGCGCTGCCGCCGCACAGGTAATGAAGGATATAGGGATTCCCGCGCAACAGATTACCATGGTGCTCAGTGATGTTTTCAAACTGTCGCCGAACACGATCAGTGATGTATTGAAAGGTGTCGGTTTTCCCGTATCGCTTATTGCCGATACGTTCAAAGCCATCGGTGGTCCGTTTACTTCTGTAGGAAATGCACTGGATGATGCTTTAAATACTGTTGTACATTACGCAAACCCTTCTCATTGGTGAAATTTATGAAAAATCTCGATTCATTGGTTGTTGATTTGTCAAAAGATACCGACATGTTACGTGACTTGGCCTCGAAACTGATGGTAACCGAGCCGGGTCAGTGGGAAACCCTGATACAGTATTTCAAAAGCCTGGGCTACGATATCGATCTGCAGTCCCTGAAGGATAAAATCAGGGAAGTCGCAGTAAATGACAAGGAAAAAGCAAACTCGCTGATCCAGAACTGGTATCGGTTCGTGATGGAAGAACTGTAACGGTTCCATGAAAAACCGCTCACAAACAGTTACTGTCGATCGGGGGATCGCGTTTCTGTCGCGAAGCCAGCTTGACCACGGTGAGTTCAAGACGTGCGCGTGGTCAAGTGCGGCTCTGATGAATTTCGGACATGCAGACCACTGTGCGCAGCGCGGTATCGTTTGCCTTCTGAAACCGCAGGACGTGCGTGGATCATGGAACTGTGCCACGTTTTTTCGTGGTTTTGATCATGTCTGCTGTTCTGCAGAACTGACATCGGCACTCGCGTTGGAAGCCCTGAATATATTCGATACCATCATTGAAAGCTGAACCGATGATTTCCATGGGAGATCTGGTCCGTCACTACCTGAAAGCTACACCTCTGTCGACAGGCGAATTGAGGAAACAGTTGGCAGTAGCAGATAAACTGCCTCCGCTTTCCGGTGCTGGTTTGGAATATCATTGTAACCAACCCGCACCGAGAACCGATTTACTGTTGCGATTGGGGAATTTCGACGGAGGGCGGGAGACATTGTCACTGAACCATGAATGGTTTGAATTTGATGGTTCTTTCACTGAACTTTCCGGGTGGAAGCCGCTTCTTGATTTCGGCAGGGAGTGGGCTGATCCGGATTCACCATTATTTCTGCGAATAGAAAATGTCTGGATGGAATTTGATTTTCCAGAACATCACGAAGGTTCGTTTCCGGCTCTGATACCTTCACTTTTTTGTGATGTAGGACGGCGCGATCACATGAATCGTCATACAATCATGGATAGCGTACACCGTGTACTGACACTGCTTGCTCCACAGCTCTCTTCCGCGTCTCTGAAGCAGATCGGTACCTGTCTGATTCGTGCGCCTTCATCGGTCAGACCTGATTACATCGGGGTTATGTTACCGCGATGCACCGAAACAGTTCGTACCTGTCTAAGTGGTTTTGAGTCTCATCAGGTCATTCCGTATCTGCAATCAATCGGATGGCCCGGTGAATACACGACCCTGGCAGATTTACTCGATACACATATATCGGGTTTCAACGGTTTTATTCTTGACCTTGATATCGGTCGCCTGCCTGAATCGTCAATCGGACTCGAAGTGTTCTTTTCTCAACATGTCGACTGGGAAAATGCACTCCTCAAAATGGCGAAAACCGGTCTTTGCATGCCTGATGCTGCCGATGAGCTGCTCAGGTGGCCAGGTGTGGACGAATTACCTTCAGGTACACTTAGACGGTATCTCACCTCTGCGATGCAACGGGACATCCGGTATCTGATAAGGCGGCTGAATCATTTGAAACTGAGTTATGATTCACAGGGAAAATGTGCTGTGAAGGTGTATATGTATATGGGGTATGCATGATATAATTACCGTATGAAATCATAGTAACAACAAAAGGTAACCTCTGAAAATTCATTGTTTACTGCAACCGACTGCGAAATCTGCGCACTTTCTCACGCGGTCTCGTTACATAACTGAATATTTAGAGGTCACCTACCTAGCAAATTAATTGGTCTCCGGTCAAAATGTTTGAGCGATTATGGTAGTACTGATAGTCTGGCTGCTCAGTGACCGAAGGGGATGTCGCAAATTCATTTATGGCGCTATTGAATAGTGATGACGCGTATGTAAAAATCATACGGGACTGACGGTTCTGAAGAAAAGAATAGTCGGCATTACAGACACTTGACCGTTACAAATGCGATGATGCACTCTGTATGGACGGCCGGGATACTAGTGGACAAAAGTGAAACATACCCAATCATAGATCATGGAGGTAGTATGAATGCAGGCAACACATTGGTCAGGATATGGAATAAAACAAAAAAGGTGTTCCGGATTCTGTTCAATGCCAGGATCAGTCTGTTGATGATGTTGTTTTCGTATGTACTGTGTTTCCACGTCGATCAGGTACAGGATGCCATTGTAGGTTTTGGAGATTTCAGGACTTCCTTAAAGATGTTCTACCTTTCACTGGTGGGAATTCTGTGGGCTGCCATGGTCTGGTACTGGCTGCATTGTTTCTATTTTCTCGAATATGCAGATAAGAAACTGGATCCGCTGGAGAGCACAATAGTGCGCTATCTGCCGCCGCTACTCGGCTTTTTATCGCTTTTAATAATTGGGGGGGCATTTCTTCATCAGGGTATTGCCTCTAATTCTGAATCCTGCAGCGATCTTGTGAAAATCGGTTTTGTTTTTATCGGTTATTCGGTTTTATTTACGGCTGGTGTTATTCTTAAAATCAATGCTTTTGATAGAAAACATACGGGAATGAAGGCTGTTGAAGGAACCGGTTTCGGACATTTCAGCAGTCTTTCGCTCCCTTCCCGTATTGTGCTCATTGGCACCACTATCATTTCGGGAATTTTCCTGATAATACTATCAGTCAATCCCTATATCGCTCCGTATCTCGGTGCGGCGATCAGCATACTCTTTACCTGCATGCTCATATGGCTGCCGTTTCTATACTGGGTGGTGTACATTGCAAAACGAAGCAGGCTCCCCGTTTTTGGAGCACTCATCATGCTTGTCGCTGTTTTCAGTCTTTTCAACAGTAATAACAACGTCCGGGAAATCGGGGGATCGAAACATGATACCACTACTTTGATGGAATATTTCATGAAATGGTATCAGCAGAGGACCGGCACGTTTACTAATGATACCACCGGAGAGCGCGTTCCCCTTATCATGGTACTCTCCGAAGGTGGCGGTATCCGGGCGGCATACTGGAGTGCATCGCTTTTGGGTAGACTCGAAAGAGAATATCCCGGTTTCTCTCGATATATTTTCGGTATTCAGGGGGTATCAGGGGGGAGTTTCGGAGCGACGGTATATGCAAGCCTTCTTAAGCATTACCTAAAGGGTTCAGATGATTCCGTTGCGTCACAGGATTCGACACTAACGGTATACCAGAAGAAAGCGACGGAAATTATCGGTAAAGACTATCTTTCACCCCTCCTTGCGTCGTTGCTTACAAGAGGTGTCATACAGTTACTTGTTCCTGTTCCAATCAGCAGTTTTGATCCTGCAAAAGTCTTTGAAAAAACGTGGGAAAAGGAGTGGCGAAAAGCGATGCATATCACGGAGACCGATGGGTGTCTGTTCAGCGGAGCATTCCTATCTCTGTGGAAATCGTTTGATACACTGCTGACCGTTCCGCAGCTTTTCATCAACAGCACCAGAGTTGAAAACGGTTACCCTGTCGTTATCTCAAGCCTTGATCTTCCATGGAAAACGGATACCACGAATTCTTCCCGATCAACGATCGGCATAACAAAGAATTTTTATCAGTACTGTTCTGATTCCGTCGACGTGAGAGTCTCGACTGCCGCACTGCTGTCCGCCAGGTTTCCTTTTGTTACTCCGGCGGGGATACTGTATTCGGATTCAGACGATGTGACCAGGACCGTCGGGCTTGTTGACGGCGGATATTATGACAACAGCGGCGCCAACCTGGCACTCTGCATTTTCATGTACCTCAAGGAGATGCTGGAGAAGTATGAATTGATCAATACCCGGATAGGTTCGGTTACTGAAAAGAGTACGGATTCCACCTTCTTCTGGAATCCCGGGGATAGTATCATACAAAAAATCAATTCGATTTATCCCGAGATAGAACCGTATCTTTCGAACAGCATGCGAGCAAGAGTCGGCAGAATCGGG
>Ga0316587_1000016_pt1 | contig 9680 bp, 2 predicted proteins | sample J5NA_3_FD_207781 | JGI IMG/M metagenome (GOLD analysis project Ga0316587, IMG submission 207781) | Metatranscriptome of rhizosphere microbial communities from salt marsh grasses in Alabama, United States - J5-7_050615r2r3 (Metagenome... | ecosystem: Host-associated > Plants > Roots > Rhizosphere ... | reverse complement strand
CTCCTTTGTTCGTGTTAGTTTTTAAAGCGTTGTACTATAATAAATTCTAGGCCATCCCACGTAGAAAAGACAGTCATAATCTTCGCCTCCTGCCGGAAACAAAAACAAATTGACTACTCTACTATTACCAACTCCACCAAAGCTCTGGTTAAAATAGTTTATTCCAAATCCTTCTATTCCGGTAATAGTATTCCAATTTTGTACTTTTCCAGGTATAAATTTCTTTTCACTATAGAATGGTATCTCAAACTCTGTAACAGCATTATTATTAAAGTCATGTAATAAGAAAGCATTATTTAAATGACTAAAATTTTGATTTGTAGCAAAGCCCTGTGTGGTAATACTTGAAGTGCCAGTACTGGAACTATAAGTAGACAACGGCAACCTAGACACTATACCATAACTACCAGTGTCAGATGCCAATGCCATAATTTTCCATCTGCAAGAACCTCTAACTCCTTGATAAGCCCATGATACGTAATCCATTAAAGTGGTTAGAACGTAATTAGTATTTGGAGTAGCTGTATCTACCGCAACAGACATTTTTCCTCTGTGTAAGGGATACATAGGATGAGTAAGTTTAAAGTTCAACGTAGAAGTACTAGTGGTATCAGTTCTTTCATTTCTATAAGCTGAAAACCGCTTTGCTAGAGTTCTAAAACTAGTAATAGATTCACCCATATACATTTGGTTATTGTATGCAGGGATATTATTACCAACTACATCCCTAGTAGGTTGCATTGGAGCTGCTACATTCATAGAATCTGCAACTTCAGTACCACTCTGTGGTTTAAGTTGAAGATGTGAATATAGTGAATCAACCCTACTAAAGGACAAATCATCACCTCCTTTAATAAACATCATAATTTCTATGTCTGCAGATAGTGCTGCGTCTGGGTTAGGAGACGTTAACACATTCTGGACATATACTGATAATGTACCATTATACTCTGCTAAAGTACTAGTATAAATAGTACTAGAAGATGCTTGCATTGGAGTAAATAAATTCTTTTCTAGCGGTAAGTACCCGTATGGGTTATGGTTATTAATTGTTATTTCAAATTCTCGAGTTTCGGATATATCTATAATTTTCGTAAATGCTATATTATCTTCTCTAGGGTCTAACAGCGTATTCTGTGAACTATGTGGATCATATTGAATAGCTAATCTACCCCTGTGAAAATTAGAAGATACTATTACAAATTTATAGACTAAAGAGCCTGTCCAAAATCCGAAAGGTATACCTAAACCGCATACTGAAGTAGGTACTATACAGTTTCCAGTAGCATTGTATCCATAAGCATTAGGTGATACTCTACAGTTCCAAAGAAACTTATCAGGAGCATCAGAACGGGCCCAAGTAAACTTAGTAAAATAAGACCATCGTGAAGCTATGTAAGCAAACGACATCTGATCAACAGCGGGCAAACCACAAGTAGTAGGATCAACCGTAATTTCTTGTTTAACATCAGTAGTAAGCTTTTCAGAGTTATCAGACGTATTAACTGTAGAACAATTAGAACTAAATCTCGTAACTATCTTGCATGGTTCCTTAACATTCGTAGGCTCACAATAGCCCATAGAAGATGCTACAGACGAGACCATTCTAGCACCTGTTTCCACTGCTGATGCATATTTGCCAATTACTGGTGCATTAGCACATAAAGAAGCAGCATCTGCCACCTTAGTAGCCATCTGACTAACAGGTTTAGTCTCAGTTTCATCCTCCCTACCACTTTGTGCAGTTAAGAAGGGAGCATTTTCATGAGTAGGAGCTTGTAGTTCAACATCAGAGAACCAAGCATAAACAGTAATAGACACTTGAGGAACTGTAATACTTGGATTATTAGCATGTCGTAACTCTACTAATTCCCTTAGCCATATTCTCCCAAGATCTGTACTGGTGGCGTCGTCCAAATCCACATAATCAGTTTCACAAAAGAATGGTAATTCTAATGTTCCTCCCATTGATGTAGTAGGATCTAAATATATAGTGGGCATCTGAGACAATTGAACGAAATCTTCATCAATCAATGCCGTAGCACCAGTGAAAGAATCATATATAAACTTGGGATGATAACTACACATTAATCTACCATAAAAAAAACCATTACCATTTATTAAAAACTTAACATGACACTTTCCTTTGAACAATCTATAATTATTTAACCTATTTGAAATACGGGGATTATCGAACAATTCTTTCCACGGGTCTATTTCATCTGAAAAGACCGTAGAAGAAGCCCATTCTTTCTCAAATATCTTAACAGGCCTTCCTAAAAAATTATTCAAGTCTACCATAGGATTGTGAACTCTGTCATCTGGAGTATCTGCAGCACTAACACCTGGCTCTTCTACTTCTCCTACAAAGTCCACAACGGGTTTCCTCTCAATCCCTGATTGAAGTCTTAAATATATATGACGCCCCTCGCCGACGCCCTCACTGTTTATATTAATTTTAATATTCGACCTATCCGGGTCTACCCCATTAACGAACTGGGGGTTACTGTCGTTTATAATTTTATTTTCTGTTGTATTTTGGATCGACTACGATCATTTTTCTCTAAATATAATTGTAATTACTGCTAAGCCTGATCTAAACGCCTATTCAGAGCTAAAACATTTTATGACTGGTAACCAAAGACAGTAACTTATTCCGTCAAGGCGGGTAAGACAGGTGGAACAAAATTGACGGAAGCTCCAACCTGACTATCATCTTTATTATATGCAATATAATCATTACAATAAGTAAAAGTATTACATAGCGTATTATATAAAAATGACATAAAACCCTGAGGTGGCTGATCTTCATCAGCCTTGTATCTAATTTTCCAATCAGATACCATATCATCATAAGATTTCCCAAGTAACCTACAATAATGTGTTAAACCACACTCTCCAGCTAGTTCATTTAACACTTTATTGTATTTATTATATACAGCTCGTCCATGGAACTTAAGCTCGTACAAAGCTCCATCAATGTTACTAGCTGTGATGGATCGTACATTACATCCATCACTACTAGGTGGTAACATTACAGATAATTGTTTAATTATACTTTCTATTTCTAAAGGAGCAACATATACTCCAAAATCAGAAATAAACACGAAGTATCTTTTTAAAAAACATAAATCTGCTATGCCGTAAAAAATAATTCTCCTGGAATCCTTATGACAGTTAGAAACTTTAACACCCATTTTATTTAACGCCCGTATAACTGCATCTACATTATACTTTCTATATATATTATTATCTTTAACTTTTCCTATAGAATCATCACCAAAAGTTAATAATAAAACTCCATATTGAAACCCTTTTGTCAGCACGTCAGGTTGTCCCTTAAAAATAACATAGAAAGCTGTACGCATATAGAGACTATTTACTACACATCCAATTAAGGATGTTAAATTATTACCAGAAGTGATAATCGAAGTAATTATAGTCAAGTCTCCATTCATGTCAATAACGGCGTGTAAAATTTCCAACTTTAACACTGCTATAGCATTTTTGTCACCCTCATCTAATTTCGCAATAGTTAATATCGGCGTAAAAATAATGTCCAAAGCAACCTCCATCACTTCTGGACTAACACAAATATCAAAGCTAGGGAAATCAAAACCAACATAATTTGAGCCTTTAAACGTATTAAACCATTTAAAGGTCTCATGCCACCTCCTACTATGAGGGTCAATACCTACTGCAACTTCTGTAGTAGAAGTCATAATGCAGAAAGTACGAATAGTAGTTAGTGCATACTTCCTAATGAGCATTTGGGTGACGATACCGCAAGCGAAAAACACTCTGCATTTTCCTTTTTGGACTTTTCTAAGAGCGGTAGGCTCTACTTTAGGTATCATAAACGAAACTTCAAAAGTTCGTTGTCCTTTCCTCCACATATTGTCCCTCTTATAAAATTCTGAGACAATATAGTCCTTCAGATGCCATCTACCATCAGCATCTTGCCATCCATGGTCTGACTTCTTACCAGTAAAGCCTACTTTACCAGCAGAAGTTGACATATTTAGTCCATTTAAAAACTTCTTACCTTCAACTCCTTGTATATTTTGTTCTATATTTAATACATACAATTCATCCCTCCAACGATCAATTGCTTTCATAATATTTTTCATAAGAGGACATAAATAATCACTTTTGGCCCATTGCAGTGCCACCATATCTATGTTATCCTCCTTCTCAGAAAAAATATCCAAAAATCTACGTAACGGGTATCTCTTATCATCACCCTTAGGCCCCATTAAAGGAGGCGCTTCCCAGCCAAACTTGTGCTTCAACTTCTCCTTTAGCCTGTCACAAATTAACGTTTTTTGTATCTTATTCTTAGGAGTTGACCTGTTATTTGTAGAACCTAATACAGAAATCATACCAATTTCCTTCGGAATAGATAATAATGGACTATTAACATGTAAAGAGTCATCAAATATGTCCATATCAATATTGTCCATATTAAACCCCCCTTGGTGGGGCACTAACCCTACTCGTTCCATAGCTTTTTCCAATTCATACTTCGTTATATATTGCGCTCCAGATACTTTACTTTGTTCATCACCTGCATTATGAAAACCTACAATGAAAGAATGTTTCCTGGTAACGTCAATAATAGGACTCCCACACAAACCATCGAAATTATCACATGTATAATTGTACCCTTCATATGTTTGAGCAGGGGTAGTATATGCCGTTTTACTATACTGCATATCCTTAGTAGGTATATTCTTTAAAACTCCATGCTTATCTCTATAAAACATCATTCCGTTAGGAATATTATAAACATGGGTATCTGGAAAATACTTTATAATAGAAGTTACAGAACCAGTACGTACAGTTCTCACCAATACAGTATCTTTACCAGGAATTTCCGTAGTATTTAGTTTAGTAATCGGAACATTTGATATTACTGCGTTTCCAGGAATTGGTTTTCCATCAATACTATGCCTCTCCTTTCTACAGAAATGTATTGCTGTATTACCTTTCTCTAATAATTCATTACATATATGGCCAGGCATGAGGAAGAACTCAGTAGAAGTTAATAGACCATTACAACACTTTTTAGTCTTAGGATCTACTATATATATTGTATTTTTTCCAATATTCATTGCTAATTCTTCAAAAGCTACCTTAGGTTCAACAGGAGCAGGATCTAAAATAACTTGTACTCTATGTTTAAACCATGGCCCAGGTTTAGATAATGACTCTTTATCGAACTGTTCCATTCTTTCTCGAGAAATATCTAGCCCACCTTGCAATCGTACATAATTCTCCGAACATATTTTGTATATTAAGGGAGCTATTCCACCTGTTACTAGCATCGTTAATGCTTCCTTACCGTATTCATCTCTAAAAGGTATAGTATTCTCATCTTTAAAACTACCAAAACTTTTACCTAATTCAACTATTGATTCTTGATAATAGTTCGTCCTATTAGATGTAAAGTACAGTTTTAAGGCAGTTAGAGGATTAAAACAAATATATCCCTCACTTGTACAATATTTCAAAAGAAAACTAGAATACGTACGACTAAAAGGATAAGTGGGTTTATATTCACGAAACTGAAAGTTAAATTTTCTAAAACAAAAGAAATACGTATAGAAGCACAAAACTTGGAACAGTGCCATCCATAAGTAAAATTTAACTATCAAAGGTAACAGAACGTATCTTCCAGTAGTACGTCGGAAAAAATCTCTCCAATTCCTTTCAATGGGGTGGCGTTCATAACCTATCAGCATAGCTAATATAGCAATGTTAACGGAAAAAGCATTCATTACAACATCTTCATTTCTAAAACCCAACAAATACTTAAACGGATCTAATATCTTACCTATTACATATCTAATCGCCTGACTTGAGTGATGAAACCATTTAGAACATCTATTATACACATCATCACATAAAGCGGCAATTCTTACGGTAGGATACAACTTGTAAATTTCTACAGATAATGGGCTTCCTTCTATACTAGAAGGTATCATGCTGGGTAAACAATCTAACAATAACGTACCTCGCTTTGCCATAATTTCACATAATCGGGCCAATGCGGCCGCCATAAATTGCCCAATATAACTCTCCAACAATTTATAGGCTTCCAAAAAACAGTCTTTAGACTTCATCATAACCCTATTTATTTTCAATATACTATCCGCGACATCAACAGTTCGCATATCTTTAACTTTATCTATAAAACCTATCATGGCATTAATACTAGTATCCTCATCTGCGAATCCCAAATAGTCAGATCCTCCCTGGTGGTGTGTATTATATTGAAGAGCATCCTCTTTGTATTGTAACAATTCATCTCCATGTGGATCGGAGTTGCAAACACATATATTTGAGGGTAATTTACACTTATCACACCAAGAATTCTCTTCATATAACTTTCCATCGACCGTCAAGACGTGTTGTTGTAGATTAAAATATTGCTGAGAGTCATCTCGTAACCACTGAAGAACAACTCTAAGAGGAGCATCTTTCATAACATATCGATGTCTCCACTGAGCGTCACGAGGTTCCACGGCCGTAGCATTAAAATCTAACTTGGGACCCCGTCGAGAAGTACCATAAGTATTCTCTCGTAGTTCACAAATACACACATCGAACGACCAAAGATCTGGTGCTATAGAATCCTTCTCCTCATCTGGAACTTTATTATAATCTATATTAGGTCCTGGAGTCTTGCGAAATTCATTTCTAACCTTTCCATATATATGTGCTTCAAATCTTCTCAACTGGGAAGTAGGATAGTTATTTAAAGCAGATAGATCTAGATAACAAGTATTGGTATTCACTGATACTACCAGTGCCGTTTCAAAAATTTTTCCTTTTTCATCTAACCCGGGCATTACTGAGCTAGACTTAGTATTATTATGAACTCGCAGATAGGAACCTCCGAAATTGGAAGATGGGTCTCCTTGAGCTTGAATAGCATTGGCTACGTCATCATAATACCTGATTGTTTCAGCATTAGTTTTTCCAGAATCAAAAGAATCAAGCAAATTCTTTACATATTCGTGGGCACCGCCAGTAGGAATATTGTTAGCTTTAGCGATAGTATGGGCAAATATTTTACACAAATGTGATTTATTAATACCAGACTCAGATGACAGCAAGAATCCATATGGACAAATTCGAGTACTAGTACTGTCCAATCGTAATTCGAGCTCATCTTTCATATTTGATAACTGTACTCTATAAGCATGCAAATCTTTTTTCTGTTTATTATTAGCAGATTTTAATAATGATCCAATCCGTTCTAAACAATGATCCAATTTCCAAGTATATCGACTAGTTTCAGCTGCAAAATGCAAAGAGGGAACTGGTATTGTTAGATCTCTACCTAAAGTTCCTAATTTAAATTTTTGATGCATTATCTTAAGTTCTTCTACTTCTTGCATGAGTTGTGAAAAATCATCCTGCGTAAACAGAAAACCTTCTAGAGATCCTGTAGTAATAAATTTTGAAACTCCATTGGATATGTATAACATTGCATCAATAACAGTACTAATTAAATTAGTTTCTTTAATACTTGCTATATACTTACCTATTGCCAATATTGTATCTGTAGAAATTACAGTAGCAAGTGTAGGACATAGTATTACTGAACAGATACTAGCTATTATGGAAAAGAAAGAAGTTGCATAAGAATTATTCCTTAATGTATTCCAATTTAAAGATAGGTTTGATAAAAATTCTTTAAAATTTGCTAACGACATATTCAAAATAGGGAATACTGAAAAATTAGAAAATAAGGATTCAAGTCTGCTAATTGCTTCCATACTTATTGACTGATTAAAAAACAACAGTATAGTTGAAAGCAGCGAAAACACTTTCTTATCAGAACACTTTGCAATATACATAAATACAAATTTCTCAAGTATCATTAGAAATTTCTTATAATCTATACCTGTTTCAAAAGAGTTGGGGATAGCATCATACATAGCTTGTATAGCGCCTGATTGGTGATGAAGGTGTTTAGCTTTCTTCATTAAATTCTTCCGTTTCTTCTTCCTTTTTGATCCAACATTATTTTCCATAGTTCTAATTTTCCTTTCAATTTTCTCGGCAGCTAATTTAACATGATCTTTATTACTCGAATACTTCTTACGGGCATATTCCTTTGAATCAAGAAATTCTTCTTCAATTCCAGATTGATATTGAATAACAGTATTGGGATTATTAATAAAGAAATTATAAAAATAGTCTAATGTAGGTACAGGACAAATTTTTATAAATTCATAATCTTGAAGAATTTTAATAGAAAAACAACCCATAGGAATATTAATTCGAACTTCATGCTTATTAGGCCTTTCTTCAGGAGGAGTCTCAAAATAGACATGAAGCTTTCCTCTATCATGCCATCTTTTTATTTGAAGTATCATATTAGCTTGTGAATCTCCTGGTCTATAATCATCATAAAATAAATTAGATAAAAATTTCCAACATTTAAATCCTCTAGTATCAGAATTATTACTGTAATATTCAAACGTATTTCCTACAGAAATTCGTAGTACTAAATTAGTAAAACTTTCATCTTCTTTATCTTGCTCGAACAGATAATTATAACTAGTATCATTTAAATTCCTAACAGCTTGAACAATACTTCTCCCGTTGTCATCATTTACAATTAAACTTGGAAAATAACTGGTATTTTCAAAGTTCAACTTAACTATCTCCATATTTCTAAATGCCCTACCTAACATAGGAACTCTTTCCGGATATTCTATTACATCATGAACCTCCTCATCATCCTCACATATAATGCTACTTTCATGATGAATATCATATACCCAAGCTCCTAAATTAATAATAAAAACATTTACTCGCTCCGTATAACGTTCTATATAGTGCTCTTCGCCAACACTCTCGACATAATGCACTTCGCCTGCATTGCTCATTTTAAAAAAATAATCGAACAGAGACATCTTAAAATCGCGGCTTCTTTTTGCCTAGTAGGGAGTATCACGGTTACTCCTGGCCTACTTAAGTAGACTACGTAAAATAGTGAATTGCCTGGTTAATTGTGTCAGAGTCGTGCTGAGTCACGCTGGCACGTAAATGTACAAACCGACCCTAACCAGCCGGGAGAATGGGAAGTCTATACATCCAGCTAGTACAGTCTAGGGCCATTCAATTAAACCTCTCATCAATTTTCAGGCGTCACATTGCGTTTTCCCTTCAAAAAGACAGAGTCCAATTCACGTATTGTTAGTCTCCTAGTATCTAATATTTTTAATTCGTTCTCGCCTTATTGTTCTATTACGTACGCTCCCAATTTGTATAATACAAATTAGTTAAACATCATCCTCTGAATCGTCAAAAACAGAGACCCGGTAAAAGACAAGGATCTTGCGCAGAACACGCTCTCGCGCCGCCACTAAGACATGTGTTAACAATAAGTTAACGCTGAAGGTCCAGGCATAAACCCCCGTACATGGTTGGAATAGCACAATCTCTTAACGAATTCAAAATACGTATACCAAACCTTCCTCCAAATAATTTTATTTTTATTTTTATATTTTTTTTGGACAAAAAAAATGTCTCATCTTTTATTTTTTATTGGTTTTGGTGTTTTAACAAGATGGTCAGTATCTTGTAAACACACTATTCTTATATAATTAGATTCGGGTGGGGATCAATTGTTAACCCCTAGTAACATGACCTACTCGTAG
>Ga0316587_1000014_pt1 | contig 9776 bp, 2 predicted proteins | sample J5NA_3_FD_207781 | JGI IMG/M metagenome (GOLD analysis project Ga0316587, IMG submission 207781) | Metatranscriptome of rhizosphere microbial communities from salt marsh grasses in Alabama, United States - J5-7_050615r2r3 (Metagenome... | ecosystem: Host-associated > Plants > Roots > Rhizosphere ... | reverse complement strand
CTTTGCAAAAGGTTGCGTTCCCTATAAAAATTGGTTGGACAGTAAAACTCCACCTCCCCACATTAAAAGTGGAGAGGTTTAAAAACCTGTCTACTAATAAATGTAGGGTGTTCCCACGTAAAAACGCTCTCTTCCCACCCGAAGAGAATTTAAGGGTACCGCTATGGAACACGCGGTACAGCAAGGATGATGATAAATATTGGCCGCCTATGGATACGTAGTTTGGTAGAGATACATCTCTGGCGTGCCTATGAAATTGAAAAAAGTCATGTCCTCCCCGCAAGAAAACCAGACTTCCATAGTGTTGAGCTCAATAGCTCCACTACCAACGTCATAAATCGTTCCCCGAACGGCAATTGAATTGCGCCTAGCTGGACTAGAATTGTCCGAAAGCGCGTTGGTTGTCGCTTCCTGAAAACGGTAAGGGGAATAAAATGGGGACTCAAATCCCAAAATTGGCTGCAATGAGGTTTGCGTAAGAGCAACACCTCGCGAGGCCGTAGTATAGCGCTGAGCATACTGGTACCGAATGTCAGAATCGGCAGCACCCACAAGTGCCTGCCAAGTAATTTTCTGAACTTCATTGGTTCCAGTAGGAATGCCCTCACGAGTAGCAGTATTCTCGCAAATGTGAGGAGCACCGTCAACGCTCAACTTAAACCTCGTTGAACCACGGTACGCGGCATAGCACATAACAAAATAGTGGAAATAGTGCATGCCAGTCATTGAGAAAGGATGGTTTCCACCAGCCTGACCGGGGTGCTGATAAGCACACTCCGGATCATAGCCGTAGAAGCCACCGTAAGAAGGCAATTGGTACCACCAAATGATTGAGTCACCCACACTAGAAGAACCTCCATCAAAAATGCGCCGGGACGAAAAGAACGTGTAGCGCTTAAGGAGTTCCCTCAAACTTTCATTGTGTTCACCCGAAAAAATGAGCGCCTCGCCTTCACTAGCTGACGTCTCTACCAACGACAGCACGCGAGCCTCATTCGGGTCATTCTCCGAACACTCATGCATGTCCATTTTGGGGCCACGCGAAGTGTCGGCCTGAGGGGCCCACACACTCCACTGCGGAATCTGAACGGGAGCGATGAACTTCATGTCATCACCTCCAGAAACAAACACGGCAATCTCAACATCAGTCGCGTTAGGTGCTGTCAAAACATTAAACACCTTGACCGAAAGGATTCCGTTGCTGTAATCGTTCAGATAACCAACCGAGGTCCCGCTATGGATCACAAGGGGATTAGGATCCACCTGTTTGTACGCCCTCTGCTGCGTCCAACCAATCTCAATCTCAAAATCACGCCCCGAAGCCAGATCCACGATTTCCGTATATTTCACCGGATACGTGGTTGCAGAACCAGCCTGGTTGACACAAGGATCATACGTGAACGCAAGGCGCCCACGGTGAAAATTAGAAGCCACGATCATAAATCGAAACTTCAAAGTGCCCTTCCAGTACTGGTACAAATTAGCAAGGTACGCGAGAGAAGAGAGATGCAGCTGGAAACAGGTACCCGGACCTATGCCAGTTGATGAACCAGTCATCGAGGCATTGGGGATACACTGAAACTCATAAAGAGTCGTGTCCGCAGCATCGGCAATCGACCAAGTAAACTTCCCGATGTAAGACTCCTGTGCGATGAAGCGTTTGAACGTCATTTCATCCACAGGCGGCAAACCAACGGTTCGCGGGTCGATAGTGAGCTCGTACTTGGGGTCGAATGTCAATTTCTCGACATGGTCCTTTCCACGCGACGTCGCCATATTTTCGTAAGCCAGAGGCCTCATGGCATTGACATCGTCAATCTGAACCGGTTTCGACAACCCAAACAAGGAGAGGAAATCACCAACACCCGTCGCAGCCATCTCAGTAGCCTTAGCAAAAGGACCGATGACTGGTATGTTCTGGAACGCACCAGCCGCCTGAGCTACCGCACTAGCGACGTGTGAAGGTTTAAAATTCTCCTCCTCCTGTTCATTTGAACGAGCTCGAACGGACAGAGGTTTACCCCGCCCCTTCTTCGCTTGAGCGTTTAGAGCCGTAGGCACGCACAAGCACACATCCTCCGCCCACATCTGAACCGTAATAGTCAATGGTTCAACAGTGGTGCCCACGCTATCAAGTGGAGAAATCTCCACCAAGCGCGTAGTGCCAACGTCGTCGTAAGCTGTATCACGGCTCCCGACCACATCAAAGTAGGCGTTCTTCCAAAAGAATGGAAGTTTCAACACGCCACCCTGAGAAGTGGTAGGATCAAGGAATATCCGCTGCCTTTGAGACAGGTGGATGTTCTGATCGAAAGGGGCCGAAGCAGCACTGAACGTATGCTGACAAGTGAGAGGAGTGTAACTGACCAAAACTCGCCCCTGGTGAAAAGGCGTGCCATTGATCATGAACTTCATCCGAAGATTGCAACGGAGGTTCGAAAAGTTGTCCAACTTCTTCTTGATCACCGCGTTCGTCAAATACAGCGTCCAAGGCTTCAATGTCACGTCCAGAGAACTGGCGGCCGTCCACGAAATCGTGGACACCGTCACTGGACGCGACAAAAAATCCGCCAGATCTGCATCGCTGAAATTTGAAACCTCGACAGTGGGATCTTTGAAGGTAGGAACCTCCTCAACCATTTGGTCGGTTGCTTCAGAGTACTTAACATTCTGTTGAATTTCCTCTGTACCACCAGCTATTTCACTGGTCTGTTTTATGGTATGTTGTTCGGCAAGTGACTGTAATCGTGCGGTTACACTTCTTAGACGCACGATGCATTGCTCTCCACTGGGCAGTCCCAACCCTCTAGTAAATACTAGACAGCTTAAAAGCCTTTAGGATTATCTCCAGGGACTAACTTCATCATCCTTCGTAAAACTCTATAGAGCAACACTAACAGTAAAGTTCACGTGTAACTATGATAAAGGCGCGATTTTGGCTAATGCGACCGTCGCACCGACCGCCTCGGATGTTGACGCACGCGATAAGTGTCACGCCAGAGCGCATTCTGACGGCGAATGTCTGCCATTCGGGTCCATGTCAACAAGGTAAAATGATTCTCCTCGTCCATTAGACACCGAAAAGTGGCAAACGTCCCGTCCTGATGACGCGCTCGGATGACAGCAAATTCACGCACGCCAAAGTCCGCATAGCCCACCAGCTCAAAAGAACGGTAGGCCCCAAACCACATGGGATAAACAATTCTCAAATCTTCAAGCGAGATCTGCTCTTCCACAATCTGGTTCATAACATCAGCAAGCGATTGATCCACCGCATCAATCCTTGCCTCGATGAGTTCCCCGCCGAGCTCTCTAACACGATCCATCCGAAGTTCCGTGAATTCGGAACCATCGGTCTCAAAACCGTTCTCCGATTGAGCTCTAATCTCCCCGAAGTCCCAATACTTCTCTACCATCTCATCCCAGGACAAGGTAAGAGAGGGCCCATGGTCAGTATAAAACTTGACCTTGGGATACCTCTCAAGCATGTCCAGGATAAAGGTCTGGAAGCGCTGGTACTCTTCAGGTCCATGATGGACCATCTCGAGGAGAGCTGCGAAAATGGATTGCGAGAGTTGAAACTCCTGATTCACCTCTTTCGACTCGACAGCCAAAACTAGCTGTTTCCTAATCGATTGAGGATCCAATGGAGCAAACACTCTGTCAACCCCCTTATAGGGGTGAGTTTTCCACTTTCTCTTAAGGAAATCTGCCTCTTCCATAGAAATGAAAGGCACAGAGGCTGACTCCTTGTCCGCCATGGTGTACGTCATTTGACGATCACCAAGGTAATTTGCAAAGGCCGTGTGGTTGAACCTCTTGCGCTCCTCGCTAACAGAAACCGTGTTATCGTCCCCCAAATTGATGGGGTGCACGAAATCACGGAAGTCATCGAGGGAAACGTAGAGGAACGCGTAACACATCCTCTGCAAGACTGAGTTCGCTATCGAGTTGGAAACTGCCGTAAAGGCCTGTCCACTCGGATTAGAACATGTCAGAATAATAACGTCGCCATTGAAAATGGTGATAGGATTAATCACATCGCTGACGACAATCCAACATAAATCGCGAAACTCGTCCACGGTCAACTCCATCCCGTTCACAGTGAAAGTTTGGTACGAGGCCGCTGCCGCCTCAATTAACACGTAGAACGATGATGCCAGAAGAACTGCGGGAATGCTTTTGTCGAACGCCTTATAATCACCAGCAAACAAATTGTCGCTGTGACCCTTTAGGTATTCGTGCAGCTGCTCCCACTGCTTCGACATGGGGTTGACCCCAATTGCGCACTCCCATCTCGTCGGGTGCTTCATCAGGTTCGCAACAACAGGCAGAAGGAGTTGCCTCAAAAGCAACTGATGAGTATATTGACCACCACTGAAGACTCGAGTCTTCGCAGTGTCGATCTTACTCTGCTTTCGAGGTTCATCCTTCAAGTGAGCCTGATAAATCGCACCTGCACGCTCCCCCTGGAGATATAAACTGAGCTTCCGCTCATAATCCAGTTGGAGCTCGCTACCCAACTTCCGCTTGAGAACACTTCCATCAGGACCAATTTCCACTGACTCCATCAACCGGCCTTTCGGACCGGAATGGGGAAAACCAGCGGAGGTCCTAAACGGAACACTGTTCACGAACGGGTGCGCGGTGCCATTAATGGACTCATCCAACGTCAATGGACGGGCTGCCCCCACAAAAGGGAGCACATCGCGCAAATACGCATCGGCGGCTTCCTGCACCTTGGTCTCGGAAACCACCATAGGATTTTCGAGCTCGTTAAACGCGTGAACGTATGGATCAAACCATTCCCCGTCACGCTGAAAAGCCTTCATCACCGGGGCCCCAAAAGGGACATCCCCAAGCTCAGACTCAACATGCTCGAACCAAGGATCATCGGGGTCCATCACATACCTTCTTACCCTCGACTTAGGGTGAGTTCGTTTGCGAAGTGATCCAACCACATCGTGGTTGCGCATCTTGTTCCCCGACCACTGCACCTTCGAGTTAGCATGCAGTGGCTCAAGAGTTACGCCATAACTCTTGAGTGTTTGTGCGACGTTAACCGACGTTGAAAATTTCAACTTGAATTGTCGCACCAGACGCTCAATTTCCGGCTGTGTAATCTGGAGGGCAATACATCCTCCAGCATTGTTCGTACCGACGTGGATGCCTAGCAAAACCGGACGCCTTCCTTCAATGGTACCTAAAAGTGGGGAACCACACCAGCCGTCCTTGGTGTCGATCCCACCATATTGGTACACCGACTGTAAGGTGCCCAGCGAAACATCGTCGCAGCCTTCACCACGGGTACCAACACCACCACCTTCATAGACGTCTACATGAAACGTCTTGGGGTGTCGGAACACCAAGGCCACATCCATCGGTCTGAACCTAGGTCTCTCCTCCGGGCAAAAATAGCGACGCACGTCCTTCCGAACACGGCCGTGCACATAACGAAACATGCACGCGTCGTCGTTGACGTCACTAATCTTCAAATCGCCCGGAACAATCTCGATAATGGGCATTTGAGCCCCAGAGACCTGCATAGCCAGCTGCCACGGACCACTGCACGTAAAACTGTGACGGTTAGTCACAAAGAAATGCTCGTGCGTCGCAAACGCACCAAAGTTGCTAGTGCTATGGCCACGTGGGTCCTTCTCACAATCGCTACAGAGACAAGCGGTCTTAAAACGAACGGTATTGCCGGCAGCGTGTTTTAGCACGTCGCCGTACCTAGCCGTCTGAGACTGCTGACTCCACATCGTAGGAAGGTCATCATCCTTCACCCACACGTCTTTATGGGTGTCGGCTTCGGCGTGTAATGGTTCACGCCAAACACCCGAGTCATCCGGACTCGGCACGGGGTCGTCCTCCCTATCAAAGTAGGCCATCGTCAAATACCCGACGAGGCCCACAATGGCAGCTGTAACGGCGATAGCGGCTATCAATCTAATCCGCTTCCTCAAAAACGCCATCACCTTATCAAACCAGCTCTTGAACTTTGCCAAAACGGCTTCAGCAACAAGCCCAGACACCAGGGAATCCCATTTGATCTTTCTGATGTTAAGGCATAGCCAATTCAGCATAACTGTCAAGAAACAGGCGGAGGAGACCATACCGGCGAAAAGCCCAAGGAAAAAATGCGCCACAGTTTCCCAGAGCAAAACCCAGTCAAACGGTTCCTTTTTAATCAGAACCTCCTCTTCTTCAATTCGACACGAGTGCAACCGCAAGGCAATCTCCCTAAGGCCCAAGCCATTCCAGGGATTCATGCCCTCAATCTGCAACTTTCGAAGCAGAGTCATTTGAGACGTCTTGGTCAAAGGGGCGTCGACAAAATTGACCAGATCAATACCTCGTGCCCTAACGCGAATCGGGCACTTTGGCATATCACTCTCCTTGTAGTACACTCTGTTGTGGCTGCCACACACGCTTAAAACCTCGTCATCCACACAGAACTCAACATCAACCTTCGTCTTAAGAGGTTGACGTTCAATATCCTGCGCGAGGCTAAGAGCGAGCCCTTCCAAAATGTCATCAATGCCCAAATCGGTCTCGTAACCATCTTCTTCAAGCTCTTCACGGTTGACGTCCGCCTGAGGAATAATCACATCGTCCCTATTGGGACAACGCGACGGAGGCAAACAACAACCACACTCACACGTGTCGAAAACAATGTCGCACACTGGATCCTTCGAATTGCGATCCCATTTTCGGACCTGCTCAACGAACCACTCACGCAGCTCATCGATGGAAACGCCATCGATAACCTTCGTGTAGTTCACTTTCTGCGGGTTCCCGATCATGGGGGACACAAACTCGACACGGAACAACCAAGCGTCAGTGAATCGCCCCTCGCCAATCTCTGGCTCACGCAACATGTTCCCTTTGCCCGCATAATCCGGCTTCACTTTCGGAATAATGACATAGGGAAAACGTCTGAGAACGGCGGCAGGAAATTCGAACCGAACATGCGCGTTCAAGTGCTTCGTGTTCGACGTCGCTATAATACACTCACTCCTGAAAGGGACCATACCCTTATTCTCGACTGCCGACTGGTTAGTGATGTGGGGAACATCATTGACCAAATCAAGAAGTCGGGCTAGGTCTTTCCCAAACTCAGGATGTTTGTGATTCTCCGCAGCAATATCGTCCAACAAGCAGTACAACTGTCCGTGGTACCCATCAAAATACTCCGAGTCTTTCATCGGAACGAATGTGATTCCGTTCCAAGTCATATTCGGAGGAAGACGGGCACGCTTCGGATTGAGCGTACCAAGAGGAATCCCATTCTGTTCCTCAAACTTTCGGCGCAGGTCATCATCTTGCATGTAGACCTCAAAAAAGGTCTGCCGCACCATCTGAACCAGACTAGATTTTCCAATTCCAGAATTTCCAGTGATAAGGGTGGAAAACGGCATACGCCTATCGGAATAAGCGACGGCCTGAATCCTAACCTTCTTCTGGACCTTCATCAACTGGAACCGCGCCTGAGAGAAAACAACCCGGTGTTCACGGGTAACCTGCTTCTCAAGGCGAACAGCCCTATCAAGCACAGCGCAAACTGCCTCATCATAGGCGATAAATGAGTATCCTGTTGCCAGGATATTCTCGCCAGTGACTGTGAGGTTGATCAAATCTCGCATAACCTCATAAGATTCTCGGTCATCATAACCGAAAACCTTTAGGTTCTTGTCTTGAATAGCAGTCAAAGTCGCTTTCAACAACCAAAAGCTAAACTTGACTGAGCGAGAAAAGAAATCAGCGCCGCACTTGACCTCACTGTCTCTGTAAAAATTCTTGAACAGAGACAACAGGTAACTATCGTCTGGTTCAAGTCCCAGTCGCTTCACGACCGGGACCATCACACCAAAGGACACGAGAGCACAAAGCTCACGCATCCGTTTGCCACTAGCAAAATCCCGCCAGTGGTCTTCAAGCCACGTAACAACACCAAGAGCACGCGTGACGATATCCTCAGGATCGTCACCACTCTGAGCAAACCATTGCTCAGAGTCTTGTAGTATATTCACGAGCCGTAAGGCATCGGAAACGTGCTCACTCGACCGACTGCTCAAGGTCAGCTGAGTAAATGTGGCCAAACGCTTCTGCCACCGCAAAAGATCCTCAATGGTGAGTCGCCAATAATCACCTTCCAAAACTGGATCTTCTTCAAATTGCATGACTCCGTCAACAGTCCGCAATAATACGCCGGCTTCTGGCAACCAAACGACGAGGTCGCTGGCGAAAACCACACCATTCTTGCGAATGAGCCTTACAAGCTCCTTAGCAAGAATTTGGTGCTGCAAAATTCGCTCTTCATCGACTTCAGGGATTTCGTCCACTTGGTAAGTGAACGCAGTCCCATCAATCAACTTCTGAGCCATATCCAGGAACATATTAACGACGGTCCCGGGCGTCGAACCAACAGCGCGCGCCAGATCTTCAAAAGCACGGACGCACGCAAACGCTCTTTTTGTACGCGAAAGCGTTTTGGTAAACACGAGGCTCAATTGTCCCAAGTGCTTCAAAAAGTGAGTCACATTCATCTCAAGTAACTCATCAACTCCTCGCATTTTGTGTATAACTTCGCGGAACACATCCGCCTGTGGTGTTGTGATGTTGGGAAAACTGAGCTGGAAAAGTTGACGCTCAACACAAACTCGGTATTGCTCCGAAAAAGTGCCTAAGCATCGGCGCCACCATGCGCGGGTTTTAAGTCCCTTGGTAGAGAGACTCTGCTCACACAGAGCAGACCGGGTCTTTAGCCCGGATTTGGGTCTGGAATACACAGACATTTCGCTAATTTAAAAGCGTGCCGCGGTCGCCTTCGGGTATGGTAATCGTATGATAAGGAAAATCTACATGTCTAACCCGCTAAGCTCCAACTCTACAAAGGCAAGTGCTACCACACAACTAACTGCAAAACCCCAGATCTTTATGGGGATGCAGTCAGGCCTAAGGAAAAGAGCCGATCATTAGCACTTTAGAGGCTAAAAACACATAGACATTCCAAAACAGGGACTTTTCCACGAATGCTGAAAACCCTCAAGGTGGAACTATGACACCGGTCCTACTATCCGGCGCAACACAAACTAACATTTAATCTCTAGGACAAACTACCTAAGCACACAAGCGCGTTCACAGTCCATTCCAAGTCGCGTACGAACAAGGTCTAGACTCACTAAACATTTTAGTGTACTCGGGCAGAATGCCCCTTCGCCCCCAAATGGGGGCCCGCACCCTTAAAAGGGTGCATGTCACACAGACAAAACAGCGAAAACACAATACTAACTAGTTTCCCGGAAAACTTAATACCACATGGGTGAATCCTTGTCTCATAGTTAGCGTAAATGAATTCCTGTGAATTTGGTCGGAGCGCCCATACACTCCGGAGCCGCTACAAACACGGCCACAAGCAATTCGTCAAATCACTTCTTCCCTTCATTGAGTAATAAAACTCTCAGGGGCGCCTTAAATCGCGTTACGCCCTGCCGACAAAAGTCGGTGGTCGCGAATACGATAAAAGGCAAAAGGTGTCCACGGTCAGGGTGGACGCCTGTGCTGTAACGCAGCAAACGGATGCTTATTGGTGAGCGCATCAAACTCGCAAATACAAGTATCATCATCTTACAAAGAATGAATCAACCATAACAACTGGTTAACAAACTAATCATGTAAAACTCGTTCAAGAGCCATGACTAATCTATTCCTATTTGTAAATAATTGTTCTTCTGACATCTCGAACTATAGCATGCACGGGGTACCAACCCGTG
>Ga0316587_1000013_pt1 | contig 9783 bp, 2 predicted proteins | sample J5NA_3_FD_207781 | JGI IMG/M metagenome (GOLD analysis project Ga0316587, IMG submission 207781) | Metatranscriptome of rhizosphere microbial communities from salt marsh grasses in Alabama, United States - J5-7_050615r2r3 (Metagenome... | ecosystem: Host-associated > Plants > Roots > Rhizosphere ... | reverse complement strand
CGGGTATCACCCGTGTGGAGATCATTAAACTTTATCAATAGTAACAATTTGTTACTTGAGTTCGTAGATGGACTCTTTCTAGGTATTAGAAAACTCATTTGAGACAACCATGTCTTTCCGGGTTTTCTCGGAAAGTTATTTGTCTTACTTAAGTTTTATAATTGTTAGTTAGAGTACATTCTATACACTTTTTTAATGTATTGAAAAATTCTATGATTAGTTTATGATTTGACCCAAGTTTTTTATCGTTCAGCATTTAAGTCGTGCTGTCCGAAGTTCTTAAGGCTAGACTAATGTTATGCCACTAGACTGATTATAAGATGGAAATTGAGCCTTTTTCTTTCTTGTAGTTGTTTAAAGTTTAGTGTGGGTAAACCCCCACATTGGCAGGCAGCTTTTGCTGCCACCCAGCCTTCATGGCGAATGACGCCCGTTACTTAATGGTAACTGGTTGGACTTCGACCCCCTAAACGAAGTTTCTGTACTATATGTACATGAAGGACTTGTCCAGGCTTATCACAGCCTGGGACACGCGGGTCGGTTTACCGGCCCATGTTTCTTTGCTCTTAACTCATGCACCTGGAAGCGTAATGTCCAGGAGATGTAAACTCGTAATCAACGATACTCATGAAAGGAGGTAGAACCTGTATTCATGTTTTATTTATCCTCGATGATGCTTCGCGCTCGTTGAGATGAGCCTTTTTCGTATATCTGGCTGAGAATAAGATATACCCAGTCTGGCTTTGCGCTGAGAACCAGCATAGCCCTTGAGTAACCTATCTCTGATATGGGGACTCGACCCTAGACAAGACTCGGTGGTCGGCGTTTGAATGAAACCATCCGTGAGGAAGTAATGACCCTCATGTATTCTTGAGAATTCTTGAATTACAACGGATTGGCAGATTTTAGGCTAACCGATAAGTTGAGAGCGTCCCTGTGCCCGGGGAATAGCGCTTGATGATGTTTGTGAGTAAGTCACTCTTTTGAGTGAGCAAAGCCTCTGTGTCGAAGTAAATTGGATTTCCAATTTGTGGGCCCCCACTAATTGGTTCCTTTTTGCTTGTCGCTTTTATATTTATGATAGAATGACAAGCTTTGGAACCTCTGTAGTGCGTAATAATAATAGTATCACTGTTAATAACAAAGAGGACAGTGTTTGCTCTTCGGAGAAACAATACTCTTTTGTACCCCAATCGGATGTGTGCGATCCAAAAACTAACGCACGTGCCAAATTCCAAAAGAATAGGCGCGCAGTGCGTAAGAATAAACTTAAACGCATACGCCAGAACGGGAATAGACAGAATGTCCCGAAGAATCCTCCTAGACCTAAGAAAGGAGAAATTCTTCCCACTAATGATTCTGCCGATTATGTTCATCAGTCGTTAGTTGAACATATCTACCCCACCGCTCTCATTGATCAGGCAAAGAGCACTTTAACCACTATCAATACAGATGTGAATGCATCTCAAATTTTTGAAGTACTTGAAGTAGTTGGTGCGCTTGCTATATCACTCCCTATGTGTCAAACACCGGCACAAGTCGCTAGCCAAATTTTGTTGTCTATACGAGCTATGACGAAGGGAAGTGTTATTGAAGCAGTTTTGCGCCAGATGGAAACCGTTGAGTGGTGTAAAAAACTTTTTGGTTTCAATATGTTTGAACAGCAAGCTGGACTTCCTGAAAAGGTTGACTGGTTATCCACTATACCCACACTGCGGGAAAATTGGGATGCTGTTCGTAATGCTCCATTATTTGGAAAGATTTCCGCAATGATAACTGTTGCTGCATCAATTGGATTGTGCAGTGTAACTAATCTTAAGTGGTCTATCCATGGAGTCGATTTATTTCGTGTTGGAACTGTTAAGAAACACCATACCGCCATTGATTTGGTTGGAGCAGTACTGGACACTATTGTATGCTTCATAGAGGGTGGGTATGAATGTTTCCGCACTGGTTCTTTTGAACCGTTGCTTTTTACTAATGACGATAGTAAAAATTTAGATGCCTTGTATTTTCCATTGCTTGAATTACATGAGCATGCCATGGTTTTTAACCTGCACGAAAAACCTGTCACTATTCGTGATGAGGTTCGTGTTGTTTCTGACATTGAGTACAGTCAGCTTCTTGACGAAGCGTTAGAGCTTGCTGAACGTGCTTATAAGTCCGCTAAAGGAACCTGGCAACAAGGCTATCTGGAGAAAAGACGGGAAATTCTCCACAAGAATCGTGCTGCCTATCAGGCAAAGCGCATTGATGGTTCGATGCGATTTGCCCCTTTTACAATTTTCATTTGGGGCGAATCTGGCGTGGGTAAATCTGCTGTTGCTCAAATCATGATGGCGGATTGTCTTGCTGCATCTGGAGTGGATCCAGATCCTAAAGGCACCGCCGTTATTAAGGAGTCGGATAAATTTGATTCGACTTTGAAAGGCGATACAGTTGGTATCTTTTTTGATGATATGGGTAATACTAAGAAGGAGTTCTTAGATAAGGCCCCAACGGAGAGAATTATAGATATTAACAACAATATGATCACTTACGCAAATAAGGCAGACCTCCACGAAAAGGGTAAGGTCGAAATACGCCCTCGTGTATTTGTGATTACCAGTAATGCCCCCCTCGCTGACCACGGAAATAATGGTTCTATCAAACCATTTTCCATCGTACGTCGTGCTGATGTTCATATTGAGGTTTTTGCTAGGAAAGAATATGCTCTTCCTGATAAGCGTCTTGATAGTGATAAAGCTCTTCGTGATTTTCCCGGAAGTTCTTTGGTCAATAATGTGTGGGACTTGGATCTTTATATCCCCCGAGATCGTAAATATGGTGGAAATAATTCGTATTTAGTGTCTGCTGATGGAAAAACTGAAAAGTTTACAGTAGGCATTCATACAGCTCTTAAACGAATTACCGCCATGTGTGTTCGTCATTTTGACAATCAAAAGAAACTGATTGCAAAGGGTGAAGGTTTGGTAGCCTCGCGTAAATATTGCAAAAAATGTTTGCGAGCACATGATGTTTGTTCGTGCGCAGTTGATGAACAAAGCATTTGCAAATTAGCTCCTATCCCAGAGGACGATGAGGAACAAGTTTCCTATGAAGAAACTTTTGAGTTTGTTTCTTCTCAATTTGAAGCTATGGGTACCACAACCTGCAATTTACTCGGTACTCTCCCAAATTGGTTTTTTATGAACTCTTTTGTGCGCTATTGCTATCTTGCAATATGTGCACGCGATTTTGTTGCATATGAAAAATCTGTGCGTAGAACAACTTTTTTGTCTCTCTTTATTTTTTGTTGTGTTACATTTTTGCTCATTCCCCTTCTCCGCGAAGACATTTTTTCCACCTTTTGCCAATTGCGAACATTTTCCAGTGCTCTTTTATATCTTGTTGCACATTTTTTATTTTATATCGCAATGTTGGCTAAGTGGAGAGATGATAAATTTGATCATCTAGCTCGTCGTCGGGATTTGACAGTGGATATTTTCACGTCAATTCGACGGAGTAAAATGTTTCAATTTTTCTCTTTTTGTGTGCTTGCTAAAGTACTTTACAATTTTACAAATTTATTTCGCGCTGTCGCTGCTGTACATCAATCTGCGCTGGCCCCAAATGATGTTGAGGAAATTGAGAAAAGGGATAAGGAGGAAAACCCATGGGCTCAAGCTGTTGTGGCTGAGTTGCACGTAAGTGATCGTGCTGCTACTATGACCCATGAACAAGTTGTGTCCAAAGTATCACAAAATTTATTACATGGAACGTTTGTTGAAAATGACTTTCAACAGACTTGTGATGTTTTGGCACTGGGAGGTAATGTGTTTTTGTTGCCCTATCATCTTTTCAAAAATAGAAAGGATATGAAGGCGTTAATGACGCGCAAGGATCCCACCTTGCTTAATTCTACTTTCCGTGCTGTAGTCAGTACTAAACATATGATTCCTATAGAGGGAAAAGACTTATGTATTGTCTATATCGCGTCAGGTGGAATTTTTGCCGATATAAAGCATTTATTTCCCGATTCCATAACTGCCAGTGGTTCTGCCACTTTTCTATATAAGGAAAAGTCTGGAGATTTGAGACAAAGTTCCATTCGTCTCAATTATACGCAGAATTCTGAATCTGGAGGATCTGGTTTCACATATGATCTTCCTTATGATACTTTTACTGGTTTGTGTATGGGCACTGCAGTGGCAAAATTTGCTCGTCATTGCATTGCTTGCGTTCATTTACGTGGAGTTCCTAATTCCCCAAAAGGGAAAGGTTTGACTGTTACACGTAAAGAACTTGAAGATACCATTTCTATTGCTAATCGTACATGGAAGGGTGCTTTTCCGTCCACTGTGAACGGAAATTTCCCCAAAGCGAGATATGAAAAGCAAGTTTTGGCATCTCGAGATATTCATCCTAATTCCCCAGTTAATTATCTTCCTTTGGGAAGCAATATCGAATATGTTGGACAAGGTGGTTCCCGAGTAACTCACACCAAGAGTAAAGTTCGGACCACTCCCATATCTGATGTAGTAGCTGAGGTAACTGGAGTTGAACGTGAGCATGGTGCTCCAAAATTCCATCGCACTCGAATGTGGCAAGCTTCGCTTGCCCACTCCGCCAACCCAAGTGCAGGAATTGAAGGGTCTCTTTTAGTTAAGGCTTATACAGACTATGTTGAACACATGGTTGCCAAGTTTTCAGAACCTGAGTTTAAGGACTTTGTAAAACGAGAACTAAAGCCATTGACTGAAATGGAGACCTTGTGTGGCAAGGATGGAAAGCGTTTCATCGATGCCATGAAAAAGGGCACCTCAAAGGGATTTCCTTTATCAGGACCAAAGCGTGATATGATTGAACTTTTGGATCCACTGGATTTCCCTGAATTTCAATGTCCCGCCAAGGCTGATTCCATGATTATTACAGAGATGGAACAAATGGAAGAACTTTTGGCTAAGGGGGAACGTTGTTATTCAATTTTTAAGGCATGTGTGAAAGACGAACCCACTAAATTATCGAAAGATAAAGTTAGAGTTTTTCAGGCTGCTGACTGGGCGACACAGATGCTAGTGCGTAAATATTTCTTACCTTTAGCTCGTATATTATCCTTATTTCCTTTGGATTCTGAATGTGCTGTTGGTGTGAATGCTCAAGGTCCTGAATGGGACCAATTAGCAAAGCACATGTGTAAGTTCGGTAACGATCGTATTTTAGCTGGTGATTACAGTAAGTACGATTTGCGTATGCCCGCGCAGTTAATTAATGCTGCTTTTGCAGTCTTAATTGAAATTGCCGAACGATGTGGAAGATATTCCCAGCGTGACCTTAAAATCATGCAGGGAATCGCTACTGAAATTGCCTATTCATGCGTAGCATATAACGGCGATTTGATCATTCACAAAGGTTCTAATCCTTCTGGTCAAAATCTAACCGTTTATATTAACTGTATTGTTAATTCGTTACAATTGAGGTGTGCTTATTTCCACTTGTGGCCTTCCACTTCAAAACCTCTTCCCTTCCGAGACGTTGCTGCCATGATGACATATGGTGATGATGTGAAGGGATCTGTCCGCAAAGGCTTTGATTGGTTTAATCATATATCTTATGCTCAGTTCTTGAAAGAGCGTGATATGGTTTTTACTATGCCTGACAAGGAATCTACCCCTACAGAGTATATGAAAGATTGTGATGCAGATTTTCTAAAGCGTCATAATATTTTCAATGAAGATACTAATATGCTCCACGGTGCATTAGATGAGGCTTCGATTTTTAAGTCTCTTCATACTGTATTGGAGTCTAAGGTAGTTTCCCTTGAGGACCAAAGCATTTCCAATATTGACGGAGCATTACGTGAATGGTGGCAACATGGACGAGAAGTCTATGAAATGCGCCGACAACAAATGAAGGAAGTCGCATTTCGATGCGGTCTTACTGATTCCTGTCAAATGTTGAACGAATCGTATGAGGATCGATTGGCTTATTTCCGTCATCGTTACATGGAGAGTGATGAAGATGAACCAATAGATGAATCAACATTTGTTACCACAGTTGGAAATGAATGGGAGGTGGATTGTGAATATGAAATGCAATGTGGTTTAGCTCCCACACTTGAAGAAGTAGAAGTGTATAATTATCACTATCCTTCAGCAATTAATCATTGTAGAGGAGATATGCTCGATCCATTTTACACATGGGAACACGTTCTTGGTAATTTAACAGGTAAGCTTTATTTTTACATATTGCTTTGGGGATTACTAATAGCGGATAAGATCCAATTCAAGGTGGGAATGCCTACGAAAGGTTGGATCTTCTTCTTTGTAGTGCTTGGTGCACGGTGGAAACCGTTGTTTTTCTGTCTAATACATATGTATGTTATGACATACTGGCCTATATGGACTATGCGAGCAATCGACTTAATTTCAAAGTGGATTGTTTGTCTGATCAACTGGCTAGGTTAGGTGTTAGACGCATGGGTCCTGGGAGGACCAAAAACTCAGCCGACCCCGGAATTATCCGTGGTATAAGTTTAAAATATTCCTGTGTATATGGACGACTGCATATATTTTGTTTTACATATTTTTACATTGTTATGAACAGCTTTGCACTTGTAGACACCTTTCCCTAAAGGTACCTGTTTTTACGGGAGGTTTCGTCGGCCCAGTAAATATTGTTGCAATCTGAGCACTGAGCGGTGCACATTTATGTATATATCTAAACAGCTCACTAGTAATAACAACAATAATACACAAACTAGCTCCGACGCAGATGGAGCTGGCTTTGTTGTAAATAAAGTAAATAAACAATCTGCACATGAAACCGTAACGTTTGTTGATGGTGATACCCCTTGGTCTTATGACATTGTAAATACGAGGGACCCATCATATTCGTTGAGTGGTTTTTCTGACGCTGAGTTGAGTAATTTTCTATCTCGGCCTGTAAAAATTCAGGAATACCAGTGGACACCAGGGGGTTCACGTTTGTTTCAAACTTTTAATCCTTGGACCGATTTCTTTTCCAATGCCGACGTTTTACAAAAGGTCAATAGGTTTAGAAATCTGCGCTGTAATCTTAAGATTAAAGTACTGGTTAATGGTAACTCCTTTTATTATGGAAGGGCTCTTTTGTCATATAATCCTTTCATATTAGATGATCAAGTCACCAAAAACCGCGCTTTCTATGAACAAGATTTAGTGCAAGCCTCCCAAAAACCCCACATTTTGCTAGATCCTACAGCATCTCAAGGTGGTGAATTAGTACTTCCTTACATTTGGCCAGAAAATTGGCTGGATGTGACTAGTGCAAATTGGGAGGATTACATGGGAATGTGTACCATACATGACTTTGATATTTTGCGTCATGCTAACGGGGGTACCGATCCCATTACTGTGGTCATCTTCGCTTGGGCAGAAGATGTTTGTTTGTCTGTCCCTACGACAGCTCAAGCACAATCAGGTGATACTAATCGGCCATTGGATGAATTTGGTTTTCCGGTTCCTTATGTGGAACAAGCTGCGAGTAAAAAGAAATCCAAATCTTTCAATAATCAGACTAATAATGATGAATTTCAAAATAACGGTTTGATAAGTAAACCTGCATCCACTTTAGCTAGGGTAGCCGATGCTCTATCTATGATTCCCGTTTTGACCCCATATGCCAAAGCAACATCAATGGTGGCTAGTAAAATTGGACAGGTAGCTAAAGTATTTGGCTATTCTCGTCCACAAGTATTGCATGATACTTTAAACTATACACCGCGATACATGGGAAATTTATGCAACACTGATGCCCCTGAACCCCTCGTAAAATTATCTGTCGATTCCAAAAACGAATTGACTATTGATTCCCGAGTCATGGGTTTAGGCGGTCATGATGAATTGACAATCAACTCTATCGCACAACGATCGTCTTACTGGAGACAGTTTGACTGGCCTGAAACTGCGGTGACTGATACGTTGCTCACTTCAATGCGAGTGATGCCATCTTATTATCAAATATTGTCAACCCCCCCTGTTGTAGAAATTCACCCAACTGCTTTAGCATTTGCTGCTACGCCCTTTCAGTTTTGGCAAGGATCCATTAAATTTCGTTTTAATGTAATAGCTTCTGAATACCATAGAGGGAGACTAAGAATTGTATATAATCCATCCACTCTCCCGGCAGGAGCCATACCATTCAATCAGACTTATTCTTCTATTGTAGATATTTCAGAGGATAGGGATTTTGAGTACGAAGTTAAATGGGCCGATGTTAGAGCATGGGCAAGCACTGTAGGAATACAAAGTATGAATGGTTTTTCGTTATTTGATGACGCAAATCCCATTACAGGAGGTACAGCATTAGACAATGGTACTTTATCAGTCTATGTTGTGAATGAACTAGCTACCCCCTCCATAACTGCGGCTGATGTCAAAGTTCAGGTTTGGGTAAGTGCTGGGGATGATTTTGCTGTTGCGGCACCTGCGATGGATGAGCTTAATAATTTGTCTGTTTATCAACAACAAACAGAAGCTGCTCCGGATGCTATGGTGACAACAACAGATACTTCCAATATTCCTACTTCTCCAGAAAATGTCTATTCTTTTGGAAATGCCGTACAAGAAGATAACCAATATTTGGTTTATCAAGGTGAACGTGTGGTTTCTTTTCGTGATCTGCTTAGGAGATACCAATATCACTATTCGTATTATCCTCCTGAACACGGAAATGCCGCGGAACGGCGTTTGGTTAACTTTAGAATAACCGATTTTCCATTTTATAGGGGTTGGGATACTAGTGGTCCCGATCTTGGTGTTGATTCTGCCCTAGGAACCTCATCTTTTACATTTTCTGGTATGACTTTAATCAACTATTTGACCCCAGCATTTGCGCTTCGTAGGGGAGCGCTTAGGCATAAAGCGTTATTTACATCTTTCACAGACACATCTAAGTATTCTATGAATGTTTCTCGTTTTAAAGCAGGTAATGCCACAAATAGTGTATCAGTTGACTCTGTGAACAGTAATATTGCTGGGAGTAGAAGAAGTGCTATGACTAATTCCCTCCGGAATACTCTTGCTGGTTCCCATATTACACCTGTTAACAATAATCCTTGTTTGGAATATGAAACTCCGTTTTATTCGATAGGACAGAGATTTGTACCAGCCAGAGATTTAAATAGATATGCAGGTTTGGGTAACGGCCATGAAATTTCCGTGGAAGTCGCACCTAATACTGATGAACGGGATATGCGTATAGATAAATATGTGTCTATAGCAGAGGATTTCCAGTTAGGACTTTTTACTGGATCCCCCATTTGGTATGTTTATGCCAATCCCGTTGCCGCATAAATGTAGTGAGTAGTTTTCATACCGGGCGTTCTTATTCGTGGATTCGAATAGGGTAGTCTGAATTAAAACTTAAAAGAAATTTGATCATAGTCGGTATAGAAAATGTAATTCTATTAAATCTACATATTGCAGCAAATTAAAGTCATAAAAATTTGGGTCACGTGAAGCGAGCGTTAATCGCTATTACAGGCATTTTTTAAATGTCATATACCATCCGGCGACCGGATGGGGGTGAGAACTTTGTTCTTCCCTAGGCGAGATGTTTTACATCTTACACTGTGCTACTTGTAGCCAAAAGGTTTTATACACTAACCTTTGTAAGATGTTCGCATCTTGCATAGGTTAGAATTTTTACTTTTGGTCGCAAGTTTCTACAGCGTAGCCTAAAATGTGTTTTTCCTGTAGTTGGTTCTTTGAGGTGAAATCCTCGCGTGCAACTATACAGATGGAATTAGGTCGCTCACGCAAT
>Ga0316587_1000012_pt1 | contig 9819 bp, 2 predicted proteins | sample J5NA_3_FD_207781 | JGI IMG/M metagenome (GOLD analysis project Ga0316587, IMG submission 207781) | Metatranscriptome of rhizosphere microbial communities from salt marsh grasses in Alabama, United States - J5-7_050615r2r3 (Metagenome... | ecosystem: Host-associated > Plants > Roots > Rhizosphere ... | reverse complement strand
GGCCCGGGTTTATACCCGGGTCTCCGCGTTTGACGAGTTGGTTCTTTTGCCGTCTGTGATTTGATTGAAATAAGCGTTTTGGCTTTCTACACAATTGTGATCATAGATGCCAAGACGCCCTATTTACCATTCATGGGCGTAACTCTAGAGCTAATCCTCTGATAACCGAGCTGACGACTGCTCGATTTTCTGATATGTCGTAACCACCCCCAAATTCCTCACACGAACTCGCGTGTGAGGTCTCAAATGTCCACTACCAGGATAGTCATACTGGATAGTAAACGACATGACTGGGGGGCGTGTTACGCGCCCCTCCTATATGTTATTGTGTCAGTTTAATTACATATTTAGGTTGTATTTATTAGTTATTACATATTTAGTTTACATATGCATATTACATATTACATGTTCTTGCATTTTACATATTATTATTATTATAAAACCATAAAAATTAAAAGATATTTAAAAATACCATAAAAAGGAGGTACTCACAGGTTATAAAAACTATATTATATATTACATATTACATGTTACATATTTACTTAAAAACTGTCTGTGAGGTGCGATTAACAAGTAAATTAACTACCACTTTGGGAAGCCCCCGATGTATGTGGATTCGTGAAATTGGAGTGCCTGAGTGACTCCGTACACCCCGCTTTGGAAGGGGTGTATAACTTGTTAATATGAGATCTTGACAATTCTGAATGCTTTAAAAGCAGCAGGAGGATGTCGTTGAGATACCTTAATTTGTTGTGACAGTCCAATTATGGACTAGGTAGCAGGAACTACCGAAGCTAACAACAGCCGTGGAGGAAAACGGTGGAATACTGACCGAGAGGTCAGAGCAGATGGAGACTGCAGCATCGCTAGCAGCGTAGTCTAGAATTGGGAATCTTAAATCAATCCCCCAGCATCAGGATACGATGCACTTGGAAGCCTTTATACTCTTTATGCTATTGATTGCTCAAATGATTAGATAATTAGTTCTGGTCATATCGTATATCAATTATTATCATGAATTCGTCTAAAGCTTCCCCGACTTTCTGCTCCCCTTGTGGAGCAGGTGGTCCTCCCCCCCCGCAATTGGCTTATAATCCGCAATGTCGTTTAAGGTCTATCATGGGTAATGAACATGAATTTAACGTCTACCGTAAGTGTGTTCACAAAATCTCCAAGTGTCGCCGCTGTCACGTAACTCCGTTACTTAATAAAAGTGGTGAGCCAGTGAGTTATTATGTTGAACATTTCAACCGGTTTGACAAATTGTTGTCTGTAACCCTTGGTGACAAAGGAATTGTAAAACGTCCCTTAAAGAAATTACGTAAGAATGCTGTTAATCAATCTGTGAAAAGCATTCCCAATAAGCCTGAAATGGCCGATGCTCATATTGAGCTTACGGATTCCCCTGTTTCGAGCGTCCAAGTGGATCCTAGTCTTCAGTCTTTGCATGAAGACAGTTCTGTAATGACCGAACCTGAGTCAACAGAACATATAAAATCTACCTTGGGAACTCAACTGGAGCAGGTCCAAGCTCAAATGAAGTCATCCTTTTCTGCACCTGTAGTGCGTAAAGCTGCTAGATCTATAGAGCAGCTTGTCTTACTGATTATTGGTCTTCAATATGATTCTTCTTTAGAAGCTATGGTCGTTCGATGTGTATCATTCCTCTCAGCTATTACTGAGAGTGGAATTGTGATGACATTGAAAGATGCTCTGATGAAGTATGTCCAGGAGGCCAAGTTTCCTAAAATCTTTGATGGGAAAACAGTTGGTGAGGCGTATAATGCAGAAAACAGCGTCAACAAACCTGAAGGTATGATTATGGATAGTACTGTTATATGGGAAACCATGAAACAAGGAATTTTTACTAAACATTTATCGTACGTTCTTGGTACTGTTTTTGCCTTTTCCGCCTGTCAGATTAAAAATGTGAAGTTTAATCATCCTGTATATGAGAGTGTTATGAAACATGCTACAGCTGATGAAATTGATGGTATGGACTTAATTGACCATGCTATCAAACTTTACAATTGGACATCTACGGTCGGAATGGCATGTCTTGAAGCTCGCAGCCTTGAGCCTCTTACGATTAACACTTCCACTTTGGCTAAATGTCATGAGAAGTACTACTTCTGGCATAAGAGGTTTCTGGATTTTAAAAGATCTGGAACCTCTACGCTAGAGGAACGACAACTTATGCATGTTGAGGTGGAGTGTATTTACAAGAAACTTGAACAGATTACCAAGGTCCAGAAAGATAAGTTTCTAACTCTTCAATCATCTAGTCTTTGTAGAGATGTTTTGACCTTGTATAATGATGTTCAAGATTTTGTTCGTAAGGTGGATAAGGTTAAGGTGGCTAAAGGGTTCCACATTTTTGGTACTCCCAAGTGTGGAAAATCTGATATTTGTCCCAAGATTGCTGAACAGATGTGTTTAGCTCGAGGCGTTGAATACCGTAAAGAAGACAATGCTCAGATTAACTTGCTTGCCCCCTACCAAGATGAGCTCAACAACAGCACCCAAATCATCACCATTAATGAGACTTTGCCCATAAAGGAAAATTTGGCGAAGTCTGTTGAGACAGCTTACAACACTTCTCTAGCATTGGTGGATCCAGTTCCTTTTCATCCTAATCGTTCTAACCTTGAGGATAAGGCTAAAATTACCTGTACCCATATCGGAGTCATTTCAACGGGTAATACTGTTCAGCCGTTCCTTAACGTTGCAAAAACGCCAGGAGCTTGGGAGCGCCGATTCACCATTGTCGAGATGAAAGTCAAAGAGAAGTATTCTGATGAATTTGGTCGCCTCGTATCTTCGAAATGTGATGGCTCTGAAGATTACCATTGGTTTGATGTTTATGAAATCATCTATGTTGGTAAAGAACGTAAAATCGCCTATTATACATACGAAGGACGAGATAGTTTGCACTTAAATACTGAAGAATTCTTTGAATTGGTGCGCAAGTTGTGTAAAGACCATTATGCTGAACAAGATGTTATTGAACAACGACATTCTACTAAAGCTAACAGTGGTTGCATGACTTGTCAACGATTGTCTCAGTGGTGTAAGTGTCCTGACAAGGAGTGGCATACTAAGTCTGGTGTGACTGTGAATCTTGAAGAATCATCTGTTACGTCAGTTAAAACTGTTTATGCCTGTCCTCGTGGTTATGGAGTTGGAAGCTGGAAGACACCGTGTAAGTTTGTTGACAACATTTGTGTCAATTGTGGAACTGAGATTCCGGTTTATGGAGATGAAGGAACGGAGAACAAACCCGAGATGGGAATTCTTCCAACACTCGCCTCCACAGCTGGTTCGATTATGTGGTCTACCATGTTGCCATGGATCAACCCCTTCATCAAGATGAAGTGGCTTTGGTCTATTGATAACAATGTTATGCAAGTATTCCACGAAGAACTAGTTGAAGAACTCAGTTTCATTCCAGACACAATTGGATGCACGGCTCTAAGTCTTATTCCACACTCATGGGAAACACGCGCTGACGGAAGTCGTACATGGCTTGGAAAGAGGAAAGATTCTTTTATCAGGATGATGGCTGCTGAGAAGCAGATCTTTCTGCCTCTATCTTATCTATTGCGACGAGCCTTTTGCTGGGGATTACTAACCTTTATTATCACCATGTCATTTTGTTATGTTCTCGAAAGGTGTGGCCTCAATCCTCGTGAGTACGAGCAAGTAGTTTTGAAATCTCGCACTTACAATGAATGGGGCTGGAAATACTTGTATCCCGAATATTCTGAATACGTTTTCCAACGTCGTGATTTCTATGCCGATTTGGGAATTTACACAGAAAATTATTTGGATTGGAATGATTATTACATTAATATCTATTTCTTCCAGAAAATTCTCGGTATGCTTTGTATTCCTTGGTATTTCGAGTACACTCGATTTGTTGCCGTTTTGGAAACTCGAATGTATGAATGGTGGCTTATGCCACTTATCATTAGTTGCTCTGTGACTATATTCTTGTTTCTCTACATGTGGTACAGAAGATGGTTAGGATTTGATGCTCGCTATCGTGATTTACAGCGTAGGACTAGCACTGATTCAAATCTTCAGCATGTACTGTATGATAAGGCACGGCGTCACTGTACTGAGTACAATAGCTTGATCCCCACTGCTGTGGGTGTCATGGGAGCTGTTGTTACCGGTTTAGTGATGTGGAATTCCATTCGTAACTCGGCTGAGTTCGGGGATATCCGTAGGGATTCAAATACGAAGTCCTGGAGCGATTGGTTTTCCTTTAATCGAGAGGTTGCCGAACCATATGAACAGCGGAATTCTTCAAATGAGGAAGTGGCTAATGTGGTCTCAAAAAGTTTAACTACTATTGAAGCTACACTCGATGACAAGAAGCGTACTATTCATGGCGTTTATTTACGCCCTGGTGTGCTTCTCATTCCCCGTCATTTCTTCAAACCCGATCCTTATAAGGAAGAGGTTGTTGAATATCTCGACTTGTTCATGGTTACAAATGGTGTTCCACATAAATGTCGCGCTTATACAAAAGCTATGGTCCAGATCGATGGTAAAGATGCTTTCCTCTTGAAGGTCCCCAAAGCACCTAAAATCCAGAGATCTGTAGACGTTATGCTTCCTCGGAAAAGTGGCACTGACTACATAAAGACTCGTCTCTTGTTCTTGAAGGACAAGAAATTGATGACTGAATGTGTTAATGCTAAGTATGTTTCTGATGTTGATTGCGCAGGTTTTTCATGTGGACGAGGTTTGGAATATGTGTCACATTGTTCCGGTGATGGTTTCTGTGGAACTCCAGTTATTGCAGATCGACGTGATGGAGCCATTTTGGGTTTCCATATAGCCGGTCGAGCTCATGGGTTGACTTCCAGGAAGGGTTTTGCCCAAGAGATCACTTATGGCGATTATGAACGTGCTTTAGCCAAGTTGGCCAACAAGCCGTTCTATATTTCGACGCCAGAAATGCGATCTCTTCGCACTACTCGCCTAGGTCAGAACCTCATACCGTGTGAGGGTCCCCATCCAAAAACAGAGATGTTTAAGGATGGAGCAATGGATCCCTATCATTGTATTGAAGTTCTCGGTCATGATCCCATTTTGACTCGATATCGATCTCGCGTAACTCGTGGACTCCTAAGTGACTCCATTACTGAGCATTGTGGCATTCCATGCAGATGGAAAGCTCCTTATTTTAAGGAACCATGGGTTCATCACAATAAAGCTCTAGAAGTTATGGCCGAAGGAGCTTGGGATGTTCCCCCCGATTCTCTTGAGTGGGCTGTGAATGATTACTTAGGTGATCTTTTACCGCCTCTCAGGGAACATATGAAGAAACATCCAGAACTCTGTAGACCTCTCACATTAGATGAGGCTATCAATGGAGTGTCTGGGTCTCTTTATATGGGTCCTTTCAAGATGGACACGTCTGCTGGTATTCCAACCGGCTCAAAAGAGGATAGTGGTCTTTTCAATAGGATCGAACCTTACCCTGATGGTCGCAAACGTTACGAGTTAACACCTATAGCTCTCAAGTATTATGAGGAGATGCTGCAGATGCTCGATAATGAAGAGGCACTTGGAATATGGGTGAAAACTTGTCTTAAGGATGAGGTTGTTGCTGAAGATTCAGAGAAAGTTCGTATTTTCTATATTTTAGAATGTCTTTTCGGACTTATCTGTCGGCAATATTTCCTTCCTGTGGCTGAGTTTATCTCTCGTCATCCATTGACTTCAGAATGTATGGTTGGTGTCAATTGTGCTGGTCCCGAATGGGAACAGTTGATGACCTACATTCATGAACTTGCAACTGATGGTCAGCTGTCAGATCTTGATTATCGTAAATACGATTTACTTCGTGCAATGAACATGATGATAGCTTCACTTAAGGTTATGATTCGGATTGGTGAGGTTATGGAATTCCCTGAATCTATTCTGAAACGGATGGCTGGAGCTGCTGAAGAATTGCGCAGTCCGATCATTAATTGGAATGGAACTATTATTTGGACCTATTTATGGTGTTCTGGTAACTCCATGACAGTCTATGGTAATAGTATTGAAAACTCCTTGCACCAACGAGCGTCCTTTCATTGGAATGGAACACGAAAGCGAGGTGATGACTTCTATAAGCTTGGAAAGTTTCGTGATAATGAACACATTGCAACCTATGGCGATGATCTGCTTAGCGGATGTAAGCCGGAGGTTAGAGATGTATGCGACTTCCATGCGAAGAAGGAATACTTCGATTTCATCAATATGAAAGTTACAGATGCTCGAAAGTCCGACAATCCTCCTGCCACTGTACACCACAGTGAGGTAGACTTCCTGAAACGGAAGAGCGTCTACCATCCTGAACTTGGCGTTAGAGTTGGAGCTTTGAACGTTGATTCCATCTGGAAGATGGGTCACATGTCTGCTGCTGTTGGAGAGCCTGAAGATCTTGCGATCTCTTCTCTCCAGTCCATGCTCACAGAAGCCTTTCTCCATGGAGAAGAGTTTTATGAAGACATTCGTTCGAAATTGCAACTCTGTGCCAAGGACCACAAAATCTGGACTGATGTTCTTGATAGATCTTATTCAGACAAAGTCGAGATGTGGAAGGAAAAATATTCCAGCTAAGCTGGAACCCCCGTCCTGTAGGATGACATTAAAAGCCTAGGCCAGTAGATTCTGGCTCCGAACTTGGGAAGCAAAATCTGTGATGGTATGTTGGTTACCGAGCTTTGTTAGACCGCACAAAACTTAGGCTCTACATCACATTAGGTTATTCATACCGCGATAGGCAACGTTGTATGTTTTATTTTAAACGCCTAGTTCTTCTATGAATTCCTCTAATAAGATCTTCAGCTCGGGTATGGCTGAAGGCACTCAACAGAGTACACAAAATATGCTCATTAGAGACAATTCTCCTGGATATATGGATTCTAGGGGTGCATGGATGGATCCTACACGTAGTGTTGGATTTGTTGATGATGCTCCTTTATCCGAGTTCTTTTCACGTCCTGTGAGAATTATCGAAACAGACTGGGCCGTCTCTACCCCACTCTTCCTCCGTTTCAACCCTTGGACTCTCTTTTGGGAGAATCCGAGAAACCTAGAGAAATTGAATAACTATTACCTTTTAAAAGCAACGATGCACGTTAAAGTTCTTCTAAATGGTAATGCATTCTATTATGGGCGATCAATCTTGGCATACGAGCCTATGCATACTCATGATAACACTTCCATCACAAGTATTGCTAGACAGAACGCTTATGTCAATGCTGATATTGTTCGGTTATCTCAAAGGATGCATATTTATCTAAACCCCACTGATAGTTCTGCTGGATCGCTTGAACTTCCATTCTTTCACGATAAGAATTGTTTGATTATTCCGCGTAAAGAATGGCAGGGTATGGGTGAATGTGTATTAATGAGTATTAATGATCTTAAACATGCTAATGGTGGTACTGATCCAATAACCATCACTATTCTAGCATGGGCGGAGAATGTGTCTTACGCCATTCCTACTGCTAATAGACCAGAAATGCTTATTAATGATCCTGAGATGGATGAACATAATAAGAATGTCATTTCTCGCCCCGCTAGCGTTGTTGCAAGATACGCTGGCTCACTCGCGAACATCCCTGGTATAGGAAGGTTTGCGAGAGCTACTGAAATAGGAGCGTCTGCTGTTGCTTCGGTAGCGAAAATCTTTGGGTATTCAAGTCCTACTCAACTTGATTATGAGATGGTTGTCCCGACTACGAGAACGTCTCTCGCTGTTGTGGATACCAAATTTCCCACGAACAAGTTGACCCTGGATAGCAAGCAAGAAATCACCATCGATCCTGTTACTACAGGAATCCGAGCTGATGACGAATTACCAATAGCATCAATAGCTGGAAGAGAGTCTTATTTAACATCTTTCAACTGGACAGTTAATTCTAATCCTGATGATATGCTATTTCAAATCAGAGTAGATCCCTTTATGTTTCGGAAAAATGCTGATGAATATCATCTTACAGCTTGTGCTGCTGCATGTGTGCCTTTTAAATATTGGCGTGGAACGATGAGATATAGATTTCAAATCGTTTCGTCTAATTACCACAGAGGCAGAATACGGGTCGTTTATGACCCAATGGCTGGTAAGATAAATCCAGGTTTCAATACCCATTACACCACGATCCATGATATCGCAAGTGATAAAGATTTTACTATCGATGTTGGTTGGGCGCAAGCCGAACCATATCGAGAGAACATTCGTTTTACTACTACTCCATTCTCAACTTCATTAAGCACTCCTTTAGCTGTGTCCCCTCAAGCTGGAAATGGTGTTTTAGCTGTTTATGTTCTTAATCAACTTACGATTCCTGGTACTGAAGTCGCTGATATTCAAGTCAATGTTTTCGTATCTGCCCTCGACGATTTTGAGGTTGGAATGCCGTCTGATGAAGTTCATCGATGGTCTTTCCGTCCTCCTGCTGCCACTTTACTCAATGTTCCAGAAATGGCCATTGAGGAAGCTGAGGAAACAGATAATCCAATAACTGATCCTGCTACTATTGATCAGTATGCCGACACGTTGATAGAATGTCCTGATACAACTAAGCTTTTCTTTGGAGAGGTAATTGGTTCCTTTCGACAATTACTTAAGCGCGCAGTTTTACATGAAGCGATAGTCCTCAAAGAAATTAATAATACAAGCGTGGTTGTTATCGATCGATCTTCTTTTCCAGAATATGGAGGTAGGTATTATGGTGTAGCTGCTCCTAATGGAATGGTCGTTACATATACTAATGGGAATCAATATATTCCTTGTGCAACGACTCTCCTTAATTATGTTGGAAGAATGTTTTTAGCATGGAGAGGTTCAGTAAGATGGATCATTGACACGAGTTCTTTGAATGTGTCTGGTGGAGGAGATACTTTTAACTCTCTATCTGCGACGGTTAGTCGGTCAGATGGGTGTTTAAGAATTTCTAATGTCTTACCATTACCTTATACTAATAACAATCCTAACAACATTATGGCGGATTACATCAATGCCGTTGATACAGAATCATCTCTTGGTTGTTTTGTTGGAAATACTAATGTTAATCCATTAATTTCTGTTGAAGTGCCTTTTTATTCCAACAGGAGATATATTTCCACACAATATGAGGAAGATTTTTCTAATTTGACTACATCACCAGCATGGCGATTGTCCTGTGTTATCCCTGGAACCGTACCTGGTTCTGATAGGTGTGTTTTACGGACTTATTGTAGTGCTGGAGAAGATCTCAATTTCTTCTTCTTCAATGGAATGCCACCGATGTTTTACGTACCAAACCTACCAACGGATTCTGGTGCTTCGAGTTAGATAGTCTCGAAGGTCTCAAAACTATCCTCGCTAGTTTAACCAGCTATGACGAGACAGTTTCTCTGTTCTTGGATTGGGTGTGAGTGCAGTCTACCTCACACTTCAATACAGCCTATGCTTGTCACACGTAAACCCCGACCGTAGAGTACGGGTGGTCAATGAAACAATAGGATTAGACAGATTAACAAAATATACAGAATACTACTGTGGTTTATCTATAAAAGTATATAGCGTTGGAAACCGCTGAATTAAATAGTTTAACCAAGGACGGTGTAACGGGAGCTTTACACCACGGCGTTGATATTAACGTCGTCCGACATATTTAACACTAAGCAATTGTACGAGTTTGCTTTCCGATATTTATGTCGGGAAGATTTGTAGTCTCTTACTTAGTGAGCGATATGCTTGGGAAATCGTACCACTCAAAACGCTTTTGGTCTGGAAATGACCTGGAGGGGCGTCTTGTTTACCAAGCT
>Ga0316587_1000011_pt1 | contig 9822 bp, 9 predicted proteins | sample J5NA_3_FD_207781 | JGI IMG/M metagenome (GOLD analysis project Ga0316587, IMG submission 207781) | Metatranscriptome of rhizosphere microbial communities from salt marsh grasses in Alabama, United States - J5-7_050615r2r3 (Metagenome... | ecosystem: Host-associated > Plants > Roots > Rhizosphere ... | reverse complement strand
CTCTCATCCTCTGCACTGAACGAATTCGCGTTGAGAAGGGCATCGATCTGTTCCTGCGATAAAATATCACTCATGGCAACCTGGTACCTCCTTCTCGATTATCTTTACAATCTTGACCGCCTTTTTTCTGCCGATAAGCCCTGAACGGGCAGCCATTTTCGTTTTTCCCTCCACCTGCACCATGAGGTCGCTGTCGTATGCCTTGTCAAGACACAGCACGTCACCGCGCTGTAACTGCAGAAGATCCCTTATCGAAAGTGAGGTTTTCCCGATAAGTGTCGAAAGTTTCAGCTCCACCGATTCGAGTTCATGTTCGAGCGTGGCGCGCGTTTCGACGGTAGCCGAACCCTGTGCACTCATCCACGACTCTCCGGACAGGTTGTTGATGACATTCTCTAAAAGCATGTACGGAAAACATATGCTCATCAGGCCCGATGCATTCTGAATGCGGACTTCAAGGGAGATGAGGATAACCGTTTCACCGGGAGGAGCGATCTGGACAAATTGGGGGTTTGTTTCATACGCCTCGATTTTCGGACTGAAGACGCCGACATGTTCCCATACTTCCTTCAGATCGACCAAACTGCGCTCGACTATGCGATGTATCACGCTCTGCTCGATGAGGGTGAGTTCGCGATTCTGTTCCGACGGACGTCCCTGACCTCCGAAAAGCCGGTCAATGATGAAAAAAACAAGCGAAGGATTGATTTCGATGATCGCATTTCCCTCGAGCGGCTCCATCTTGAAAACGTAAATGCAGCTCGGATTCGATATTGACATCACGAATTCCGAAAAGGTAAGCTGATCGACGCTGACAAGCTCTATCTCGACGAATGTCCGCAGGAAATTTGTCAAGGTAGTGGAAAATTGACGCGCATATCCTTCATGAAGGTTCTGAAGCGTGCGCATCTGGTCTTTTGATACGCGGTCCGGCCTTCTGAAATCGTAAAGCGAGAGCGTTTTTTCCGCATCGCCCGAATAGGCCGCCATCATCGGGCTCGGCTCACTTGCGGCAGTCGTTGGTTCGGGAGCACTGCTGCTCCCCGCCGAAACGGCGTTCAGCAGCGCATCCACCTCTTCCTGTGATAAAATATCGCTCACTGTGGCTCCCTGCAGTCTATTCTATTGAATAATGTACGTTGTAAACAAAACATCCCTCACCTCGCCGATTTTCGGCGGAATTGTTGCATTTATTAATCTTGCCAGATCCTTGCGGATCTTGTCCTTTGCATCTGGCTCCATGAGATCGGCCATTGTCTGGCGCGAAAGATGATTGATGAGCAGATCCTTGAACTTCGGTGCCCGTCGCGCCAGTTCCTCGCCCAGATCCGGATAGGCCTTGTCATCGTACTCGAAAATGACTTCCACCTTGAGAAAGCGCTCCCCGTCGGTTCCGGCGATATTGACAATTGCTTCTATGGGTGCATCGGCGGTGGTTGCCCCCATCGTTGTTGCCTGCTCCGATGCCTGTTTAAGCGAGTCGGCATGCATTTTTGCCGCCTTCGCTTCGGGGCTCTCCGGCTTGGTCGCATTGACAAGAAGAAATGCGATAAGCGCATTCAGGATGACGGCCACCGCGATGATGGCAATCACGACAACACGGCTGCCCTTACCGTCCTTGCCTGCGGTACCGCCTTTACCCTCATCAGGTCCGCTGTCTTTCTGTTCGTCCATTATTCAGAATCTCCTTTATCGTACGTTATGGTGTATCTTTTTTTTCGAGATAATCGACATAAATCTCAATGCGACGGTTCTGCATCCTGTTTTCAGCCGTGGTATTGGGTACCAGCGGACGGTACTCACCGTAACCGATCGCACTGAGCCGGGCAGGATCAATATGTCCCTGTGTCGCAAGAAACTTGACGACATTGAGTGCCCTTGCAGCACTCAGTTCCCAGTTTGACGGAAACGAACGTGTATGAATCGGGACGTTGTCGGTATGTCCCTCAACGCGGATCGCCGTGCCTTCAACGGAACCGACGATCTGCGCAATATGATTGAGCGCACCGATAAGTTCCGGCTTGATGTCGGCTTCACCAATGTCAAAACCGATGGGATCGGCAACCTTGATGGCTATGCCGGTCTCCGTTACCTTCACTTTTATCGCATCTTCAAGATTTTCGGTCTTTACCGCTTTCCGTATCCGCTGCGCTGCATCGATTGCAAGACGTTTGTTCTGCTCGTTGCCCCCCATGCGCGGAATGAGAATTTCCTGAGAAATCATGATGGTGGGAAACGATTCAAGTACACCGCTGAATGCGTTCTGGAACGATGAAGCGGCGACATTGAATTTTGCGGGATCAATGGTTGACATGGCAAGAAGCATCACGAAGAAGCACAGCAGCAGGGTGCACATGTCTCCCCAGGTGCTCATATAGGCCGGCGCCCCCTTGGGCTGTTCCGGACATTTTCTGCTGCGTGCCCCCATCACCGACTCCGGTTAAGCAGTTGTCTACTTTTTCTCTTTCATTGCCGAAACCCGCAGTGAAGGTTCCAGAAATGCAGTCAGTTTGTGTTCGACGATACGGGGATTGTCACCTGACTGCAGCGACATGATCCCTTCAAGCATGAGTTCCTTGACAAGAATCTCCTTGCGGCTGTATCCTTTGAGTTTTTCGACCAGAGGAAGACAGAATACGTTCGCAAGGATCGATCCATAGAGTGTCGTGATGAGGGCAACGGCCATATTCGGACCGATCGATTCAACGTTGCTCATGTTACCCAGCATCAGCACAAGACCGACAAGCGTACCGATCATGCCGAACGACGGTCCCATCGATGCAAGAAAATCGAAAATCTTTGCCCCTTCTTCATGACGGGACTCGGTAAATGCGATGTCGGTACTCAGGATATCCTTTATAAGTTCCGGTTCTGTACCGTCAACGGCAAGTTGAATACCCTTTTTGAGAAAGTCGTTCTGGATCTCGGCTGCACGGGCTTCGAGTGCCAGAATTCCCTCCCTGCGGGCCTGTTCCGCGAATTCAACCAGCTGTTTGATGATTTCTACCGGAGTTTCAATCTTCACGATGAAGGCATTCTTGACAATACCGATAGCGTTGAGCAGTTTACTTGCCGGAAATGCCGCGATCGTGGCGGAGAAAGCTCCCCCGATCGTGATATACACCGACGGCATGTCGATGAATGCCGGAAGGTTCTGTGGTTTGATGCCGAAAACGATCAGAACCAGCGCTGTGATCAACCCTATAATCGTCGCCAGATCCATCGGTCAGGCGCTCCTTTCACCCCTGCTGCGACTGGTCGCCGGGAGTATCCTTTTCCCGCGCAACCACCTGCAGCGACTGATGTGTCAATTGCTTATATTTAACCGCTTTACGCACAATATCCTCCAGACTGTTTCTGACCATGATCTTCTTTCCCGACGTAAGCGTTACCAGGGTATCGGGGGTCGACTCGAGTGATTCAATCAGATCCGCATTGAGAACGAATTCCTGTCCGTTCATTTTCTTCAAGGCGATCATTCCCGCTCCTTTTACGATTTTTCACATCATATCATTAATGTGGCGGCAATGCAACAGGATATGATCGATAACTTCTTGTCGAAAAAGCCATAACAATAATCGTACGTCAACATTTTCGCGTCTTCTTCCCCTTCGGGATCACCCTGCCGTTACCTGATCAGCTGTACAAGTTCCTGCAACATGGTGTCACTGGTTGTTATCACCCGTGCATTTGCCTGAAACCCGCGCTGCGTCGAGATCATATTCGTGAATTCAGTCGCAAGCTCCACATTGGACATTTCCAGAGCACCGGGTTTCACCTTTGTCGCCGATCCGACACCCGGACGAAGCATGACCGCTTCACCCGAGTTGTTCGATGTCGAATACATGCTGTCACCGACCTTCATGAGTCCGGCCGGATTGTTGAATTCAGCCACATAGATCCGTGCGATCGATTTAGAAATACCGTTCGTGTAAACACCCGAAATTTCTCCGTTTTCATCAATCGAAATCTCCTGCAGTTTTCCCATCGGATAACCGTCCTGCTCACGGGCGACGGTCGTCGAGGGGGAACGGAACTGCGTTACGCCCCTGTATGAACCTGGAGTGCCGACGTCAAGGTTGATTTCGACGACATTCGATCCGTTCATCGGATCAAACCTGAATGCCGTGGAATTGTCATCAAACGTAAACGATGAAGGGGACCCGTCCTGCCCGAAGGTAATCCGGCCACGGTTGCCGCCGATGATCTGTTCGCCACCCTCGGTGGTAATCTCCCACAACCACTCTCCTGGAATACCTGAATGGGTGAATGTTGTCGTAATTGCATGCGAATCACCCGATTCGTCATACACGACGATCGATGTACCCTGCACACCGGTATTGCGGGCCGCCTGAATTTCGGTGAATGCCATGTTTGCATTGAAGATGCGCGGCGCAGGCACGCTGTTGTTGGAATCCGTCGCCGAAATCGAAATGCTGTTGATGGCAAACGCCTCTTCACGCTGTCCCCGAATGACTATTGACCCGTCGGGAATCCGGTCGTCATCGGTATTGGCCTGATTGATACTGACGGAATCGTTTTCGTAAATGGTACCGTCGGTCTGCGGCAGACGAAAGGCCTGCTGGATGAGTTCGGCCAGATCGGCAAGCGTTACAATGGAATCCGGATCGGCCGGATCATTGAAGACCGCCGATGATGTGGTAATATTCCGTCCGCCGATCGCACCGTTGATATTGATCTCATCACCCGATTCAAGGCCGAGTGTCTGACCATTGGCGTCGAAGATATCCGCCAGATTGTCGGTTGCAGTTGCCGGAGCGCGAAATCCGGTTACCGTATGAAAAGTTCCACCCTGGATTTCCGGTGGAAAAGAAAATGCATTGGCGATGTAGGAATTCGATCCGGGACGGGAGCTGCTGATCTGTAATCCCGTTATCGAAACTGCCGGATCAAGCGTCGCATCAACGGTAAAATCACCGCCGGTCGCATCGACCGTAATAAACGTGCTTCCCGTTACGCCGCGAAGATAATTCTGAACTTCAATTGCAAAGTCAGTCATCGACATGCCCGGGGTCACATTGATATATTCGGGATCTTCACCGCTTACCGATACGATAAGCTGATCTCCCTCCTGTATACCAAGATCATTGCCGTCCTCATCAAAAAGTGAAGACATTGTATCGGTATCCGCCGCCTGTGCAAGAAAACGGTTCGAGTGAGCAACGGTGCCAAGCCCTTCCGAATCCGAATCAAGGTTACAGGCATAACGAACCATACTGGTTTCTCTGGCGGGCGACTTTTCTCCGTACGGAATACGGATGTCACCGATAGCGGTTCCGGGCGGATAGGTACCGTCTACCGCCGCCATCATGCCCTGGAGCCTGAAACCGTTGGTGGGAGAAACCAGGCGCCCGAGAGAATCGAGCTGAAGGGCGCCGTTACGGCCGTAGAAATTGCCTTCACCGTTCGAATAAGCGAAATATGCCTTGCCTTCGAGTGCCAGATCGGTAATCTGCCCCGTCGTCTGCAGATTACCTTGTGTCAAAATGGTATCGATCGATCCCACCGACATGCCGAGTCCCACCTGAAGGGGATTGGTGCCGCCGGCGTTTCCGGCAGGCCTCGATGCACCCTGCAGCAGCTGTGCCATCGCCTCTTCAAACGTAACACGTCCGGCCTTGAACCCGACGGTATTGACGTTTGCTATATTGTTGGCGGTGACATCCATGCCGACCTGATGATTGCGGAGTCCGCTGATTCCTGAATAAAGAGACCTGACCATACAACCTCCTCGTGTGAGGCGGTTTGTGTACTGCTTCGTGAACCGCGTCGTTCAGTCGGCGGTTCGCGCCCCGCACACTCCGCTGTCGCGGCATGCGCGTCCGGCACCGATCAATCCACAATTACCGCACTGTCAATATTGGTGAATACATTTTCCTTCATGGTTCCGCTTTCCATTGCGGTAATCACCGTCCTGTTCGGGATGTTGACGATAAAGGCATTGTCCCTGAGCAGAATGAGGGAATCCCGCGCACCCTTTTCCGCCGCTTTCGTTACTGCAGTTTCAAGTTTTCCCATTACCTCCGGTGTCAATTCAATATTGCGGCTTTTAAGCCGCGTGGCCGCATGTGCCGAAATTTTCAGTTCACCGCTCTTTTTTTCAAGCAGTTGAGCGAACTCACCCGGAGACGCTGCGGTGCGGCCGCTCTGCCCCCCCTGTTGCGGAGCAATCACCGCGCCCCGGTGCTTCGCAATGAGTTGCTGTACCGTTCCGGTCATTTCATTGACATTCACACTTCAGTCTTTTCTTTAATGTCAACAATATCACTCAGTTTCACGGCATACCCTCCCACCTTCAAACGGGTATCGCCGTTGAGATTCGTGACACCGGTTACCGTTCCTTCACGAAATGCATAAAGTGACGGATCATCGTTTTCACCGGGAAGGACGATCCGGTACTCACCCGATGAAGCGTACGTCCCGTCCTCCTTGAGTCCATTCCACTCGAACCGTGCAATACCGTCTTCATCGACCGGCACGGTTGCCCCGTACACCACATTTCCCGTACTGTCAACCAGTTCAAGCTGTGCGTAGGTACGGTTGCCGGCGTCAACGTTGATGACCGCCTTGCCTCCGACCGACTGACTGTACTGCAGTGTGGACTGTTTCATGCGAACATCCTTGCCGAGAAGCGACACTGCCGTTGACGCACCGATACCCGCCCCGTCTCCCGTTCCGCTTCCGTATGAAACATCGAGAATGTTGGAAATGGATATTTCCTGACCGGCGATCTTGACCATTGCACCATTGCTGCCGAACCGCACTCCGTCGACGACATCCTGCTGAAAGGCATACCACTCCGGGTGATCCTCCTCACCCTGAAAATGGATCGAATACGTTCCCGAATCCGCCATGGTACCCGCATCCGTGGTTCCGTCCCAGACCAGGTCCACCGAATTCTCACTGTCCTTACCGGACGCTTCAAGTGTTTTCACCACTTCACCGTCGCTGTTTTTCAGTTCAACAACCGCAGCAGAACTGTCACCCAGATTAATTCTGAGCGTACGGCTGTCACCCGCTTTGGCATACCAGGTCACATTCTCCTGCTGTAACCGTACCTCTTTACCGATAAGCGATACCGCCGCGGTATTGTTCATTGACTGGGCACTGTACTGCTGTGCCTCGACGGTACTTTTGAACGAATCGCCGAGATTGGTAATCGCCTTTTCGATATTGGTACTGTTTTCCAGTGCGCTGAACTGAGCCAGCTGTGATATGAATTCGGTATTGTCGGTAGGATTGAGGGGATCCTGATACTGCAGTTGCGTAACGAGCAGCATAAGAAAATCGTCCTTCCCGAGCTTGTTCGACTCGGAAAAGAGCGGCGTCGTTCTGTCACCTGTCAATTTTGTACTGGCCTGATCGATCACGCCGTCATTTATCGTTGCGGATGCAGAATACGCTTCGGCCGATTTCGTCAGAAGATCAATTGAGGATGATACACTACCTGTTGAATCGATACTTGACATACAATCCGCCTTTCTCAGCCGAAATATTCAATGCTGTTTGCGCCGTAACGACGTCCGGTCTCGGTCCTGGCACTCAGTATCCGGTCCCGGGCATTCTGTTCCTCATCCTTTTTTTCGTCGGGATGCCGATATTCCGGTGCCGTATCTTCTTCAAACCATGCCTGCTGCTGCCCGCCGCCGTGCCGGCTTCCGCCGTTTCCTATCTGCACATCAAAGGAACCCGCCGTGATGTTATGCTGTGCAAGCGCATCCTTGAGGACACCGAAGTTGCGTTCCATGATCTCCTTGACCTGCTGGTTCTGCACTTCGATATGTGCAAGCACGACCTCTCCATCCATACGTATCCGCATCCGTACTTCACCGAGTGATTCGGGACGCAGTTGTATCCTGACTTCTGAAAGTCCCGACCTGATCACCGTATGCAGTTTTTCGGTTACCTGACGGGTCACCGACTCTTCAGTCATCCGGGTAAGGGCATCGGGCAGTCGTGGCGTCTGCACGGTAAGCTGCTGCGGTTCGACTGATTTTATTCCGTCAATAACCCCCGGCCCGGAATCACCCGCAACCGCAGATTCTCCGGGTTTGTCGGCAACAAGCAGCGTCTGGTTATCATCGGGCAGCACCTGGTCGGATTCCGGATCTCCGGCGACCTTGTTTTCCTGACCGACTTTATGCAGAGCATCTATTTTCAAAAGTGCTCTATACACCTGAGATTCGAAATGTGCCGTTCCGGGCCCGTTCTCCTGTGTACCGTCATCATCCGGTACCACCGTTATCTGTATTCCCACCCCTTCAGGTACCGATGCAGCCATTTTGCCCTTCTCCGAAGGTTCACTCTGCACATCGGACTGCGGTGCACCGAACATTTTCCCGAAGAGACGTTCGACATGCTGCTGTACCATGGAAAGAGTTGACGGATCAGTCGCCTGAAGAATCCCGGAAGAATTGGAAGCACCTGACGCCACATCAATCCGCTGCTGAACCTCATCAGCGATACCGAGCAGATTACAGGCCATCTCCAGCTTGAAAACGGCATTCCTCATGGTATCGGTCAATGTCGCCAGTTCGTCACCGGAGACACTTTTATCCGGCAGTTCAACCGGCAGGCCGTTCTGCGCACTCGCCTCCATGGCTGTAAGCATGGTCTTCATCACATGAATGATCTCTGCAAACTGTTCCTTCGTATCATCCGACAGTTGTTCCAGAGAAAACTGCGACACATCTCCGAAAAATTGTATGCCGAGCACTTCCGCCAGTTCACCGAAGACATCCGTCACCAGTTCCTCAGCTTCATCCGCCCGGTCGGGATCTACTGCAACAGTTTCACCCTCCGGTTGCTCCTCCGCCACTACCCCTTCGACACATGAAAACAGGATAGCGTTACTCCGATCTGCCTGGTTGTTGACTTTTGGCGTCCCGGAAGAAGTCTCATCCTCCGTCCGTTCAGTCCGGATGTCGTTTTCAGGATGAGCGGACACCGCTCTGTCCTCGCGCGTACCGTTCCCGGTTGTCGTATGTGAGCTCCTTGCCGCATTACGGTTTTCGTCTCTCACGTTATCCAGAACCCTGCGAAATGATACATCCTGTCGTGTACCGCTTTTATCCGTCGCGAACCCGCCACTTCCCGCCGGAATACTCCGTTGTTTCGTAGCGTCCATCCGCCCGGACCTTTTTTCCACTCCACCGCTTCCGAGCTGCAGTATATCCGTTCCCATTGTCACCTCCTTTCTCCGTTTCAGTAGTCTTTCAGGTATTACCGGCCTCCGATGATTCTGCTAATCCGTGCAGCCTTATCAGGAGACAGCAGACTGACGATTTTCGCTTTCTGCCGATCGTCGTTGATCGCCCGAAGAATCGTTGCCACTTCCTTATCGCTCATGGTACTCAGAATCGTTGCAGCTTCCGAAGGCCTCATTGCTGCATATACTTTTGCCACATCTTTAATCTTTGCACGACTGAGCGAGTCACTCTGCGACACCACCTTCTCCATTTTCTCGCGTTCCTCAGCCAGCGCCTTTCGCTGTTGTTCAACCTCCGCCTGCAATAAATTGATCCGGTCCTGCTGCTCACGAAGTCGCTCTCGTTCCTTTTCGAGGTCAGTCCGTTCAATCTGCATCGCCTGGTAGGTTCGTGACTGTGTCGCCATAAGCGAATCCTTTCGTGCGGATTGCTTCATCAACACCAGTTTTTCCTTCTTGTCACCATCGACTTTGGGTTGACCGAACTCGATTCGAGCAGAACCGGCGGCAAACATCATGACGATATACAGAACCGGAAAAGAGGTCACCGTTACCAGTGCAATTGCAATAATGTCTTTAAGCTTCAAATTCAT
>Ga0316587_1000010_pt1 | contig 9936 bp, 2 predicted proteins | sample J5NA_3_FD_207781 | JGI IMG/M metagenome (GOLD analysis project Ga0316587, IMG submission 207781) | Metatranscriptome of rhizosphere microbial communities from salt marsh grasses in Alabama, United States - J5-7_050615r2r3 (Metagenome... | ecosystem: Host-associated > Plants > Roots > Rhizosphere ... | reverse complement strand
GTTATGTTTAAGTTTCTTTCTTTTTCAAGAAAAGGAGAACAAGCTGCTCGGCTTAAAACCGGAACTTAAGTTCTTTCTTGGCTCCCACACGACAACATAATTGACGCGCAGCTAAGAAAAACAGTCCTAAAACTCCATTTTTCAGTATCCAAACAAAACTGTTAAACACAGAATGTCAAAGACAACTTGAAAGTGAACCATTGGCCCCACACAGGATGCTAACACTTTACAGTGGGCCTCACTCTCCAATCAAGTTGAATTTCACTTAGACTAAAGTTGGTTCAGATAGTGGCCATTTAACGCATGGCATACGCACTTTTTCTAACTCTGAAAGTGTAAAGAGGGAGATATAGATCTCCTTATTGCTGGATCAGCACAGGGGGTGCATACATGGCGATGAGACTGACATCATCACCAAAAGCTTGGTATACCCTAGCATTTACACTAAGGGGTACTGTAGCTCCACTGTACAAAAAGGTCTGTTTGTCCACATACGACGAACTCATAACTTGTACAGCCGGAACTCTTGAATACCAGGGTATTTCAAATTCCATCACAGGCGAAACATAGAGGGCGTTCGCAATCTCCGGACGTCCCACCACGTTATCAGTTGAACTTGGGAACCAAACTGCAGGGGTAGTGGACGCCACAGTAGGATCATAAAAAATCTTGAAACGTCTGGATCCCCTCATAAAACGGAATGGGGCTGCCAACCATGACTGCAATGTAAAGTCTTGGGCTGTAGTTGGATCTGTATCCCACAAAGTGAAGACTCCGCCATTTCCAATGACACAATATCTCTTTCCAAGCTCAACAATGTCGCCGTAGACTTCTGGTGCACAATAGCCAGTTTCCACGAATGCATGTGTCTCAATGATCGGGTCATCATCGAAACGTGCGTCACTCCAAATACAGGATTCATTTTTCTTGATTCCTACATTTTTCTTCATAGGTGTGCTCTTATTTTCTTGGATGAGGCTAACACTTGTGGCCGTCCCAACACTGGTTGTTGCAATGGATGGTATTCCAGTGAATAGATTCAGTTGAAAATCATTTCCAGCGCTAATCCAGGTGGCTACATAAACTGTCGGAACAACATTGGGATCACCATTTACAATCTCATTCACGAGATAGAAAGTGAGCCACCCAATGGGATTTGTTGCCGTCGAACCAGGTGTAAGTTCTGTAATACTTACATCTTCCCACAGATATTGATGCAACCAGGGTATTGTGAAGTTCACATCCGTGTCTCCTGTCACATCAAACATACGAGACACGATGTCACCAACTTCATTATTGGGCAGTGTTGCTGGGATTGTCGCCCCCCAGGTCCAAACAGCTCTAATACGAGTGGTTGTGAAACGACTTGTACAAAATTTGACATGGAACTTAAGGCTCCCTCGCCAAAACTTGAACATTGAGGAGTACCACGACAAGTACGTCGGATACACGTATTCCTTAGTCGCGACAATCCGTCTATAATTGTTCATAGGGTCAATGGATAATGTGAATAACTTATCTCCGGGAACTGATGCATTGGTCATGGCATACTGCATTACAAAACCTGGTGTTCTGACAATCTCATAAATGTTCCTATCACTCTTACCAGTTGTGAGAGCTTCCACATCATGTGCAATACATGCACCTGGATCCAGCGACAATTTAACGGCACCATCAACACCCCGTCCAGATGGCATATCTCTCCCAAATATGGGTTGCATGTGGTTAGGGCCATCTCCGGATGAAGGTTTGTCCAGGGCAGCAATAGGACCTATGACTTTCGCAAATGAGCTTGCAAGTTCTCCTACTTCCACAATCGCTTTAAAAGTCTCTTGAACATCGGAGAAAACACCGTCCATCTTTGCTTGAGCCTCCGGATGTTTGCGGGACTCATTGATCTTAAGTCCTTTACCTTCAGTTGGTGATATGGACCTTTCTTTCCACTTCTCTCGAAATACAGCAGAGCTTGGGGCAGCACTGTCTGTCTCAGGAGATGTGAATTTTTTACCAAACACTTGGGCATAAAGTTCTTCATATGTTGGGATTGTTTCTTCTTTATCTAGCTCAGGGAGGTCTTTTGGTTCAGCGGATCCGAAACACGTTCCAAACCAATCACATAGGCCTGATTCATTGATCTTAACACCATGTTTAGGAGTAACAAGTCCAGGGAAACTTGGACTGCGAGGACCAGTCAATTCAGGTGCAATAAAATTGGCGAAGACTGTAACCGTCACAGATGTAGCGGACGCTGCGTCAGCCAATAAGGGAAATAAAACACTCAAACTGACTCTTGCAATCATGTCATCTTCCGCGACATTCAATGGCAGATAGATCCAGCTTACAGGATTAGTCCAAGGAATAGTCAACTCGACTGTGTCCTGTTTCATAGCAGAAATGATGTGTGGGTTATTGTTCAACATCTGAAAACCATCAATATCATTGTACTCTGGAACATTGGTACTTCCACCCACAATCTCAGACAAACAAAGTGCTCCATAGTGCATGATTGTGGAATTCAAGCGAATCCCTATTCTCACACCACGACATCGAAAGTATTGGAAGTAAGTTAACAATTGACTAATTTGGGGCATTGCGAACAGTGCATTGGGAAATTTGTACTGTCCCAATACATCACCAAAAAGACTTGCGGTTGCCCACGTCACTGTGTCAATCTGGTACACACGCGACAACACTGTTGACAAGTTCTGATTGGGTATGGTCCGTTGTGCGTCCCAAAACTCACCATAGGTGGGATTGTCGACCGTACTTTTCATGATTTCTTCCTCCTCGACAAAGACTGTAAGATTCTCAACCTTCTCTTCTCCAAGGGGCATTCCCCTCATAGGATCTTCTCCATTCAATGGTGATTCAGACATTGCGACATCGGGATGACATGCTCTTTCAAATACATGTCAATCCCACAAAATTTAATTACGTAAATATGGTTTTACGAAGAACCCTAGTTCGAAATTCATACGGCGGATTTACGAGAGCATATACCGTTGCTGTCCTAAGTATCATCATCAGCTCCGTGACTCCACATTTCATCACAGTTCCTGAGGACTGTCCTCTTTTGCTGGTGCAGCGGGGCACTAGTGAATTTACTCTGAATGAATGGCACTGGGTCAGAACTAACTACCAGTGTATGGATACTCAAATGAGTAGGGACTCCACCAATTACTTACTCTTCTCAGCAGTACATAATTGCACCACGTCATATACAAGTTCCCACCAGCGAATCACTCCATGAGTGATCAAACCACTACACCAGGCCAGGAATTTGTGACTCGAAGAACGGCAATATTTAAATTTATATAGTTTTGTAATTTTGTATTTGTTTTTGTATAATATTTTGAATCAAAAGAACGAAGCTTGCCCAGGGCTTAAACTTTAGACTTACGTCAAGGCAACCAAAAGCAAATTACATCCGTCTCAAACTGGACGCTGACTTCAACCAGGTTTCCATACAATCTTGATACGACAGATCAAGAGATGCAGCTCTATGTCTATGGAGACAGTTATTGTACTCTGCCCTCATCTTCTCAAATTCTTCCTCGCCCCAGAAGAATATCTCACGCAACGATGACTCCATATTCTCACGGGTAGCCGCAATCTTGCTGCCGGCACTCTTTCTAACCCAACATGCAATGTCAATGCAGAGGTCCAATGGCATCCGACCAACCATGGGTCGATCGAATCCTTCTTTCATGGGAACTGAAGTCCTCTTCAGAAAGGTATATTCAGATGGGTCAGTAAAATCACTTGTGAACTCTCCTTTGTCGGCAGCCGTGTAACGCATACCAAACAGCTCAAAGATTGCTTTCTGTGCCAAGGGTTGAGTAAAAAATTGTGCTGGGCGTGCAAGAGACAACAGATTGTCATCACCATAGTAAATTTTCCGAACACAATCCCTCCAAATTACTTGAGCTTCCCTAACAGACATTTTCTGTTGCATGGCTACGTGAACAAAGGCACATCGCATCAAAATTTCACCACACACAGAATTTGTTTCGGCAGTAGCGGGATTTCCAGAATCTTGCCCAAAAGGGCGACCATAGAGAAGGTTCATGAAAATGTGAACATGAAACATAGATGCTTGAAACAATCTTCTTCGGATAAACTGTTCCATGGGAGTACAGTCTGTGTTCTTCTCATACCACAGTAATATCTCTTCCAATAGAAAGGCACGGACCTCATAAGGCAGTCCAATATCGAATCCAGCGTAATCACCTCCAATCATCTTGAGGTATTTCTTAATTTCAACAGTTTTGAGATTTCGGTCCATAACATCCCATTCAAAACCAACTGCATTCACTCCAACCATACACGGTCCGAAAGGGTGCTCACCTTTTATAGAATCAAGCCAGGCACCAAAATATTGTCGAAAAGCGATCCAATAGATGAAAGTAGATCCACTGAAAATACGAGATTTGCCTGCTTCAACAGATTCCCATCTCTTCCTTTCATCCTTCAGTTGATCTTTTACAACACAATCAGGTATGTTCCGGGTTTCAACTATTCGATCGATATAAGCTTTGTAGTCCTGCTCCATTGACTCAGAAAGGACATATTCCTGTTTCTTCTCATCGAATGTTACAAGTGGAACCTTCCCTGAAGTGACTTCATTTCGATGCCAATGTCCAGCGGAAGTACTTGTGGACACTGGCGCGAGATTACACGCTTCATCACCACCAACTGCAATTTTAAGAGGTATGACAGAGTCTTTCAAGTTCCTGACTTTCCATTCTTCATGAATAGGACCAGTGTACATCCTAATCAGATCGGCGTCAACGGGGTGTGCTGGAAATTTCTTGAGCTTGTCGGTGTAAGTACGTATCGGATTCTTATACTCCCCATCTTTGTTACGGAACGAACGCAGGTGAAGGGGTCCAGTAACGGTTTTGCGCCCCTTACCATACAATGACTTCACAAAATCAGATTTATCAGACATAAAAGAAGCACTCTTAGAGTCAACGACACCGATAGGTAGGGATCCAGGAAAAGTAAATGGGCAAGTTGCATTGGGGTCAAATTTCAATGACTGATTCTCTTTGATAGTAGTCTGTTCAATCGAATCATGTAAGACCAACTCTTCACCCATTTCCGTAAGAGCTCTGGAAAAATCTTCTCGGGTGAAAGGTTCTCCAATAGCCATATCTTCATACCTTCCTGTGTGGACAAAAGCAATTCTTTCGGTGCCAAATTTAGGATCACGAAGCACATAAACACTCCCACATTCTCCTGGTGCTGATTGAACATTCAGCATCATAAAACCTTTTGTAACGTAAGTACGTGTATCGTCACTCAGCTCGGTACTAGAATTGTACTTCGCATATGCCACTTCACGCGTATGGACTCTTCCGGTCTCAAAGTCAAGAGAAACATAATCAATGTTCTTAAACTCTTTTTGTTGTGATAGCATGCCTAAAGCCTTATCAGAAATCAAACGATCATAAATTTTCTTTGAAAAAAAATTGCGTAAACGCATGACCATTAAATCTCTGTTAGGAACAAGAACTTTCTTGATACTTTTCCAAAGAAGTCGATGCATGACTCCATCTTGTCCAACGAAACCGAAAATGTCATCATCTTTCATGGAAATCCACTGGTGAGCAACAGTAACATAATATTCTCCACCAAGAGCCAAGGCTGTAGTATTGCCAATACGATTCCAAAATGTTCGAAGACTGGTACTAGCTATTTTGTTGACAACTCCCTGACCGAACTGGTCAAAACCTTCATTTCTCTTGACAGGTTTTCCATTCTCATTGATTTTCTGCTTCTTATCATGAGTTCGCTTGCTTCTCTCGTGAGTTTCATTCACTTTCACTTTCTTATCTCTGCTCTTCTTGTCATACTCATGTGTTTCATTCTTTTTCTTGAACTGTCTCCTCTTCAAGATGATGACAACGATAAGCAAGACAACAAGAACAACAACAGCAAGTATAACCTTTTTCCGGTTTTCAGGCTTTTTCCACCAATTTTGGAACTTGGCGTAATATTGTTTTGCATACGGTTTAACAAAGTGATATGGGGTCCAGAAGAAAAAGACAACTTTAAGAACTATTGGTAATACATAATTCTGAACGAATCTTTTGAACATTGAGGGTATCCAGCGAGCATTCGCAACATACACTCTAGCTCCGAAACCAAAAAGCTTCTTCTGGGCTTCTGTAAATAAATCATCTACATAACCTTCATTCTTCTTTGTCTTTGGGGCTTGAGCTAGTGACGGTGATGGACGAGGAGCACTCATTGGCGGTGATCCACTTGTCTTGGCAATAGATCGAACATAATTGTGTATGGCTTCACCATACGTGGCAAATGTACCTTGTCTTGCCAAATGTTCCTCCCAAACACTTTCACAAAGTGTAGAGAGGCCCATAACTGCAGTGGTTACCCCCCGCTTCTTAATAGCAGAACCAGTTACATTAAACACAAGTTTGTCCATAACATCTGGACCAATTCCCTGAGCAGGTTCCTGTGGATCAACGTAAAATGCCACACGCCTCATAAATGCCAAGTTGTTTTTGGTCACAACTCCCATTTCAGCTTGATTACCCAGATTTGTATTGTTGGTCGTGCCAATCACGAATTTGGGATGAATAAAATTCATACCCTTTTTATCAAGAACAGCGGTAGCACAATTGTAAGGAGCAATATTCACCAACTTGATCAAGAATTCAACTGTGGAGGCACTCGTGTCCTTATCTTTCTTCTGAAAAATCTCATCACAGACGAGAACTTCTGCATCTTCGTAATAATTGTCCATTCTGCCGTCCTTGTCAGGTGTTGAATATGAAATGTAAGTTTCGTCTGCAACTTCCTTACCGTTCTCATCAATCTTAGTCCTTGATTTCTTGAACAGCAAGTACTGCGATAAAACGGAAACATCGAGGGTCTTCCCAACATTTGGTTTGCCTGCAAACAGGACGAATACTGGTTCAACACGATATCTAGCAGAAGAAACTAGACTACGTATACGAGGCAAGCGTTCATTGATCTTGTTCTGAAGAGTTGAAAATTCAGGAAACGGAGGTATACTCAAACGAGCATTTAACAATTCGGTCCCTTGAATAGCCAGGTCTTGCCACATTTCAGGAAGAGCTAAGAACGTCATTCTTTCGTCTTCAGATAATTCACCATCACTCTTTTTCAGTAACTTGGAACAAGCCACAACAAAAGCTTTACGAGAAATGATGTAGTCATCCAACAGAGTAGCATTCTCAGATTCAACCTTAGTTTTGATCGTGGATATGATCATTTCAAGCTGAGCCGCATCATCAACACGATTCAACAATCGCAAGGTGGAAACACTTCGATTTGCTGCTAAAACCCACGCCTGCATCTGGCCTGCTGTTGTGAGATTATTTGCCTCAGCTTTGAGTTGTTTGAATCTCGTTTTGATCTTCTTAACAGTACCAGTAACAGTTGCTTGAACACGTGACTTCATCAAGAGCAGATTTTCAAGATCCTTGGTTCTACGCTTAATGGAAAAAATTCGTTCCAATATAGCGCAATCCGATAACCATTCAGATTTATCTTGTTCAGTCAACAAGATATTTTCCAACCTTATTAAGCGTTGGAAAAAATCATCAACCTCCTGGTCTTCTGGTCCGTAGATTAGAGATTTGATGAATTTAATCCCGGTCTCAAACAAAGACATAGCAACAGGGACAATCCTCTCTAAACTATTCAGAGTTCTCAATTGAGCAGAGAAATCTTTCGAAGCCTGGGTAGCACCCAAGGTTTGGACACCAATCATTGTCCCAATGAAGGAAAAAAGACCGGTAGCCACATTTGCTTCGTTGATTTTGACTTCTTCGTCATCTTCTTTATCAGCTTCTCCAAACAACGGGGTAAAAAGTGATTTTAACTGCTCACTAATTTCACCGAAGGGAATAGCAAATCCAAACATAATGCTCAAATCTGCAAACAGATGTCCAACAATAGCAGTCACCCCAAGAATAGAGTCAGCTGCTTTCCAATACAGATATAATTGGGTCGTCAGTTTCAAAACCATCTCAAAAGAAAGATGGCTCTTTATCTTTTCAGAAACATCTTTATCGAAAAACTCAGACAATTTCAAAGAAGCACCAGAAATAAAACTCAAGATCTCATCTGTTGCACCTTCATTAGATTTAACTGCTTTCTTCGATTTGATTCTGAAAACAATCTTAGTCTTCTTGAAGAAGAATCGAATCTGGACATTCCTATAAGTAAATACTGCGGTATTCACATGGTCAGCACAGGTTGCTTTAAGTTGTGCTTCATTCCAATCACACGTAACGAAAGCACCACGAACACTGGTTTTAGGATCTTCCAAATTCCATCGTGTCTTTTTCCATTTATGAAACGTAACATATCCTCTTTCTATGTGAACATAAGCATTTGCCGCCTCAAAACGAATAGGAGATGCTCTTGAAGATGAAAGATACAAACGCACGACAGGTTCGTTGAAAGTATGTAGACGGACTTCCTGCAGCTTCATCTTTATATAGGGTTTAATTTGAAGAACAGCAACATCCATCAGGTACATGTAGACTTTATCAATTTTCGACTGAATATATTGTACCAGATAGTCAGAGAATGCCTCTACAAAGACAAATGACATTACAATGAGTATCGTCAAAAATATGAGGTTATAGGGAGTGGAAAGGGACATCACATACCCAGCAATTAGATCAACATAATACCACACAAACAGAATTGAGAATCCAAAGCTTTCAAGCACAACAATTTGCAGTGCATAATAAACTTGAACTTCATCTTGATAACGGAGGACTCGCCCGACTCGACGGTATGCATGACGCAAAACCGAATAAATCACAATTACTCCGCTCAAATAAAACCCAACTTTCCAGAAAAGTAACATAATGTCACGCATTGGAAATTTGGCAAGGATGACCATGAGAGTAAACACTCCCACACATCGAAGAATATCATAGATCTCAAACATATTGAAAGTGGCAGTCATATGGAAATTGTACATCACATGAACTGCCCCTGAAAAATTTGATAACATTATTAAGGCAAATGTTTTTAAAACCCTAGTCCGAAAGCTATACGACAGCTTTACGGGAGCATATATCGTTAAAATCCCTCACTTCATTGCCAAATCTATGGCTCCGTGAATCATTACTATTCCTGAGGACTAACCTCTTTTGCTGGTATACTGGGGCAAATCAGAATTTACTCTGAACAAATGGCATCAGGTCGGAATTAACTACTGATGTATGGACACTAAAATAGTGGGGGTTCCACCAAACATTCACTCCTTTCGGCAATGCATGTTTGCACCACGTTGTATACAAGTTCTCCAATTTGAACCACTCCGAGAGTGATCAAACCAGGATGCCAGACCAGCAATAATAATTGGGTAGGGATCTCAATTTTTAAAATTTCTAAATTTTTGTATTTTTATTTGTAAATATGAATTTTGTAAATTTTTATTAATTTTTATTTTTCCACGTTGTAAAGGAAGAAATATATTCTTCAACAAACTAACAATGAAATAACCGTTATGGGTCTTGATGCACGGTAAACACATTTAAATTGGTTGACACAATGTTCCGTTCAATGCAACCTACAGAATTGACCAATTTTCTTCGGCAAGGTTAACTTTAAAATCTTCGGCTAAAGCTCTGATTATGAAGCGCCATAGCTCTGAAACAGAGGCGTTCTGGGTCCAAGTCGATCGGCATTGACATAAAATGTTCAAATACGCACATACGCACTTCCAAAATAAAATGATAGTATGTCAACCAGGGTGTCTATTTGAAAAAAATTCTCAGATTGCTCATCAGGACAGGATGAATACATATCAACATGACTACAAAGAGTTATGTCTTTTTCCAAAAGATTTGTCTATTTAAAAGAATTCTCAGCTCGCTCGCCAGGACAGGACGATAACGTAGCAACACGGGAACACGGCCC
>Ga0316587_1000009_pt1 | contig 11330 bp, 10 predicted proteins | sample J5NA_3_FD_207781 | JGI IMG/M metagenome (GOLD analysis project Ga0316587, IMG submission 207781) | Metatranscriptome of rhizosphere microbial communities from salt marsh grasses in Alabama, United States - J5-7_050615r2r3 (Metagenome... | ecosystem: Host-associated > Plants > Roots > Rhizosphere... | reverse complement strand
GGAGACCGATCGTCTCCGGTATGTTATGATTGATTCCATGTATGACACTGTATACCATCTGATTCTGGAACGTAACCATATAGTAGTGAAAAAAATACGTTGGACTGTTCACGCCTTCGCTCAAACCTTTTATTACCCGTGAACGGTTACGAGACTTTTATATTGAAATAGACAAAGAAGAATTGGCCAAATCTGAAAAGCTTGATGGATGTTATGCTATCAAGTCAAATGTTCCGTTGGCCAACGCTTCCAAAGAGGCTATTCATGCCCGATATAAAGACCTTGCTGGTGTAGAATGGGCCTTTCGAACCATGAAGACCACGTTACTGCATATGCGTGGCATCTATGTACGTAAAGCCGATCGAACCAGAGCGCATGTCTTCACCATTATGCTGGCGTATATGCTTGCATATGAATTGCGCAGGCTTTGGCAAGATATGGAGGTAACAATTGAAGAAGGCGTAGAGGAACTCTCTTCTGTTTGTGCGACAGAAGTCCTCATGGGTGATGTGACCATTCAAACAGTGCCAAGGCCGCGGGAGATGGGGCAGCAATTGTTGGACAAGGCCAATGTGACGCTACCGGATGCAATACCATGCCGAGGGGTGCGTGTGCACACTAGAAAGTGCCTGGTGGATGAGCGTATTAACCATGAAATATCAAAATATTAGATGCCATTTCGTATTATCAAAATAATGGAAGATCCGATAGAAAAGGGAAACTGCCAGAAGCGATATGCACACGAAAAATAAACGGGGCAATCGTTTTTTGGAAAAATTTTCATGATGCTTTTTAAGCCCGATTGAAGGTTTTAAAATCACCTTTATAGATCCGAACAGCCAACGATTTGGTTCTAATGACAATTTTTTAAGCGGTCATCCGATATGACGGTAAGCTATTTTCCCGACCATCCTCAAAAACGGCAGCGGCAAGACACTGAAAATTTTTTCATAGGGCAATCCTTGAGACTCATTTTTTTTCACAAACGATTTTTGAATCAAATCGTATTTATAATAAAATAAAGTTTCCTTAATCGTTTTCCAGCCGGATTTGAACTGGTCCAGTCCGCTGTGAGAAGGTTTGGTACGGCCCATATGCAGCTCTTTGTAATCGTTTTGCGCATACCATTTTATAGCTTCCCACATGACCAGGTTATTCGCCCTTAAATGATTCAAGCGACTGTCGGATGCTCCATACTTGTAAATTACCTTTTTACCGAAGTTTAGAAATATGGCTCCGGCGACTGGTTCACTTTGATAGAATGCGATCGCGGTTTTTCCCAAACCTTTGGCGATCAGGTGCTCATAAAGGTTTTTAAAAAAAAGAAGTGGTTGAGGCGGCAACCCATGTTGCCTGCGAGTCAGGCAGTTAAGTTCAAAAAAAGTTTGAACAAAAGCCATTGTGGACTGGATTTGGACATGTACACCTTGCTTTTGTGCTTTTTTTATGTTTCGGCATGTACTGCTTCGGAAACTTGAGTACATTTTCTGGATATCGGGATCGAGCAATAACCTGTGGGTATAAAACATTTCCGAAGGAACCTGCTCGGGAAGGTATTTATGGCAGCCCCTTAATTCAATGTGGTTCCATTTCAAATGCTTGCAATGGTCGATCACGTTGGAAAGTATATCTTGAAAATTACAATTGCCTGACATTAAAGGATGGCAAAAATCGGTAAACGGCAGCGATACTGCTCTTCGTCCAGTAATCAGGCTTTTTATCGATACAAGCGGGATAACAGCGGATAGGCCGACATCGTCATTCAGGATGAAATACGAAGGATCATAACCGTATGACTCGCATATAGTTCTAGCCCAGTTCGATGTGTGGAAGCAGGATGCGTTTTCAAAGGATGAAACCATATGATTCCATTCTGGGAAATGAGTGGGATTGATCCTTTGCAAACTATTGGGTCGCATACGTTATTATTATCCTTGATGAAGTACGTTGCATTTTTATCGGTTCAAGAGAATCTACAGGATTTGGATTAATTAATTGCACAAGCGCATCACTGCATCGATGCTATTGGCTATATAGGCAATCTGGCGCTCTTCCAATTCCGGGTACATGGGTAGTGAAACAAATTGGTCCATGCAGGACTCACAGACTGGGAGCTGTCCCTTTTTATAATCCAGCTGGGTGCAGGCGATTTGCAAATGCAGCGGTATGGGATAATGGATACCGCTTTCGATCTTTTTTCCGTTTAAACCGGCTATCAGGTTTTCCTTATGCATGCAGCGGATCGCATAGATATGATATACATGCATGTTTTCGGGCCCTTCAATGGGCGTGATGACATAAGGAGTTTTGGAGAGAAGGTGATTATACGTTTCGGCATGGCGGCGCCGCATCTTATTCCAATCTGAAAGGTATTGCAGTTTTGTGCTGAGTACGGCCGCCTGAATACCATCCATTCGCGCGTTCCAGCCGATTTTCTCGTGATGGTATTTTTGGTGTTGTCCATGATTTCGAAGAATTTTTATATTTTCCGCCAGATCGAAATCATTGGTAACCACAGCGCCGGCCTCTCCGAATGCGCCTAAATTTTTTCCCGGATAAAAACTGAAACACCCTGCGTGGCCAAGGGTGCCGGCTTTTCGGCCTTTATATTCGGCACCGTGGGCCTGGCAGGCATCCTCGATCACAAATAATCTATGTTCCCGCGCGATATCAAGGATCGGGTCCATATCCGCTACTTGGCCGAAGAGGTGAACCGGAATGATTGCTTTTGTTTTTTCGGTAATTGCCGCGGGCAGTTGGCCCGGGTCCATCGTGTAGGTTTTTTCATCGATATCGATAAATACCGTCTTTGCACCGCAAAAGTGTATGGCTTCTACTGTCGCGAAAAACGTATTCGGTACGGTGATGACTTCATCGCCCGGTCCGATCCCTAAGGCTAACAAGGCAAGCCAAATGGCTTCGGTTCCGCTTCCCACCCCCACGGCCGAGGCGCAGCCGCAGAATTCGGTAAACTCATTTTCGAACTTATCGACAAAAGGGCCTCCTGCAAAGCTGCAGTTATCGATAACGGCTTGAATTGCAGCGTCGATTTCTGGTTTTATGGTGTTATATTGAGTTTTTAGATCAAGAAACGGTGTGATCATGGGCCTCCCTTCCATGATGGGGTTTTCATGAACTTGTCTTGTAGTTCATTCACACCGCGGCGCTTTAGCCTGGAGATGTGAATGGATGATATGATGCTCTGGATATGCATTCCTGCGCGGGAGCGTGGGAACAGGAATGGGTGCGGACTCGGTATGCGTTCCCGCGCGCGGACGCGATTCCCCGGTTTATAATCTCCTGATAAACCTGGCGGGGTTGCCGGCAACGACGGTATACGGTGCCACATCCTTCAGGACCACGCTGCCGGCACCGATAATCGAGTGCCGGCCGATCGTGACACCGCATAGAATCGTTGCGCTGGAGCCGATGGATGCGCCTTTTTCCACCAGGGTCGGGATCGGATCCCAGTCCTGTTCGGTCTGCAAAAGGCCTTGATCGTTAACAGCTTGAGGATAAAGATCATTGATGAAAGTGACATTGTGCCCGATGAATACATCGTCTTCGATCCGGACAGCTTCGCAAATGAACGTATGGCTGGATATTTTGCAGTTTTTTCCAACCCACGCATTTTTTTGAATTTCGACAAAGGTGCCGATTTTCGTGTTGTCTCCGATCATGCAGCCATACAGGTTGACAAAATCGTAAATGCGCACATTGCTGCCAAGGGTCACATCCGGATTGATATTTTTCATTATGCTTGCTGCTCCTGCCATTGATTCAGTTTGATCGGGATGCCGCCGTTTTTCAATGATTCGGTGGCGGCCTCAAGGATCCGGACTACTTTCAATCCTTCATAACCACTGGACTCGGAAATACAGCCGGTCCGGATGCAATCCAGGAAATGCTGGCATTCCTTTTTCAATGGCTCATGTTGCTTGATATAGGGGGCATACATGTCGCCGTAGTGATAAGAGTAGTGAAACTCGGCAAACGTATCGTAGTGCGGGGGTATTTCGACCCGCTTATCATATATTTTTATTTTTTCCATCGGCTCCAGATCGTCGTAAACCAGCATCTTTTTGCTGCCTACAAAGGTCATGTCGCGCACCTTGTTTGGATCAAGCCAGCTGCTTTGAATAGTTGCTATTCCGCCGTTCGGGTAATTCAGGATAATAGTTGTGATATCTTCCACATCCGGATGGATATGCGCTTTTCCCTGGCAATTGATAGAAGCGGGAAACGTATCCAGTGTATACATGATGATCGAGATATCATGGGGCGCCAGGTCCCAGGCTACATTGATGTCTTTCTGGAATAGTCCCAGGTTCAGCCTGCGGGCCGCGATATACTGAATTTCGCCAAGTTCTCCTGAATGGATGATCTCCTTTATTTTCCGTACGGCGGATGAATAGATGAAGGTATGCCCTATCATTACCGTCCGGTTTCGTTTTTCAGCCATATCGATGATAAGCCGGGCTTCATTTATACTTGGAACCATGGGTTTTTCGATAAAGATATGCTTGTCCGCGAGCAGGCTTTGCATGGCCAGTTCAAAATGATAACGCACCGGGGTGGCTATGACGATTGCGTCGATTTCAGTGTCTTTGATCAAGCGGACACTTTCGGTTGTCGTTTCGACATTCGGGTAAAGCGATCGGATATGGGATAGCCGCGCCTCACTGGTGTCACACACTGTTTTTACCCGGCATCCTGGCAATGCAATAAAATTGCGCGCCAGATTCGGCCCCCAATAGCCGCATCCAATGATGCCTATCGTGATCATATGAATCACCTTCGATTTTAAAGCTTCAGTGGTTTGTGGCGATTGAACAGCCCAAACCGGGTTGACAGATTATTCAGACCTTTACCCCATTGCTTTTTCACTTCAGGACGGTTGAAGGGGTGAAGGCATATGGGCACGCTGTTTTTTTTTGGCCAGGAAATCCGTCACCTGGATCCCTAAAGCATAGGGCGTCAGCAAGATGATTTTTAAATCGAGAAGTAAAGAACTTTTGCGAACATATTGGATATCCAGGCGAATCATCTCGTTAAATGACATACGGTTTTTGCCGCTGACTTGCCACAGCCCGGTGAGGCCCGGCAACACATCGAAACGATCCGTATACCATGGTTTGTATTCCTCAACTTCGTATGGAATTGGAGGCCGCGGCCCGACCAGGCTCATTTCACCACGAAGGACATTGAGCAGCTGCGGCAGTTCATCCAATCCGGTCTCCCTGAGCAGGTTCCCAAAGGGGATAATTTGCGGATCGTCATGGAGCTTGGTCATGGCCGAAGAGGCTTGATGTTGTTCCGGGTTGCCATTGATCAGCTTCGCAAGGTACTTGCGATGATTTTTGGAATCCGCATTGGGTTTCATGGTTCGAAACTTCAGGCAATTGAACGGAATGCCACCGTAACCGATGCGCGTTTGTTTAAATAGAACAGGGCCCGGCGAAACCATTTTTATGTAGCATGCAATGACCATATAGAACGGCAGTAAAAAAAATAGTCCGAGCAGTGCCCCGGTAATGTCGATCAATCGTTTCCATAAAGCGCCTTTTCGCGCAACCAAAAGGGCTATGCTTTTTGATCCCTTTTCGGTGAAAAAAGCCTCCAGATTCCTGGGAATCATGTTCTTCGTAAAGAATCTTGCAGCTGGATAATTGATAAACATAAATGTTCCTCGCATCTTTAAACATATCTTTATTTCCTGGAAGGAAAAAATAAAAGTAATATCAGGTTGTCCGCTTTTTGGCGATCTCCGGATAAACATAAAAATCGCAATCCATAATAAACATTCCGATATTTTGATCGCTGCACAGCTTTTTGGCAATTTTGCGGGCCCCGCGTAATGACGTGTAAGGAAGTAGAAGTCCTAAATGATTTTCGTCGTAACGCCCCATCTGATCGATTTTACGAATCCGTTTGCTGATCATGCGCCCCATACGGTTGAGAATCTTTTCCGATTTTGCTTTGTCGGTAATCCTGAATAGAACCACTGAAAATTCATGACCATCGCGATTGACACGCCCACGTTCCAGATCGATCAGATACTGAAATGACTGAGATGGATATATCCGTTCAATTAGCGCGGTTTTTTCTGTTTTTTTAAACATAGACCTATGTTTGAAAAAGTTTGGGTTTTCGGGGTCGGCATTGGATTTACAAAATACAGAACAGATTTTCCCGTAAAATTACTGAATTACATATAGTAGCTGTAATGATCGGGTTTGGTCTTGACTTTATTAAGTACCGCGCCAATGATTTTATCCCGTGGCAGCGAGCTGATTGCATTATTGATTACCTTGTATGATAAATTGCCGGCGCTGATGACGAAAACGACGCCATCGACAAAGGAAAAGATCGATTCCACGCCTGTCTGTGCATCCAAGGGCGGTGTATCGATAAGAATGACATCGAATCGCTGCCTTACAATTTCCAGGAGTTTTTTAAACAACGCTCTATTGATTCGGCCGATAGGCTTTTTGGTGGTGGAATTTGCAGGCAGAACGTAAAGGTTTTCTCTGTCCGTGCTGGAAATATTGCTGAATATCTCCTTTTCGATAATTTTGCTGCCCTGTACGCGTCCCAGGTTATTGATCAATTCGGAATAGTCCTCACCGAAAAAAATCCGTTCATTTTCATATATGCGCAAAAGTTCGGGCTTAAAAGCGAAGCGTCCGGATTTCCAACTGAAAACTTTCTGAATATGTTCCTCCATTTGAAGTCTCAAAGGACCTCTCAATTTGTCCCGGCTGATAAAACCACTGTTGACCAGGATATAGCCTATCGGTTGGCCCGTGCGGCTGTGCCGATGCAGGGCATCCCTCAACTGCTCTCGTGAAATGAAATTTCCCTGGAGCAACATTGTGCCGATACGATTGGCATCCGGATTGTTATTGTTTTGGATATGCAGCAGTTGTCCGTTTTGAAAATAGACACTGATCATCTGATCATCATTGCGCACGACCAACTGGCCGTTGAGTCTTTTTAACAGAACCAGGAAAAAGATATCATCGATACTGAAATCCTTCAGGTCTCCGCCGTTGACTTGAAGCGATTGAATTTTGTCGATTGTGTTCTCAAGCCCCGAACCGTTGCGGATGTCGAATATTTGATTCACGCTGGAGCGTTGAAAATCGGTATCCAGCAACAGAACGCGCAGCCCGGCATCGGTCAGGTTGGCTGCAATTTTGGAGACGATCATTGTTTTGCCTTCACCCATCGTCACGCTCTCGACAGCAATGACCCTGCCGTTGTAGCCTTCGCTGTCCGTCGGGGACAATTCGGCGGGCAGCCGGCTGGAGATGTGGGACAATGGATCGGCAATAACCGCTTTTTTATCTTTTTGAGAATCTTCATCATACGTTAAAAGAAGATTGCGCCTGTTTTTCATGGCCTTGTAAAATGGAATGGTTCCCAACACCGGCATCCCAAGACGGATGGTGACATCCATGGGTGTCTTCAGGGTATTATCCATATATTCCAGAAAGAATGCCATTCCCGTGCCTATAAATAAGCCCAGGCAGGCGGCGAGAAACAAGCCGATCATAATCTTGGGTTGAACAGGTTCCATCGGGCGTTCCGCCTGGTCGATCACGCGAATGTTGCTGCTGTTCATCACGCTGGCAAGGCTGATCTCTTCGGCCTGCTTGAGCAGAAAATTATAAATATCCCGTGCACTTGACGCTTGCTGTTGCAGTACATCATATTCGATGATTTTCTCCCCCAATGACAGCGCCGTTTTCTTTTTTTGTTCGAGCTGGCGCGTGACCAGGTCTTCTATCGAGGCCGCACGGTCTGACTCTGACCTGATGGTTTTTCTCAGGCGGGCGATTTCGGCATCGATTTCAGCTTTGACCTGCTTGACGCTGGAATTCAGTTCGATCATCTTGGGATGTTTCGGTCCGAACTTCGAGGTCATTTCCGTCTGCCTGGCCTTAAGCCCGGCCAATTGGGCTTTAAGGCTTTGGATGGTCGGATCGTTTGAAATTTCAGGCAATAAAAATGTATCCAGATTTTCATTGGTAACCTTGTCCAGCTGCAAATAGGCTGCCTGACGGGTAATATGATCGGCTTTGGCTTTGATCAAGGCGCTGTTCAATTCCGTGAATTCCTGCGAGAAAATATTTTCACGGTCTTCCGTGATCATCAGGTCGTTGTTTTTCTTGAATTCGTAGATCTGGCGTTGCACCACTTCCACTTCGTTTTTCTGCTTTTGCACTTGAGCCTTAAGCCAATCCAAAGCGGATTTGGCGCGTTCCTGATGCAATTGAACCGTATTTTTAATAGCCTTTTGCGCATGCATATTGACAACCCGGGTGATCAGTTCGGGATCGGGCCCGGTGAAGTTGATGTGAACGAGGTTGCTTTCAGGTACCGCTACAATTTCCAGGTTTTTGAGATACCATTCGATGATACTGGTTTTGAGCGAGCCGGCCGAATCGCCATTGCCTGCCGGATCCGGACTATTAGTGTTGTCCGTTGGTTCGTCCAGTTGGGAAATATAATATGCTTCCAATTCGAGTTCTTCGATAACGGACTGGACCAGCGCCCGATGGCTCAGGAGATTGATTTCCGTTGTATAGTAAGGGTTGGCAAAGTAGCCTGGGCGGACTTCTGTTTCGCCAAGGGGATTCTCTGGAGAAGCTTTTCCTTCGACCATGATCAGGGCCGTGGATCGGTAGAGGCGCTCCTGGGTGTACAGGTAAAGGGCCGCCAGTCCAACGATCAGGAACCAGAATAGTAGAATGAACCCTTTGCGGCGTTTGAGGATTGTCAGATAATCCGAAAGATGAGCCTGGTAATAATTCGGCTCATTTTCGGTTGATGGAAAATGTTCTAACCTGTTCATTTGTTTATCCCTGTAACTTGTAATGCCCCGGCTTGCGATCATTCGATAATGAATTTAAAAAAGGATGCAACTATAGATTAAAACCAGCTTTCCGGTACCTTGATGATATCGTTGGGCATTACAATATCGCTTAATTTGGGTTCGAATTCTTTTTCCGAGCCGTCTTTATTGCGCACAATGTGGATACGATTCAGGGCGGCACGCGGCGTTCCGCCGCCGGCAATGGATATGGCCTGACGGACGGTCAAATCTTTTTCCCATTTTAACCTTCCCGGGGTAACCACTTCGCCAATGACAAAGAAGCTATCTGCTTTCCTGATATAAACCGAATCACCGGGCATGACGAAAATACCAATGTTTTCGGAATCGCCGGAAATGATCCGATCAATATCCAATTCGATTATTTCATTTTTTACCGTTTTTTCCGGAGGCAAAGGTTTGCCCGCGGACGTGTTTTTGGGACGTACAATAAGGCACGCGGATCCCCTTTCCTCCGTGAAGCCTCCACCTTCCGAAATCAACTCCATCAAACTGATTTTCCCTTTTATGACATAGCTTCCCGGCCGGTTGACTTCGCCAAACAGGTATACTTTCTGGTTTTTATACTCGGATACGGAAATGCTGACCTGGGGCTCTACGATATAGCCTTCCGCCAACTTATCGGTCAGCAATTTTTCCAGGAAAAAAACAGATCGATCGGCGGCTTGTATTCGGCCGACGAACGGATATGTAAATGATCCTTCTTGCGAAACCTCCACTTTTCGATCCAGATCGGCATGATCCCACACCTTGATTTCCAGCATATCACCCGGGCCGATGATATAGTTTTTGTCTCGCGGGTCCTGCGCAAAGTTTCCTTCCGGCAAGGCAAGTGAAACCAGTGCCAGTAAACCCGCTAATATTTTATTTTTAAAATTATTTCGAAGCATTTGCTTCTCCTTTTTCCGAATAAATGGCTGCGTAGGACAGATTGAACAGATTTCTAGAACTCAAACAGAATCCCTGCCTCAGCCATATTTTCGGTGTATTCGACCGTCGTCAGATCGGAGCTGTTGCTGCGATAATTGTAGCCGATGGAAAAGCTTACCCAATCCTTAAGGAGATAGCGAAGCTTCAGGCCAGCGTCATGATAACGGTCGGTCCTGTCAAGCGGGCCGCCTTCAAAAGCCTTGTGGCGGTAGAGATAAGAGAGTTCGGTGATGATACGTTCCCATTTCTGATGGGTCAATACAATGCCCGCGGAGCTTAAAACATAGTAGCTTCCGGTCTCGCGCAATGTCCGTGTGACCGGCTCGACATCCCTTGCGACTACTAATTCGAATTTGGTAATTTCGGTTATGGAATACGTAATGTCGATATCGGCCGCAACCCCGTCGAAGTCGTCGATCGAGTCATCTTCAAAATCCGATCGAATATAGCCCACCCGCAGCGCGCCGGATAATTTTGCAGTAGGCCTCCAGCGTGAACCGATAAAAATCGTGTGCGTATCGTAATCCGTATCGAAGGCTCGATCCAGATCTTGATTGTCCTGTTGGACGAATCTGTACTCAAGTAAAAGCGGAAATTTTTCCGATTTCTTGTAGAGCAGACTGATATCGTATCGATTACGATCATAGTCATCCGATTCAAAGCGGTCTTCATCAAATCGCCTGCTCAGTCGCTCGTAGCCCGCTCCGATCTCGATCATACTTCCGGCCATCAGCAGCACATCGGCGAAGCCGCGGTACAATTGGTATTTTTTTGCAACTTCATCCACTGAAAACGGCTGAATCGAATTATCGTCAATAGATGCACCGGCGGTAAGGGTGGACCCTTTAGCGGTTTCGGTATGCCAGGATAATTCGCCTATATGGTGGTTCTCATCAAAATTTTCCGCAGTGTCGAAGTTTAAAAAGAATCCTGAATACTTCAATGAAAAGTAGTTCCTGGGGGCAACGGCCACATCGAACGATATCTCCGGTGAAACGATTATGTAAATATCATCCTCTTCTTCATCTTCTACAAGGTAAATATTGTCGCTGTAGTCCGCCAGAAGTGCCAGTTTGGGAGTGATTCGCAACCGGCCGATTTCCCATCCTTCTTCACACGATGCGCTGCTGCCAAGGGCCAGGGATAGGAAAACCATACAGAGCATCATCTTCATTATTGAAGCTTCATTCAATTTTCTCATTGTAAACATTTCGGCATAGCTCCGCATGGTGACTTACATCTCCTTTTCACTTAACAATCGTATTATATAAAGATACAACCGGACCGGCGAAACCGTATTTTGCACCGCCGGCGCTTGCTTTCTCCTCTGAAGAAAGTGCCTGGTCTGGTGTCATTTAAGAGTAATTGCGTTCAGTGTCCGGGGACGGGAAGCCTTGATAAGACAAGTGCCGGGAGAATTGACAAGAATTCCATCAGATCAAATCAAACAACAATGCTTGATCCATGCGACCTGGTTTAGCCTTCTGCTCAAAGGCATGCG
>Ga0316587_1000006_pt1 | contig 12250 bp, 10 predicted proteins | sample J5NA_3_FD_207781 | JGI IMG/M metagenome (GOLD analysis project Ga0316587, IMG submission 207781) | Metatranscriptome of rhizosphere microbial communities from salt marsh grasses in Alabama, United States - J5-7_050615r2r3 (Metagenome... | ecosystem: Host-associated > Plants > Roots > Rhizosphere... | reverse complement strand
TGGCTGCCCTCTGGGATATCATCAGGAACGACACTCTCGATCCGGCGACCAGATACGCTTGTGTAAAGAAAGCCGATCTGGTATTCGGTCTTGATCTTGACTTGGCAGAAGAAACCAGGGAGGTCAGGTTTGTCTCAGCCGATGGCAGTGCTGTGGTTTTTGAGGGGTACGACACATTACCTGATGAGTTGACAGGGCATATCCTGAAACTATTGGCAGAGAGAAAACGTGCCAGGTTGGCGAAAGTGTGGACAGTAGCCGACGCAATACGAAACAAGTTATCGGAATTCGAGGTTATAGTTAAAGATCAAAAGGATGGTACCGTGCAGGTGCTGGTGCCGCCCGTATTGATTAATGATCATGTAAGGCAGCATTTATTTATCGGAAAGTAACATCGTTTTACCCGGAAGGAGTTCATATGGCAAAGACCAATGATGACGATATGATGAAGAAAATGAAGAAGATGATGTCGGGAAATGAAATTGAAGAGCAGATGCTCAAACGACGCGAAATTTTCCTGTGGGGTGAGATTAATGACGATTCTGCAGAATCGATCGTTAAAAAAATCCTTTTTCTCGATAGTCAAAATAATGATGACATTACGATATTAATTAATAGTCCTGGTGGTGTTATTTCATCAGGTCTGGCAATTTATGATGCGATGCAGTATGCCAAATCACCTATCAGTACCGTTTGCATGGGGCAGGCGGCAAGTTTTGGTGCTGTAGTACTTTGTGCCGGGGCAAAAGGAAAACGTCTGGTTTGGGAGCATGCGCGAATTCTGATTCATCAGCCACTCATTTCTGGAAATATGTTCGGTCCTGCATCGGATATCCAGATTCAGGCAGAAGAAATGTTGCGTATTCGTGATAAACTCAACGAGATTCTTGCGAAACACACCGGGCAGTCTATAAAGAAAATTACTGAAGATACCGACCGTGACTTTTTCATGTCCGCGGAAGAAGCCAAAAAATACGGAATTGTAGACAAAGTCGTTAAAAAATAACCGTTTAGTGACAAGGTAAAATTAATTAACAATTCTTTGACTTTGTTTTACAACACGTATTATATTTGAAAGACTTTTTTCATATAGGTCATTTGCCGATGTAGCTCAGTTGATAGAGCATTCGACTTGTAATCGAATGGTCGGGGGTTTGAATCCCTTCATCGGCTCCATAAGTCTGGGTAGGTGCCCGAGTGGTTAAAGGGGATGGACTGTAAATCCATTGACGTGAGTCTACGGTGGTTCGAAACCACCCCTGCCCATTTATTCTTTTGATTGTTTTGCGGGCATAGCTCAATGGTAGAGCTCCACCCTTCCAAGGTGGCTGTTGTGAGTTCGAATCTCATTGCCCGCTTTATGAATGCCCATGTAGCTCAGTTGGTAGAGCACATCCTTGGTAAGGATGAGGTTCACGGGTTCGAGTCCCGTCGTGGGCTTATCACTTAAAAAGAGATAGCAAAAAGTTAAAGATTATCATTAACCATTTAATAATTATTCACCATGTACTGAGAGGTTTCCATGGCAAAGGAAAAATTTGATCGCACCAAACCGCACGTCAACGTCGGTACGATCGGACATGTTGACCACGGCAAGACAACACTTACCGCTGCAATCACCCGCGTTATGGCAGCCAGAGGGCTTGCCACATATGTAGCTTATGATGAAGTTGCAAAAGCATCTGAATCACAGGGTCGTCGTGATGAGACAAAAATTCTCACGATTGCCACTTCACATGTTGAATATTCAACTGAAAAACGTCACTATGCTCATGTTGACTGCCCCGGACATGCGGACTATGTTAAAAACATGATCACTGGTGCAGCTCAGATGGATGGCGCAATTCTTGTTGTAAGTGCTGCTGACGGTCCGATGCCGCAAACCCGTGAACACATCCTTCTTGCATATCAGGTCGGTGTACCTCATATCGTAGTGTTCCTTAATAAAGTCGATGTTGTTGACGATCCGGAACTTCTCGAACTCGTTGAACTCGAGATTCGTGAACTTCTTTCCAAATACAAATTTCCTGGTGATGAAATTCCTATCGTCCGCGGTAGTGCAATTGGTGCTCTTACCAATCCTGAGGATGATGAAAAAGCCAAGTGTATTATGGATCTTATGGATGCCATTGACAATTATATTCCGGATCCGGAACGTGAAACAGACAAACCGTTCCTTATGTCCGTTGAAGATGTTTTCTCAATCACCGGTCGTGGTACGGTTGCTACCGGTCGTGTTGAGCGCGGTGTTGTCAAAGTTGGTGACGAAGTCGAGATTGTCGGTCTCAAAGATACACGTAAATCCGTTGTTACCGGTGTTGAAATGTTCCGTAAACTTCTGGATCAGGCACAGGCCGGTGATAATATCGGTACACTGCTTCGTGGTGTTGATAAAAATGAAATCGAACGTGGTATGGTTCTGGCCAAACCCGGTTCGATCACTCCGCATAAAAAATTCAAAGCAAATGTTTATGTATTGTCAAAAGAAGAAGGCGGTCGTCACACGCCGTTTTTCAGCGGATATCGCCCGCAGTTTTACTTCAGAACTACTGACGTTACCGGTAATCTGACACTTGCTGAAGGTATTGAAATGATTATGCCTGGTGATAACGCGGCACTTGAAGTTGAACTTATTGCACCGATCGCCATGGAAAAAGAGCTCCGTTTCGCAGTTCGTGAAGGCGGACGTACAGTTGGTGCCGGTGTTGTAACGGAAATTGTTGAATAACTATTCGAAACCTGAGGAATTAGAGGTTCGGTATTATGCCTAGAGATAAAATAACGCTTGAATGTACATCATGTAAGCAACGTAATTATGAAACCACCAAAAACAAACGGAAACATTCCGGGCGGGTGGAGTTTGTAAAGTATTGTCGATTTGAACGGAAAAGAACCGTTCATAAGGAGGCAAAGTAAACGTTCCGTCCAAGCGTTGTAGCTTTTGACATATGCCGGACTGGATTACTTAGTATACCTTAGGTCTGTAGCTCAATTGGTAGAGTAGTGGTCTCCAAAACCATTGGTTGGGGGTTCGAGTCCCTCCAGACCTGTATTCAAGGTGCGAAAAAATGAATAAGTTAATGCAATATTTTAAAGATGTCCGTTCTGAGATGGCCAAGGTAAGCTGGCCTCAAAAAAACGAAGTGTCCAGTGCAACAATACTGGTGGTAGTACTCAGTATAATTGTATCCATCTTTGTTTATGCGTGTGATTTCACGTTAAACAAACTGGTTGGACTCTTTTTAAAAATGGGAACATAACTAAAGGCTATTATAACATGCGATGGTACGTAGTTCACACATACTCCGGTCAGGAAGCTAAAGTACATCAATATCTTAGTGAGCTTGTTGAGTCGGGTGATTTAGGTGAGCAGATCAAACAAGTTCTTATGCCGACACAAGATGTGGTCCAAGTTAAAAATGGAAAAAAGACCAAAACAACGAGAAAGTTTTTCCCGAGTTATGTTCTTGTTGAGATGGAGCTCAGTAAAGAAACCATGCATGTAGTACGAACATGCAGCGGCGTAACCGGATTTGTCGGTGGAAATAAGCCGCAACCGTTAAAAGAAGATGAAGTAAGAAGAATTTTAGGGCAGACTGAAAAAGTATCGCGTCAGCAGATATCAGAGGTTCCGTTTGAAATTGGTGATGCCGTGAAAATCAAAGAGGGACCCTTTAAGGATTTTGATGGCGTAGTTGATGAAATACATCCGGAAAAAGGAAAGATCAAAGTAATGGTGAGTGTTTTCGGCAGGTCTACACCTGTTGAGGTGGATTTCATGCACGTTACTCCCATAAGTTAATAGCAAGGGGTTTATATTGGCTAAGAAAGTTGTTGGACAGATAAAACTACAGATACCTGCAGGCGCAGCTAATCCGGCGCCACCAGTGGGACCGGCTTTAGGACAGCAGGGAGTCAATATTATGGAATTCTGCAAAGCATTCAATGCTCGTACTAAAGACGGTGGCGGAATTGTAACTCCTGTTGTTATTACCGTTTATGCGGACCGGTCATTTTCCTTTATCGTTAAAACGCCTCCGACTGCTGTTTTAATTATGAAAGAGCTTGGCAAAGATAAAGGATCCGGTGTTCCAAATAAAGAAAAAATCGGTAGTTTGACCAAGGACCAGGTTAAAAAAATTGCAGAATCAAAACTAACGGATTTGAATGCCGGTAGCGTTGAGGCGGCAATGAAAACAGTAATGGGAACCGCCCGTAGTATGGGTGTAACAATTTCAGACTAGCTACATGCTCTGAAAAGGGAGTTTTTAATAAATGAAGCACGGAAAAAAGTATAAAGCAGCGTATCAGAAAGTGGACAAAATAAAAGAGTATGGCGCTCTTGAAGCTGTCGAGTTTCTGAAAACAAATTCAACAGTGAAGTTTGATGAAACTGTTGAGATTGCAGTGATACTGGGCGTTGATCCCAGAAAAAGTGATCAGGCAGTACGTGGTGCAGCAGTATTACCGCATGGTTTAGGTAAAACCGTTCGGGTACTTGTCTTTGCACAAGGAGAAAAGGAAACAGAAGCAAAAGAAGCCGGTGCCGATTTTGTCGGTGGTGAAGATATGGCTGAAAAAATAAAAGGCGGATGGTTGGACTTTGATGCAGTTGTTGCAACTCCCGATATGATGAAGGTCGTAGGTAAATTGGGAAAAATTCTCGGGACAAGAGGACTGATGCCTAACCCGAAAGTCGGAACAGTCACAATGGATGTTAAAAAGGCTGTTGACGAACTTAAAAAAGGTCGTGTCTCCTTCAGGGTGGAAAAAGGAGCGATTCTTCATGCTCCTTTGGGAAAACTGTCTTTCCCTGCTCAGAACATTATTGAAAATGCGAAAGCATTCATTGAAGCGGTTGTTAAAGTGAAACCGTCTGCAGCAAAAGGGCAATACATAAAAAAAGTTAGTTTGTCCAGTACGATGGGTCAAGGGCTTAAAGTTAATCAAAACGATCTAAAGTAAATAAAATATTTACCAGGAAAAAAGGTAATAAAGAATGTCAACGAGAAATGAACGAAATGCGGTTATCGAAAAACTGGAGAATGAATTTAATGAAGCAAGTGGTATATTTGTTGCCGATAACCATAAAATAAACGTTGAAAAAGTAACAAAACTCAGAGCTGATTTTCGTAAAGAAGAAGTGAGCTTTGTGGTCGTAAAAAACAAACTTGCGAAAATCGCGGCAGAGCGTTCAGGTAAAGAGGGACTTGTACCTTTTATGGTCGGTCCGACAGCGATTGCGATTTCCAAAAAAGATGGCACTGAACCTGCAAAAGTCATTAAAGATTTTCAGAAGGAAAACAAAGATCTTCTTGAATTACGTGCCGCATATATCGATGGTACCGTACTTAAATCGGATGATGCCATAAGACTTGCTGATATCCCGAGCAGAGAAGTGCTATTGGCACAACTTCTCGGATGTCTCCAGGCTCCTATGGGAAAACTCGCCGGCTCACTTGCTGGTATTTTCAACAAATTGACCGGTACTCTGACTGCTTTAAAAGAAAAGAAAGAAGCAGAGTAAATAAACTGAATATTAACGAATAATTCTTACATTACAATGGAGGTTCACTGTGGCTACCTTAAATAAGGAAGAAATAATTGATGCGATCGGTGGAATGACCGTACTTGAGTTATCCGATCTCATTAAAGCAATTGAAGAAAAATTCGATGTTAAAGCATCCGCGCCTGTGGCCATGGCTGCACCTGTTGCAGGTGGTGGCGCAGCAGCTGCTGCAGAAGAAAAAACTGAGTTCGATGTTATTCTTACTGGTGCAGGAGACAAGAAAATTCAGGTTATAAAAGTAGTACGAGCAATTACAGGCCTTGGACTCAAAGAAGCAAAAGATCTCGTAGAAAGTGCACCAAAGGCTGTCAAAGAAGCTGTTGCAAAAGATGAAGCTGATAAAATCAAGAAAGAGCTCGAAGAAGTCGGCGCTATTGTTGATATCAAATAACTGACATCTTGTAAGGCAACAAATAAGCTTACGGTCAAATGCAAAAATAGAAATCTGAAAATGGCATGAAACACCTTGGAAAAGGAGTTTCGTGCCATATATTTACTATTTGTGACCAATTTTTGGCATAAAAAACGAGAGGTCGCTCGAATGATAGCACGAAAAAGCTATTCCCGAATTAAAAAAGTTGCGGAACTACCAAATCTTCTGGAAATTCAGACACAGTCCTACGAATCCTTCCTGCAAACGGAAATTACTCAAAGGTTAAGAAAAAAACAGGGGCTGCAAGGCGCGTTTATGAGTCTGTTCCCTGTAAGCGATGTTAAAGGATATTATTCACTCGAGTATGACGGGTATAAACTTGGCATTCCGAAATATTCCTTAAAAGAATGTAAAGAAAGAGGAATGACATTTGCCGCACCCTTAAAAGTGGATATGTCTCTCCTTGTTTTTGAGCAGGATGGTGAGACGAAAAAGTTCGTTGAAAAAATAAGCAACGAAGTTTATATCGGTGAAATACCACTTATGACGGAACGGGGAACGTTCGTTATAAATGGTGCAGAACGTGTAATTGTGAGTCAGTTGCATCGTTCTCCCGGTATTACTTTCGATGAAGTTATTCATCCAAACGGTAAAAAACTTCTTACTGCCAGAATTATTCCCCAAAGAGGATCCTGGGTTGAATTGCTTCTTGATGTCGATGATGTCCTTACGGTAAATATCGACAGAAGAAAGAAAATGCCAGCTACTATACTTTTAAGGGCATTGGGTTTCGGGAGTGATGAGCAGATATTAAGTCTCTTTCATGACACTGTTCGTGTCGGTATCAATGATAAGAAAAAAGAGACCGTTCTCGGAAATGTAAATGCACGCACCGTTTTCGATGAAGAAACCGGTGAAATAATAATTGATGCCAATGAGGTAGTTACAGAAGATAAATGGAACAGTCTTGTTGAAAGCGATATTTCTCATATAGAAATATTAAAAGATGTTCCTAATCCTGAAAATATGATTGTCAGAAATACTATCGCTTCTGACCCGACTAAATCTGAAGAAGAAGCATTGTTCTTTATGTATGCCACGATGCGGCCTGGTGATCCACCGAATGTGGAGACTGCACGTAATCTTATTCAACGTCTCTTTTTTGATGATAAACGTTATGATCTCGGTAATGTCGGAAGATACCGTATGAATACACGACTTGGTGTTATTCCCCCTGATGATGTGACGACAATGACAAAAGATGATTTCATCGCAGCATTCAAATACATGATCGGGCTTAATGCCGGTGTCGGATTTATAGATGATATCGATCACCTCGGAAACCGACGTGTACGATCTGTCGGTGAGTTGCTTAGTGCACAGTTTACTGTTGGACTTACAAGAATGGTACGGACCATCAAAGAACGTCTGAGTCTACGTGATACAGAGAATATAACACCTCAGGATCTGATTAATGCACGTACGGTTTCGACAGTTGTCCAGGCTTTTTTTGGATCAAGTCAATTATCACAATTTCTTGACCAGACAAACCCGCTGTCTGAATTGACACATAAAAGACGTGTTAGTGCACTGGGCCCGGGCGGTCTTACTAGAGAACGCGCAGGATTTGAGGTTCGTGACGTTCATCATACTCACTACGGACGTCTTTGTCCGATTGAAACTCCAGAAGGTCCCAATATCGGCCTTATTGCTTCATTAAGTACTTTTGCCCGAGTTAATGAATTCGGTTTTATTGAGACTCCCTACCAGAAGGTCGAAGATGGAGCATTGACCGGTGAGATAGAATATCTTACTGCCGATATGGAAGATAATTTTATTATTGCTCAGGCTAATACACCGCTTGATGAAAAAGGTAAGTTGGTGGAAGAGCTTATATTTGCGCGATATCGCGGTGATTTTCCGGTTGTGTCTCCAAAAGAAATATCTTACATGGATGTTTCACCCATGCAGCTTGTCAGTATCGCTGCCGGACTTATTCCTTTCCTTGAGCATGATGATGCCAACCGTGCACTCATGGGTTCAAATATGCAGCGACAGGCGGTTCCTTTGCTCAGAACTGAACCACCCTTTGTAGGTACAGGGCTCGAACAACGTGCCGCATTCGATTCTGGATGTATGATTGTTGCCAAAAATCCGGGCATTATTGAAAAAGTTGACGCGAATAAAATCGTTATCCGTAAAATGAAAGATTTAAAAAGTACCGACATCCTTGGATTGACTGAATTTGATACGTATGAACTTGTCAAGTATGAACGTTCCAATCAGGATACCTGCATCAATCAAAAGGTTTGTGTCAGAGCCGGACAGGAAGTGAAAGCCGGTGATGTGTTGGCAGATGGACATGCGACCCATAAGGGAGAACTTGCGCTCGGGCGAAATGTGACTGCTGCTTTTATGCCGTGGCGCGGGTACAACTTCGAAGATGCTATTATCGTTTCAGAACGTCTCGTAGCAGAAGATGTATACACTTCCGTACATATTGAAGTGTTTGAAACTGAAGTACGCGATACAAAACGGGGACCGGAAGAACTGACACGTGAAATACCGAATGTCAGTGAAGATGCCCTGGTTGATCTTGATGAAAATGGTGTTGTGCGGGTCGGGACGGAAGTGGAAGCCGGTGATATCCTTGTCGGTAAAGTTACCCCGAAAGGTGAGACGGAACTTTCTCCCGAGGAACGACTGCTCAGGGCAATCTTTGGTGAAAAGGCCGGTGATGTTCGTGACTCTTCTCTTAAGGCTCCTCCGGGACTTAAGGGAACCGTAATTGACACAAGAATTTATTCAAGAAAAGAACGTGATAAACGCTCAAAGAAAAAAGATAAAAAGCGAATTGATGAACTGAAGGAAGAAATTACACGGCAGATTACTGAGATTGAAAAGGTCCGTCAGGAAAAACTGCTTGAATTCCTCGGTGACATGCAATCATGTGAGATAACGAATTTCCATACAGGTGAAATACTTGTACCGGAAGGCAAAAAATGGTCGAAAGCTATGCTCACACGTCTTGATGTAAGATCGCTTTCATTTAAAGACGGCCTCTGCAAAGACGAAGAGAAAAATAAAAAAGCTGAAGAAGTTCTGTATCGCGCAAATGACATGATCACCAGACTGGAGGATAAACTCGATAAAGAAATCGATAAAATTATCCGTGGTGATGAACTGAAACCTGGCGTGTTACAGCTTGTCAAAGTATACGTCGCTAAAAAGAGAAAACTCTCTGTTGGTGATAAAATGGCGGGGCGACACGGAAATAAGGGTGTTATCTCTAAAATCCTCCCGGTTGAAGATTTACCCTATCTGCCAGACGGTACACCTGTTGATATTATTCTCAACCCGCTGGGTGTTCCCTCGCGTATGAACGTGGGGCAGATACTTGAAGTTCACATGGGGTGGGCTGCTCAGAAACTTGGAATTAATATTGCAACGCCGGTTTTTGACGGTGCGAATTACAGCGATGTACTCGATCTTTTAAAAGAAGCCGATCTGCCTCAGACAGGTAAGATTCAGTTATGTGATGGTCGGTCAGGTGAACCGTTTGATCACGAGGTGACCGTAGGTCCGATGTATATGCTTAAACTATGTCATCTGGTTGACGACAAAATTCATGCTCGATCAATCGGACCATACTCCCTTGTCACTCAACAGCCACTTGGTGGAAAATCACAATTCGGTGGTCAGCGATTTGGGGAAATGGAAGTGTGGGCACTTGAAGCATACGGAGCTGCGTATACTCTCCAACAGGTATTAACGGTAAAGAGTGACGATTTAACAGGGCGTTCAAAGATTTACGAAGCGATTGTTAAAGGAGAAAATACTCCAGGTGCTGGTATACCGGAATCATTCAAAGTGCTTGTACGCGAAATTAAGGCTTTGGCTTTGGATTTCAATGTTATATCCGAAGATGAGACAACTGCATAACTAAAATAATCGAAGAAAAATAACGCATCCAGAAAACTGGAGGTACTACGTGGCAGAAATGTTCAGCCAATTTGATAAAAAAATTCAGGAAATTGTCGGTGTTTCAGTCCGTCTGGCTTCATCCGATACAATAAGAAACTGGTCGTATGGTGAAGTTACAAAACCTGAAACAATCAATTACCGCTCATTCAAACCAGAGCGAGATGGACTCTTTTGTGAAAAGATTTTTGGTCCCGTTCGCAATTGGGAATGTAACTGTGGTAAATATAAAAGAATACGTTATCGCGGTGTCGTTTGTGACAGATGCGGTGTTGAAGTAACACATTCAAAAGTACGCCGTGAACGCATGGGACATATCGAGCTCGCTGTTCCTATTGTTCATATCTGGTTTTTAAAAAGTGTACCATCGCATATCAGTTATTTGCTTGGCTTGCCAAATACAGTACTCGAAAGAATCGTTTATTATGAATCATATGTTGTGATTGATCCGGGTGATACAAACCTTCGACGTGGTTCTTTACTGAGCGAAGATGAATATCTGGAACTTGAAGAACAGGATAAACAGTTCGTGGCGAAGATGGGTGGAGAAGCTGTACTTGAAATGCTTGCTACGATTGACATGGAAGAGTTATCAATTGACCTTCGTTCAAAAATTAAGATTGAATCTTCCGAGCAACGCCGCCAGGAACATTTAAAGCGCCTGAGAATCGTTGAAGCATTTCTACGTAGTCAGAATCAGCCGGAAAATATGGTACTTAGAGTATTACCGGTTCTTCCTCCTGATCTGCGGCCGCTTGTTCCTCTTGAAGGAGGGCGGTTTGCAACTTCGGATCTCAATGATCTTTATCGACGTGTCATTAATCGAAATAATCGTCTTAAAAAACTTATTGAAATCAAAGCACCTGATGTTATTCTCCGAAATGAAATGAGAATGTTGCAGGAAGCGGTAGATACATTGTTTGACAACGGAAGGCGTACCTTTTCGGTTAAAGGTGAAGGAAAACGCCCTCTCAAATCACTTAGTGATCTTCTTAAAGGAAAACAGGGGCGCTTCCGGCAGAATCTACTGGGAAAACGTGTTGATTATTCCGGACGTAGTGTAATTGTTGTCGGGCCGGAGCTTAAGATTCATCAGTGCGGGTTGCCTAAAATGATGGCTCTTGAACTTTTCAAACCGTTTGTTATCCAGAAGCTGGAAGAAAAAGGTCTTGTACAAACTGTCAAGAGCGCCAAGAAGTTTGTTGAAAAAGAACGTCCCGAAGTCTGGGATATTCTTGAAGAAGTAATTAAGGATCACCCGGTACTTCTCAATAGGGCACCGACACTTCACCGGTTAGGTATTCAGGCATTTTTTCCGGTACTTGTCGAAGGTAAAGCGATTCGTCTGCATCCCCTTGTATGTACCGCCTTTAATGCCGATTTTGATGGTGACCAGATGGCTGTTCACGTACCTTTGTCATTCGAATCACAGATTGAATGTCGCATTCTGATGTTAAGTGCAAACAATCTGTTGAGTCCGGCTTCCGGACAACCGGTAATGACACCGACCCAGGATATCGTTCTTGGTATTTACTATCTGACAAAAACCGCTATCGGTAAAAAAGGTGAAGGACGCGCATTTTTTAGTGAAGATGAAGTTTTTCATGCACTTGCCGATAAGCAGATTGATATTCATGCAAAGATTAAAGTCAGAATCAAAGGAACATTAATCGAAACAACTCCGGGAAAGGTCATTTTAAACTCAATTGTTCCCGAAGGTATACCTTTCTGCAACGATCTTTTGAACAAAAAAAGAATTCAGAAACTTGTCGAACAGGTTTATAAAAGCAAAGGTGTGAAAACCACATGTGTATTCCTTGATGACCTGAAAGCGCTTGGGTATGAAAATGCAACGCGTGCGGGTATTACCTTCGGTGCCGAGGATCTTGTCGTCCCGGATGAAAAGGAACAGATCGTAAATACTTCGCTTGATGAAGTGAACCGCATTCGTCGTCAGTATGATCGTGGTATTATTACAGAGGGTGAACGTTACAATAAGCTAATCGATTTATGGACACACACGACTAATATGGTTGCGGATATAATGCACGACCATCTCGCCCGGGACAAGGATGGTTTCAACCCTGTCTATATTATGATGGATTCCCAGGCTCGGGGTAGTAAAGACCAGATTAAGCAGCTCGCCGGTATGCGCGGACTTATGCAGAAGCCGCAGAAGAAAATTACCGGTGCGGTTGGTGAAATTATCGAGAACCCCATTATTTCTAACTTTAAAGACGGTCTTACCGTCCTTGAATACTTTATCAGTACTCACGGGGCTCGTAAAGGTCTTGCTGATACTGCTTTAAAAACTGCTGATGCCGGAC
>Ga0316587_1000005_pt1 | contig 12805 bp, 8 predicted proteins | sample J5NA_3_FD_207781 | JGI IMG/M metagenome (GOLD analysis project Ga0316587, IMG submission 207781) | Metatranscriptome of rhizosphere microbial communities from salt marsh grasses in Alabama, United States - J5-7_050615r2r3 (Metagenome... | ecosystem: Host-associated > Plants > Roots > Rhizosphere ... | reverse complement strand
TTTTAGATTAGTATTATTAAGCGTCTAAACCATAACGCGTGGAGGCTTGACTCTTGTTATGTGGGAAGGTATTTTGTGTATCCTTCAGTGCCTGTGTGGAGGATTATGCGTTTAGACTTCTCTTTTGATTAAGCCCTTAAAATTACCCAGGTTATATGAACACTCGGAAAAATGTATCAACAATTCACGTATGGTTTTTTACCATGCTTCTGATCGGCAGTGTCTTCGCTGGAAAAAAGATACTGGTTCCGCATGATTTCCCAACAATTCATAGCGCCTTGGGGGAAGCTGAAGAGGGTGACACCGTTTATGTCAGTAATGGAATATACAAGGAAAGTATTGCTCTGGTTGACAATGTCGTTCTTATGGGCCAGGATATGGTCCGTACAGTTATTATGGGAAACCGTAAGGAACCATGTGTCATTGGTGCAGATGGAGCTGTCATTACTAATTTCACTATAACTAACGGACAAACTGGAATACTTTGTAAAAATACCAGGCCCTTTATTTCAAGAAATCTGATCGTTGATAACAAGGGGCCGGGAATACACGCTCTTATTGCATTGCCTGATATCAGCAACAATATCGTATATCGTAATGAATGGACCGGTATTTTCCTCGAGGCAAGTCGTGGTACACGAACGAGTATTGACCATAACGTTGTTTTGGAGAATGGCTATTGCGGTATTTTTTGTGCTCACCGTACCGAAGTGCTTGTTCGAAACAACATTTTGCAGTCAAACAAACAGTTCGGAATATTTATTGCTCCCGAAGCGCGAAAAACAAGAATAATTAATAATGATCTTATCCGGAACCGTGAACAATTCAATAAAGATTTTGCTGTTGTTCATCAAAGCAATATTTCTAAGGATCCGATCTACATGTCTCCCGGTCATCCTGAATACAACTATTTCGTAAAGCCGATTTCTCCCTGTAAAAGTGCCGGTGAGAATGGTACGGATATCGGACTGATCACCGAACAAATGGTAGAGACCCTGACAACCGACAGGGATGGTGATGGAATACCTGATGATGTAGATCTCTGTCCAAATGATCCGGAGGATAAAGACGGGTTTGAAGATGTCGACGGATGCCCGGATTATGATAACGACAACGATGGTATTTATGACGCTCAAGATCAATGTCCGGATCAGCCGGAAGATCGTGACGGATTTTCAGATATGGATGGTTGTCCTGACGAGGATAATGACAAAGATGGCATTCTCGATGCGGATGATGCTTGTCCGAATAACCCTGAAGTTGTAAATGGTTACAAGGACGCAGACGGTTGTCCTGATGAAAAACCGCAGGAGATCAAGCAGACACTTGTTCTACGAGGAGTGAATTTTAAAACGGCAAGTGCTGAGCTGCTTGAGGAATCATATTATGTACTTGAACAGGTTTACAACAGTCTTGAAGCATACCCGGATGTTAAGGTCGAGATCGGCGGACATACGGATAACCAGGGGACTAGTGATTATAATCTGGCACTTTCGTATGATCGGGCAAAAGCGGTGGTAAGTTATCTCGTTATGCGTGGAATCGATGCGAGTCGACTGGTTGCACGCGGATACGGAGAAGAGAAACCGGTTGCGTCCAACGATACACCTGAAGGTCGTGCTAAAAATCGACGGGTTGAAGTCGTCCCGTTTAAATAATCAACCACTTAGAAGGCTGGTAACTTGTGAGGTATCAACTCAATTCTGCACCATATTTTTTCAGGAATCTCCTGTTGGTGTTGCTGCTGGCTGGTACATTCTCTTTTGTGGAAGCTGTTGGGGAGGGTGGGTTTGATGCTCCGTATTTTCAAGCTGATTTTACCCAGAATTTAACGGAATGGACATCTCCACTTATCAATCCAGCATTGATGTATCGTGTCAATCAGATGCACTTTGATCTTATCGGTTTTTATCGCTGGGCTTTCTCGATTGATCCTGATGCACATTCTCTAGGTTATCAGAATTTTGGCGCACTTTTTCCGTTAAGGAGAAACCATACTCTTGGTTTGACACTTTTGATGGGTGGGAGTCCGATTGATCCTACAAAACTCAACACCGATGGTTCGATCAATCGTCTAGGAGGAAGTCAGCGGTTTGAGGATTATTGGTTTATTGTAAATTATAGTTACCGGATTCGTCCGGAACTGACATTGGGAGCAAATTTAAAGGAAAGACTTCAGAATCAGTTTGGCAGCCATAAGCTTTCAAAGATTCCTGGTTTGGATCTTGGTGTATATTACAATCCCATTGATCACTACATTTTGGGAGACCTTGGGTTCAGCTTATGTTTCCAGGACATTATCCCGACCCAGGTTAATTGGAAAGGATCTGTTGATCCTGAAATGACCGTCAACAGGTTCAGGCTTGGGGTTCGCTATGCGCAGTTCAATGATAATCTAATTGTTGCTGCCGAATATATGGTTGATAATCTTCTCGGACAGCTTTATGAAAAGATGGGTGCCTTCGGGGACAGCTACAAACAGATGTACCGAAATTCTTCAGCCGCGGATCTGAAGGAGAAATTTCACATCGCTAATCGTGGTGGTGTACATGTAAAATATTTGTTCGTTCCTGAAATCTGGCTTAAAGGTGGTTGGACAAACAATAATATTCCATATCTTGGAATCAATTACAATTTTATGTTCACCCTTCCTGAAATGATTAACTATATCAATTTTGATGCAAACGTTGGATACAGTTTCGTCGAAGCTTTTTTAAAAGAAACAGATAATCGCGATGAACGTGGAATGACGGTAGAAGCGCGATTGTCAGTCGATTTTGGCCCAACCCGAGAACAGCGTGAATCGAAGCGTCTGTACGATAAACTCATTCTTGCACCGATGGATGCCTATAACGAAGCGATGCGCCTCTATCTTGCGGGTAAATACTGGGAGGCCAGTTTTGCATTTGGTAAAGTGCTTTCCTTGTTCCCGACATTCCATCTCAATGATAAAGCGACATGGTATCTTGGAAACTGTTATCGCTTCCTTTACATGGATGATATTGCCCGACAGGTATACAAGGAAGCACTTGAAGAGTATACAACCAGTGAAACACGATCGAAGTATCTGTATGGTTTGCAGGCGCTGGATTATCGTGAGGGAAAATATGAGGATGCGCTTAAAAATCACGCGTTCATTGTTAATTTGTATGGGGAAAGTGATATAAGGCCCGATGCGGATTACCTTGCAGGAGAAATTCATTTTCAGAGGAAAAATTATAACGTTGCAGAACAGTTGCTTGGTGGAATTATTCCTGGTGACCCAAACTACCTGTATGCACAGTATACATTGGCAATTATCAATATTGAAAATGATAAAGAACAAGCCGCGATTCAAAATTTGACGTATATTATCAACGATACAACGCAGGAAGCCTCTGATCAGTTGCTGCAGGACGCTGCGAACACGAAACTTGGTCATCTCTATTATGAAATGGGTGATAAATTGCGATTGGCTGTGGAGGCATACCAGAGAGTTCCTGTTGGATCACCCTATGGAGATGAAGCTCTTCTTGGAACATCATGGGCTTGGATTAAAGTTAATCAGCCAAATGTTGCGTTGCAGACTGTCGAAAAATTAATAGGCAACTATTCCGAATCTCCACTTGTTCCTGAAGCTTATTTGGTAAAAGGATATGCGTTAATGCTTCTCAGGCGTCATCCGGAAGCTGTTTCAGCCTTGGAACAATGTCTTGCAGCATGCGAACACAGTTATGTGACAGATGAAGATCTAAATGCGAAGAAGGTCTCCTTCGAGGCCTATACTCAACAATTCGCACCCTCTGCAGATAAAATTAAAAAGAATGCGTTGCGTAAACCGACAAACCGAACACTCGAAGAAAGACCTGAGTTGGAAAAGGCCTTTGATCGGTATGCAAAGGAATCGAAAGAATTCTTCAATTATACTCTGCTAGCCAAGTCTCATACCCGGTTCTTTAAACGTAAAGATGAGATTATTACCGATGCTGAGTATGCACTCGCCAAGGCCACAAAAATGGCCAATACAAGCAAAGCGGTGAAAGCTCTTGAGGAACAGAAAAAACAGGAAAATAAGATCGATGAGAAACTTGACGATCTTAAGAAAGAGCTAAATGAAATCAACGATCAGGATAAGGATATCCAGGATCAGATTGATGAATAATTGAACGGGACACAAAATTCAGATAAACGCGGTCCATATCCGATCAGCATAAAGGAGTGTTTTTAACATGCAAAAATGTATTAATGTCCTACTGATGGTTCTTATTGCAGTATCGTCAATCTCAATTTTAGCGCCTAGATCGGTGCAGGCGCAAAGTAAGCGTGAAGCGCTTTTAAAAAAAATAGCTGAGCTTGAAAAGAAAAAAGCCGCTATCAGAACAGATGCTGCTGCAATGGCGAATCAATCATCCACAAGCAATAAGAAAGGTGGAAAAATTGATGAGATCATTGCTCGATATGAAAAACTTCTTGCTAATTGTACTGTGAAGAAGACAGAACGTTGTGCAGATGTAATTTATACTCTTGGTGGACTGTATTATGAAAAAGGACGTGATGATTATATAAAAGCCCGTGAGGATTACGAAAAAGCCGTCGAAAACTATGAAAGAAATCCTCGGGGCCCAGAGCCGTTGAATCCTGTTCCGGATTATTCGCGGCCTCTCCAGATGTATGAACGTCTCGCGGCTGAATATCCAAACTTTCCCAAGCTCAGTGAAGCGTATTATCAGATGGGAACAATATATCTTCTAATGGGTGACCTTGATAAAACAAAGGATGCTTTTACTCAGGTTGTCGAGAAATATCCTAACAGCCCACGTGCATCAGGTGCACATTTCAGACTGGCTGACTTATGTAATTTGGACCATGACAATGCCTGCGCGATTAAACATCTTGAAAAAATCAAGGAAGATGAAGTCGATGCTCAGACATTGGAGATGGTGAATTATCGGAAAGCTGAAATATACTACAACATGAGTGAATTTGATAAGGCTGTCAATCTTTTTTACAACTATGTGGAAAAGTGTGATGCTGGTCTTTATCCAAAAAAAGACCTCAGAGATGAAGCGCTCGAATTTATGGCAATAGCATTTTCAGATATGGGAAATGGTTCGCAGGAAGCAATCAATTTTTTCAAAAAGGTTGGAAGCAAGCCTTATGAACCATATGTAATGTATACCATAGGAATGAAAAACCGGACCCACGGACAATTTGATGAGGGTATAAAGGCGTTAACGACTGCGCTTAAGAAGTTTCCTAATTACAAGGACGCTCCCCTTGCACGTCAGGATCTCATTGATTGTTATATAGTAAAGAAACAGCATGAGAAGGCCAATGAGGAACGTATCCATCTTGTTGATGATTACGGACCTGGAAGTCAATGGTATGCGAAAAACAGTGGAGAAAAAGCTGTAATAGAAAAGTCGCAGGGCGCTGTACGTCTTGCATTGGGAAACATTGCAATTTATTATCATGCACTTGCTCAAAAATCAAAAAACAAAAAAATGTATGAACAGGCGCTTGCCAGATACGAAGAATATTTTCAGAAGTTTCCGGAAGATAAGTGGCGTGTATACGAATTTAATTATAATGTCGCTGAAATATATGGAGCACTTGGAGACTGTAAAAAATCGGCCGAACATTTTAATTATGTAGCAATGGCAGATCTTACAACATTTGGTGAATATAAGGCTAATATCGATACTGTCGGACAAGACATGGAAGATGTAGAAAAACAGAAGAAGGGCGCAGAAAAAGGACCTGTTGTTATTTCTCAGGAAGATGCCGGATATAACGTGATTGTTGCTTTGGATAATTGCCGTAAGAAAAAAATGGCTGAAGAAGGAATAACCGATGAAAAAGCATATGATCTGCCGGAAACAAAGCAGTTGATCGATTATTGTAATCAGTTCCAGGTTCGTTTTCCAAAAAGTTCGAATGCGTCAGAAGTACTTTATCTTGCTGGAAATATTCAGTATAGTGCAAAAGCATACGATGCGGCTGCCGAGACATTCAAGAAAATCAACGATCTGTATCCATCGTCAAAGATCAATGAAAAGGCCTTGCGGATGTTAGCCAATAGCCATGTAAGTGGCGGCAAGTTTGAACTCGCCATGAATATATATCGTCAATTACTGGCTAAAGAACAACCGAATACACCTGAATATGCTGAAATTCTTGATTTGACTGCTGGTGCTATGTTTAAAAAAGCAGAGGCGATCAAAAAAGAAGGGAATATGACAGGAGCTGCTGAAGCCTACAAGATGATTTTTACCGATTTTCCGAATAGTAAAGTTGCCGATCGTGGGTGGTTTGAAGCTGGCGCCTGTTATGAAGAACAAAAACAGTTTGAGCTTGCAGCACAGACCTTTAAGGAACTTCCAGGAAGGTTCCCCAAGTCAAAATTGCGTGAAAAATCTTTTCTGAGATCTGCAGAAGATTACAAAAAAGTTGAAAAGTGGGATGAAGCGGCAAAGGTGTACCAGACTGCTGCGAATACCATCACTAACGCTGAATTTGCCATTCCGAGCTTGTCATCTGCATCCGAGTGTTATCAAAAAGTGAAGATGTTCGATATGGCAGGAAAAATGTTTGAGATGATATACGAACGATATGGAACTGATCCAAAGACTCCGCAGGCCCTCTATAATGCCGGTTTGATTTTCGAAAAAGGCGAGCTGTATCCTAATGCAATCAATGTGTACGATATTTTGGCAAAAAAATTTCCAGAGTCAGAATTCGCAGCGGAAGCGTTTTTTTCGATAGGTCTTTGCTATGAAAAAATGGGACAAAATGAAAACATGGCGAACGTCTTTTCTGAATATGCACAAAAGTTCGCTGGCGACAGGTATAAACAGGTTCAGGCACTTGTAAAAGCCGGTGATGCTTATTTCAACTTGGATAAATTAGGAAATGCAAAAAAATGTTATGAAGATGCGTGCTCAATTTATGAAAAATTCAAGAAAGAGGCTGATATCGATGTCGCTAGTATTGCAAAAGGGTATTACAAACTTGGTGAGATCAGTTATCATGATTTTCAGAAGATAAAACTGGAAACACGTAACGAAAAGGATATGAAAAATCTTATCAAGACAAAAACAAAGGCACTTGAAGATCCGGCGAAGCAATATGCAAAAGCAATTGAGCTTGGAGTTGCGGAATGGACCGTTAGAGCAACGTATATGATCGGTATGGGTTTTGTCGACATGGCGGATGCAGTTGATCATCAGTCATTGTTCGGTGATGCTACGCAGAAGATTGCCAGCCGGATCAGAATCTTGTCAAGCCTTGATAAATATTACGAAAAAGCGCAGGAATATTTTTATAAAAATATTGATTGGGCACATAATCAGAATATTAAGGGTGCTTATGTTGACTCGTCAATTGATCGTTTCGCTGAAATGATGTTCAGAAGAGGAAACATCATGGAACAGGTTGGAATTGAATTTTCCAGCGCTCCAATTCCGAGGGGTATGTCGCCTGAGGAAATTGAAGCATATAAGGAAGTGCTGGAAGAGAAACGGCTGGAAGCAATGGATGCTGCATTACCGAAATATGAGGAAGGTCTCAAAGCTGCACAGCAGCTGAAACTTGGAAAGAATCAGTGGCTTGACAAGATGAAAGAACGCATCGCTGCAATTAATCCATCCTCAGAAATGATTAACGTTGAAATACCGGAATGGGTACCCGAAGAGAACAGAACAGTATCGCAAACTGGTACAGAGGGTGGCACTCCCGGAATCGCCAGTGCATCAGGAGTTAGTGGGTCTGCCGGTGGAGGTGATGAAGAATTCACAAGAAATATGCGTCGAATTCAGAACATTATGAATATGCAGATCAGCACAGAAGAAAAGATAAAACAGCTGAATCGCATTGAAATGGAAGCCCAGAGAAATATTGTTCTCGAAGGGGAAAAGATAAAAGTGCTTAAGGAAAAAATGTGATTATATTATAAAGCTTATGAAGCGGTTATAAGAAAGGAGCACAATTTTCGGTATTTTTTGAATAATCTTTGTAACAATTTACTTTTCTATACGTTCAATTATTTGAAAGGAGTTTCAAATGGGTCAGTTTGCAATGCTTGTAAAGTTCATCGTTGATGGCTTTGTTTCACCGGGTAACTGGGCGATGTGGGGCATTTTATTCATCGGTTTTGGTACAATAGGTCTTATTGCCGAAAGAATCTGGTATCTGTTCTTCAAATGCGGAACAAGCGGGAACAGTTTTATGGCTGGAATTTCAAAATACCTAAAGTCTGGTGATTACGAAAAAGCAATTAAATACTCATCTTCGATGAATACACCACTTGCAAAAGGTGTAACTGCTGTTTTAGCAAATCGTGGCAAAGGTTCCAAAATGGTTCAAAAGTCTGTGGATGAAGTGTTCCTTACAGAAACACCGAAAATTTCACGGAACATCACCTTCCTTCCGACTCTTGCTAACCTTGCAACGCTTCTTGGGCTTCTTGGTACAATTTATGGTTTGATGATTGCCTTTGATGCTATTGCAAACGTACCTGCAGCTCAGAGAGGTCAGGCACTCGCAACTGGTATTTCCGTTGCTATGTCAACTACATTGTTTGGTCTGATAGTTGCTATTCCAACCCTTCTTCTTCACGGTATTATTGCTGGGAAATCAGATAAACTTGTTGAAGAGATGGATGAAAAAACAGCAAAACTCATCAATCTTGTTGAAGAATAATCGTTTGCCCAAGAAAGGTAAAAACTATGGCAAACAAAATTAGGAAAAAAGCAGCAGCAGCTCAGGAAATGGATTTAAAACCATTCATGAATCTCATGGTGGTACTTATCCCAATGCTTCTTCTATCTGCTGAGTTTGCAAAGGTTGCGATTATTGACATAAAACTTCCAGAACAACGAGGATCACAAACAAAACAGACCGTTAAGAGCGCACCAACAGAAGATAAATCTGAAAAGCTTCTATTGACTGCTATTATTACTGATTCTGTTGTGACGCTCGGTGCAAAAGGCGGTTTTATGCCAAGTATTTATTACCGGGAGTATCATAAGTACATTGCAAAGGATGATAAAACTGAGTTCACGGTAGAATATGAGCCGGGAAAGGTGCCTAAACATCCTAAAACAGGTCGTGATATGACCATATACGAGCGTTTCGACATTTATCTTTATGCGTGTGACGAAAATCGACAGATTCTACAGCGTCTCTATACAAAATTTGGTGAGATGCTCACAAATGCTGACGGTGCACCTTTAGAAAAGGTAAATGTTGGTGATACTGTTTATGCTTTGACCAATCCACGTCGCGTTATCATAGTAAGTAATCCTGATGATTTTCATCTGCAAAATCTTAGCGCTTACGATGAATTGCAGAATCGTTTGATGAAGATCAAAGAGCGTTACAGAGATGCTGAAGATGGTGAAGATATCATTATAGCAGCGGAAAATCAGGTGATATACGACAAAATTGTTCAGATCATGGACAAGGCAAGAAACGCAGAATATCCGAATATTTCAATTGCTAAGTTGAGGAGTTAATATGGCTGTTTCAAGAGGAAGAGCAAATAAGAAAAAAAATGAGCTTCCCTTGCAGATAACTTCCATGATGGATATGTTCACCATCATCTTGGTTTTTCTTCTGAAAAGTTTTTCAGCCGAGGGTAGTTTGTTGACCAACGCAGATAACCTGGTGTTGCCGAACTCCCAATCAAAGAAAAAACCTACGGAAGTTAACTTGCAGCTTGCAGTGACCAACGATATGGTACTTGTTGATAACCTGCCATTGGTGCCAACTGAGGATGTACGTAAAATTCCGTTTGATGATCCAGATCCTATTATTGCTAAAGTAGACGAAAAATTGAAGTCATGTCTTGCAGCAGAAGAGGAGATGGTCAGGCTTGGTGCCCTGAACGCGGTTCAGGGAAAAATAATAATTCAAGTCGATAAAAATATGGATTTTGATGTGCTGTTCAAAGTTATGAATACCTGTGGAAAAGTTGGATACAACACCATGAATTTTGCGGTCATGGAAAGGGAAGAATAACTGTGAAGTACAAAGTATTAATTAAAAAATGCGAAGATCCGCAGCGGGCATCTAGAATCGCTGAAGAGATAGCACGCTGGTCAGGGAGCACACCTGAAGTCGTATTTGGTGTGATAACCCAGAAACCGGTTTGCATTCGAAAAGAGGCGGAGAAAGATGAGGCGGTTCGATTGAAAGGACAGTTCGAAGCTGTAGGTGCCGAGGTTGAACTTGTTTCTCTCGGTGTGACTATGGTGGAAAGTACAACATCCAATCAACGTTCTGGTGCTGCGGTTTCTGCTCCAATGAAGAGATCTGACGACGATGATGAAGAGGAGCAAGGCCGAATACTTACTGACGCTGAATATTCACAGAGAATGAGAGAAAGAGGTGATATTTTCTCTTTCGATGGTGATAAAAGACTTCAATATATTCAGATGGTTTGTTTGATATTGGCAATTGTTGCCGGTCTTTATCTTAGTACCAGAGAAATTGTAGCTGTAGCGACTGACTTTTTCGAAAAAATTCCCGAAGAGCGTGTAGCCAAACTTGTAAAAGAAGATGTAACTGCAACTCTTGATCAAAAAAAGGAAGATGAAAAGAAAAAGGAAGAAGAAAAGCTTAATGACAAGAAAAAACTTAAACCAAAAAAGAACCAGGGTGCCGGTGGAATGCAAGGTGGTGGTGGAGATCCACGGGCTCGCGTTACACAAAAAGGTGTTCTTGGTATCATTTCCGGGCAGATAAAGGGCAAATCTGTTGCATCAGCCGATATATTTGGTAAAGGTGGATTTGCAACTGATATTGACGCTATTCTTCAGGGTGTCGGCGGGCTAAAAGCCGGCGGAAGCGGTGGTGTCGGTAGAAAAGGTGTTGCCGGAATAGGTTATGGGGCTGGATATGGAAGTGGTTTTGGTGGAAGTGGATCGGGTGGTATTGATGACCTTATTGGCGGTCTAATGGGTGGAGATGGTGGCGGTGGTCTGAATCTTAAAAAACGAGGATCACTTAAAATATCTGCACCAGAATTTACGAAGGGTGGTGCATTGACGGGTGGAAGAAGCAAAGCAAGCATTATGCGTGTCGTAATGCAGAATCTTGCCGCACTCAGATATGCATACAATAAAAGGTTAAGGGAAAAACCGGGATTAAAAGGCAAGATCACAGTAAAATTCGCCATCGATGAATTTGGAAAGGTCATTTTCTGTCAGGTTGTCGAATCGACAATGGGAGATTCAGAGCTTGAAAAGATTGTAACCGGAAAAATTCGACTTTGGGTTTTTGAAAAAATTGATAAGCCTGGAGATGTCACGGAAGTTGTATACCCATTTGTATTCTCGCAATAAATATATTCAAAAATATCTTGCATAGACTTAATATGCATGATATCATACGAATATGAGCTAAGATGTTGAATTAAGGAGGTGTGCCGGAAATCGGCCCATCTCCATATTTATAAGAAAACATCACTATTTGTCAAATTAGCATTAACATGGAGGGTCTGCAAATGAGAAAAGCGATAATAAGTTTATTGGTCGCCGGAAGTACCATTTCTGTTTTTGCCACAGATGCACGTGTTGAGTCGATGGGATTTAGAGATGCATTTTTTTTGGATGAAGTGAGTATATTTAGAAATCCAGCGAATATTAGCGCATACCCGAACATGGTTTATGGCTCATATGGAAGAATAAAAGTAGGAGATTCCGCTTCAACATTGACTGATCCCTTTTTTGGGTCGATCGTATCATTTTCTATGAATGAACAAACCGAAACGCGAGGACAATATCCAATGTTGTCACTTGCTGCATTTTTCAACAGGCCAGATGAAGCATTAGGATATATAACGAAAGGATCGGAAATCTATTTAGGGGCACCAAATGGACCAGCTCCGGTTGAGCCACTTGGCAAAATTGATTTCTTGCTTGGTTATGTACTTAAAAATGGTTTGATGATTGGTGGTGGTGCCTATATTGCAGCTCAGGATATTCAGACGGATGGCGATATATTTGAAAGTAAACTTTATAAAGGAAATTTAGGTATAACTTGGCCGGTTGCTAAAACGATGGATCTTGAAGCATCAGCAAGTTTAGGATTACTTACTGCCAAAACACCTGATTTAGAATTGGCAGATAAGGATTATTTCGGACGTGTTGAGGTTAGACTTTTTTCAGCAATGGCTGGCATTAACGGGGACTTTGTTCCAAGGGCAAGGCTAGATCTAATCAAGCTTGAAAAATCAGATTTGTTGAGGGTTGATGTCGCTGCCGGGTTAGGCATTAATATTAATATCGATAAAGGATTCTTTTGGACAGGACTTGAATTTCTCTATGGACAGAAAGATTCAAATGAAAACGAGTCGATGCAGAAGGCCGGTGGAAGAGCAAGCTTCGGAATTGAAAGAAACATATTGAAAGATTGGTTTGTAATTCGGGTTGGAGGACAAAAAAGTTTGCTTATTAAAACAGAAGGCACTGACGATAGAATACTTGAAGAGAATCCATCATATAATGAGCAGAATCAAGATTTAGTATCATTAGGGTTTGGAATAAATGTAGAGAATAGACTGAAAGTTGATTTTGTAGCATCCGAGTTGTTTCCTTATACTTTTACTAATCTGATAAGCAGTGGAAATCAGCCATATCTGTTTAGTAGAGTTAGTGCGACGTATAGTTTTTAAGTTTAATAAAAATTTTAATGAAAAGGGCAATTACATATTGATGTAAGTGCCTTTTTCTGTTTTGTGGAGTAAATGTAATAAAATAATACTACCGGTAATGCAATCAATGTATGGAATACTTCTGCTGAAGTAATGATTTATTTTAAAAAG
>Ga0316587_1000004_pt1 | contig 13648 bp, 26 predicted proteins | sample J5NA_3_FD_207781 | JGI IMG/M metagenome (GOLD analysis project Ga0316587, IMG submission 207781) | Metatranscriptome of rhizosphere microbial communities from salt marsh grasses in Alabama, United States - J5-7_050615r2r3 (Metagenome... | ecosystem: Host-associated > Plants > Roots > Rhizosphere... | reverse complement strand
CAGCAACTGGACGATCAACTAATTCAACGATAGCCATTGGAGCGCTGTCACCTGCACGGTAACCACACTTCAATACACGCATATAGCCACCAGGACGGCCTTGATAACGTGGACCTAATTCATTGAATAACTTACCAACGGCTTCTTTAGAACGTGTACGGTCAAAAGCCAAACGACGATTAGCAACAGAATCTTCTTTCGCTAACGTAATCAGTGGCTCTGCAACGCGACGTAATTCTTTCGCCTTTGGCAAGGTCGTTTTAATCACTTCATGCTCGAACAGGCTATTAGCCAGGTTTTGCAACATGGCCTTACGGTGAGCACTGGTTCGGTTAAAGTGACGACCACTTTTACGATGACGCATTTGTATATTCCTTACCAGTCTGACTTAAGGTTATGCTAAAACCTTATCGTCATTTTTAAAACTTGCTGGTGGCCAAGCCTCTAGAACCATGCCCAAAGACAGACCCTTAGATGCCAATACATCTTTAATTTCGGTCAAAGACTTCTTACCCAGGTTCGGAGTCTTCAAAAGCTCAACTTCTGTACGCTGAATCAAGTCACCAATGTAGTAGATATTCTCTGCTTTCAAGCAGTTTGCACTACGAACTGTAAGCTCAAGATCATCAACAGGACGAAGTAAAATCGGATCAACCTTATCTTCTTCTTTCTCTTGAACTGTTTCAGCCTGATGGTCTAAATCAACGAAAGCTGCAACTTGTTGTTGAAGAATAGTAGCGGACCGACGAATTGCTTCCTCTGGATCCAGCGTACCATTTGTCTCCAGTTCGATAACCAACTTATCTAAGTCGGTTCGCTGCTCAACACGTGCATTTTCTACACTGTAAGCAACACGAACAACAGGGCTAAATGTCGCATCTAAGTGCAAGCGACCAATTGGTTTATTCTCGTCTTCTTCACTGCTTCGGGCTTCGGCCGGAACATAACCGCGGCCAGTAGTGACTTTCAATGTCATGTTTACATCGGCACTGCTGCCTAGATGCGCAATAACATGATCAGGATTCTCTACATCGACACCGTGATCCAGCTGAATATCGCCAGCTGTCAAAATCCCCGCCCCGGCTTTTTTCAAAGTCAGAGTGCATTCTTCACGTTCGTGAAGTTTCACAGCAACGTCTTTCAGGTTTAGCAGGATTTCTTGAACGTCTTCCTGAACCCCTTCGATTGTGCTGTATTCGTGTAAAACACCGTCAATTTCTACTTCGGTGATCGCCGCGCCAGGCATGGACGACAGCAGAATACGACGCAACGCATTCCCTAAAGTGTGACCAAAACCACGCTCTAGAGGTTCCAAAGTAATTTTGGCCCGGTTTGCGTTTACTTCCTGCACATCGATGTGACGTGGTGTCAAAAAGTCGTTTGCTGAACGCTGCATAGATGCCCCTATTTGCAGTGAGATTACTTAGAGTACAATTCCACAATCAAGTTTTCGTTGATGTCTTGTGAAAGGTCGGAACGTTCAGGTACAGAATTAAACTTACCTTCCAACTTCTTAGTATCAACTTCAACCCAGGATACTGGCGCACGTGAAGCAGCAACATCCAGTGCACTTTTAATACGCAACTGATTTGCTGACTTTTCACGTACAGACACAACATCGCCAGGTCGTACTTGGTATGATGGAATGTTTACCGACTGGCCATTCACCAGAATTGCCTTGTGTGAAACCAACTGCCGTGCTTCTGCACGAGTTACACCAAAACCCATTCGATAAACAACATTATCTAAGCGACGCTCTAACAATTGCAACAGGTTTTCACCTGTCGCACCTTTTATGCGAGCGGCTTCCGTATAGTAATTACGGAATTGCTTTTCCAATACTCCGTAGATACGACGTACTTTCTGCTTTTCGCGTAGCTGAACGCCGTAGTCGGATAAACGACCGCGACGAGCACCATGTACACCTGGAGCAGTTTCGAGCTTACACTTCGAGTCTAACGCTCGAACACCACTCTTCAGGAACAGGTCAGTGCCTTCACGACGAGACAGCTTACACTTTGGACCAATATAACGTGCCATTAATCTCTGTCTCCTTATTAAACGCGACGCTTCTTAGGCGGGCGACAACCATTGTGTGGAATCGGTGTCACATCAGTGATGTTACTGATGCGGTAACCCACCGCGTTTAATGCGCGTACCGCAGATTCACGACCTGGACCAGGACCTTTTACTTCTACGTCCAGGTTCTTAAGACCATATTCCTGTGCAGCTGTACCAGCGCGCTCAGCGGCGATCTGTGCTGCAAATGGAGTGCTCTTTCGCGATCCACGGAAACCGGAGCCACCGGCGGTCGCCCAACTCAGGGTGTTGCCTTGGCGGTCCGTAATGGTCACGATAGTGTTGTTAAAAGAAGCGTGGATATGCGCGATACCATCGGCAACCTGCTTTTTAACCTTCTTACGTGACTTCGTACCTGGCTTTGCCATCTTCGATTTCCTATGTAAAAAACTTGTTCACACCAATCAAACTTAGCGTTTAATTGGTTTCTTAGGACCTTTACGGGTGCGGGCATTATTCTTCGTATTCTGACCACGAACGGGCAGATTACGACGATGTCTAATACCACGATTACAACCCAAATCCATCAAGCGCTTAATATTCATCTGAACTTCGCGGCGAAGATCACCTTCTACCTCGAACTTGCCTACTTCGTTACGAATCTCGTCGAGTTTTGCCTCATCAAGATCTGCAACTTTTGTAGACGGTTCGATACCGACGGCTTTACAGATGTCATTAGCACGGGTGCGACCAATACCAAAGATATAGGTCAGGGAAATCACCGCATGCTTATTGTCAGGTATATTGACGCCTGCTATACGGGCCATTCAACTTACTCCGTCTATCAATAAGATCAATAGGGCTACACGCCCTATCAATAAGTATATCCCTCAAAACTGAGGGCGCGAAAGGATAGCGCCTAATTTTAAAAAAATCAAGCACTAACTGGTAACAACAGATTAACCTTGACGCTGCTTGTGCTTAGGATCAGAACAGATCACACGCACCGAACCGTTGCGACGGATAATCTTGCAGTTACGGCAGATTTTCTTTACGGATGCACGTACTTTCATGCTTAACTCCAAAAACCAGACTTAGAATAGACCGCCGGTTGACTTAAGATTCGCTTTTTTCATCAGTGATGAATACTGATGCGACATCAGGTGACTTTGCACTTGCGCCATAAAATCCATTACTACTACGACAACGATCAGCAAAGAAGTTCCGCCCAGATAGAATGGAACATTAAATGCGACCACCAAACCCTGTGGTAACAGAGATACAGCAGTAATATAAAGGGCACCAAAGAAAGTCAATCGAGCAGACACTCCGTCGATATAACGAGACGTTTGCTCACCAGGACGAATACCCGGAATAAATGCTCCTGAACGCTTCAGATTCTCAGCGACATCCTTAGGGTTAAAGGTCACTGCTGTATAGAAATAGCAGAAGAATACTACTGCTACCGCAAACAGGACCAGATATAGCGGCTGATTCGGACCTAAAAGAATAGCCAAATCTTGCAACCAACTCATACCCTCTTTCTGGCCAAACCAGTTACCCAGTGAAGCCGGGAAGAGAAGTATACTTGACGCAAAAATAGGAGGAATTACACCAGCCATATTAATTTTGAGCGGCAAATGACTACTTTGTGCCTGAAAAACCTTACGGCCTTGCTGGCGTTTCGCATAATTAATTGTTATTCGTCTCTGTCCGCGCTCAATGAACACAACAAAACCGATAACAGCAACAGCAATAATAGCGACCAGCAACAACACAATGGCGTTCAAATCACCCAAACGAGCTGACTCAAAACTCTGAGCAATTGCACTCGGCAATCCGGCAACAATACCTGCGAAGATCAACAAGGAGATACCGTTTCCGATACCGCGCTCTGTAATTTGCTCACCCAACCACATCAAGAACATCGTTCCAGTTGCAAAAGTAATTACCGCTACAAAGTAAAAGCTAAAATTAGCTTCAAACGCGATACCCTGGCTAGCCAACCCGGCAGCAATAGCGAAAGACTGAACCAACGCCAAAACCAAAGTAAGGTAACGTGTATATTGAGACATCTTTCGACGTCCCGCCTCGCCATCCTTCTTCAGCTGCTCCAACTGTGGGCTAACAATAGTCAACAGCTGCATGATAATCGAAGCACTGATGTAAGGCATAATCCCCAGCGCAAAGATACTCATACGTTTCAAAGAACCGCCAGAGAACATGTTAACCATGCCCAGAATGGTATCTTTGTTTTGATCAAACAATACTGCTAACTGTGCTGGATCAATGCCAGGAACAGGCACATGCGCCCCAATTCGAAATACTAGCAATGCCAGCAAAACGAACCGAAGGCGAGCCCAAAGCTCACCTAAACCGCTACCAATGCCTGAAGGTAGTCCTTGAGTGGTCATTCGAGATTATTCCTCTACTTTACCGCCAGCAGCCTCAATAGCTGCTTTAGCACCCTTGGTAACTTTCAAACCTTTAACTGTAACAGCAGATTTGAACCCACGGGACTTGTTGTTGAGGACAACGCGGGCACGCTGAATGTTATGGCTGATAATATCTGCTTTCTTCAACGCATCCAGATCGATCACATCACCGTCAACCAGAGCAAGCTCATTCAAGCGAATTTCAGCAACAAAAGGCGCAGTGCGAGAATTAAAGCCAAATTTAGGCAATCTGCGCTGCAAAGGCATTTGACCGCCTTCAAAACCTGGTTTTACTGAGCCACCAGAACGAGACTTAAGACCTTTATGACCTCGACCACCAGTCTTACCCAGACCAGAGCCAATGCCTCGACCTACTCGCTTTGCCGCAGATTTAGAGCCTGCAGCTGGGCTTAAAGTATTCAAAAACATAGTATTACTCCTCAACGACGCGAACCATATAGTTCACTTTGTTGATCATACCGCGAACAGCGGGAGTATCTTCGAGTTCACGAACTTGATGCATTTTACTCAATCCCAAACCCTTCACCGTAGCTCGGTGAGTTGGTTGAGTACCGATCGGGCTACGGAACAACTGCACTTTAACTGTATTTTTAGCCATGGTTTACCCCAGAATTTTCTCTACAGGAAGACCACGCTTAGCTGCAACATCTTCCGGAGAACGCATCATGCTCAAACCCTTTACCGTTGCGCGAACAACGTTTGCCGGGTTAGTTGAGCCGTAGCATTTCGCCAAGATATTGTGAACACCAGCGACTTCCAATACAGCACGCATTGCGCCACCAGCAATTACACCGGTACCTTCAGATGCAGGCTGCATGTACACTTTTGAACCACCATGACGTGCAGTCACAGGGTATTGCAAAGTGCCGTCAACAATATTTACTTCAACCATGTTTCTGCGAGCAGAATCCATGGCTTTTTGAATAGCAACAGGAACTTCTTTCGCTTTACCGCGTCCAAAGCCTACTTTACCGTTACCATCACCAACTACCGTCAAAGCTGTAAAGCCGAAAATTCGACCACCTTTAACTACTTTTGCTACGCGGTTAACCTGAACCAGTTTTTCCTGCAGATCACCGCCAGCTTGAACTTGATCATTATTTGCCATCATTCACACCTTAGAACTTCAGGCCGCCTTCACGGGCCGCGTCTGCCAATGCTTTTACTCGACCATGGTATTTGAAACCAGATCGATCAAAAGCGACTTCTTCAATGCCGGCGGCTTTCGCACGCTCGGCGACCAGCGCACCAACTTTTGCTGCTGCTTCAGCGTTACCAGTTACACCAGAACGCAGTGTTTCGTCCAGAGTAGAAGCGCTGGCAACAACTTCGCTGCCATTCGGAGCGATCACTTGCGCATAGATGTGCTGATTTGTACGGGTCACGCACAAACGAGGCACACGCAATTCGCTGATCTTTGCGCGACTTCGACGAGCACGGCGTAGACGGGAAATTTTCTTTTCGCTCATAACCTATGCCCTTACTTCTTCTTAGCTTCTTTACGACGAACGTATTCGTCAGCATATCGAACGCCTTTACCTTTGTAGGGCTCTGGCGGTCGGAAAGCGCGGATTTCAGCTGCTGCTTGTCCAAGCAATTGCTTATCAGCACTCTTCAAGACAATTTCAGTATTGCTTGGCGTTTCAGCTGTAACACCTTCCGGCAACGCATAATCAACTGGATGTGAAAAGCCAAGTGTCAGGTTTACTGACGCTCCAGATGCTTTTGCCCGGTAACCAACACCGTTCAACTGCAGTTTTTTCTCAAAACCAGCAGTCACACCAACAACCATGTTGTTGACTAATGCGCGCATAGTACCAGACATTGCATGAGCCACTTTACCACCATCACGCGGGGTAAAGGTCAACTCTTCGCCTTCCTGCTTAATTTCAACAGAAGGATGCAAAGCTTGCATCAGTATGGTTTTATTACCTTTAACGGTAATTGCTTCCGAGTCCAGCTTCACTTCAACACCAGAAGGGATTTTGACAGGAGATTTCGCTATTCGAGACATTGCACCAACCCCTTAGAAGACTTCACAGATGACTTCACCACCAATGCCTGCATCACGTGCAGCGCGATCGGTCATGACGCCTTTGGAAGTTGAGATGATAGCAACGCCCAATCCACCTGATACTTTAGGCAGCTCCTGTGAACCACGATACTGGCGTAGTCCTGGACGAGAAATTCGTTTAATCGATTCAATAACCGGCTTACCTTCGAAATATTTCAAATCGACAGTCATTACTTTCTTAACATCACCTTCTACGGCAAAGTCAGCAATGTAACCCTCGGCTCTCAATACTTCAGCAATTGCAACCTTCTGTTTGGAAGAAGGCATTGCAACCACAGCATGACCGGAACGCTGTGCGTTGCGAATACGTGTGAACATATCCGCAAGCGTGTCTTGCATACTCATTTGAATTAACCTCTATGTGCAGCTAAACGCGGTAGCCGGGAGCTTTACAACCCCCCCCGGCCCTGGCCGCTTTGCTTACCAACTAGCTTTCTTAAGACCCGGAACATTGCCTTGCATGGCTTGTTCACGGAGAATGTTACGGGACAGACCAAACTTACGGTAAACCGCATGTGGACGGCCAGTCACCTGACAACGGCGCTGCATTCTAACAGGACTTGCGTCTTTTGGAAGCTTTTGCAGCGCAATTTGTGCTTCCCAAATGTCTTCATCGGAAGAATTTGGATTTTTGATTACTGCTTTCAATGCTGCACGTTTCGCAGCATATTTGGCAACAGTCTTGGCACGCTTTGCTTCGCGAGCCTTCATACTCTCTTTAGCCATGAACCTTACCCCTTAGCTCTTGAACGGGAAGGACAACGCTTTCAACAGAGCGCGGCCTTCATCATTGGTGTGTGCAGTAGTGGTAATAGTAATATCCATACCACGCAATTTATCTACCTTGTCATACTCAATTTCAGGGAAGATAATTTGCTCTTTAACACCCATGCTGTAGTTGCCACGACCGTCGAATGACTTCGGGTTAATCCCACGGAAGTCACGTACACGCGGCAGTGAGATATCAACCAAACGATCCAGGAATTCCCACATACGATCTTTACGCAGGGTTACCTTAGCACCGATCGGCCAGCCTTCACGAATCTTGAAGCCAGCGACAGACTTTCGAGCATTAGTCACAACAACTTTTTGACCAGCAATCGCTTCCAAGTCTTTAACAGCACTTTCAAGCTGTTTTTTATCGCCAATCGCTTCACCGACACCCATATTCAAGGTTACTTTGGTGATGCGAGGGACTTCCATTACGTTCTTGTATCCGAACTCTTCTTGAAGCTTGGATACAACTTCAGATTTATATAAATCTTTAAGTCTTGACATAGTCGTATCCCTTACTCACCAATAACTTTTTTAGTGGACTTGAAGATTCGAACTTTTTTGCCATCTTTCACTTCAAAACCAACACGATCACCCTTGTTAGTTTCTGGATTGAAGATTGCAACGTTCGAAGCGGCAATAGGTGCTTCTCTCTCAACAATACCACCCTGGATACCTAGTTGAGGATTTGGCTTCTGGTGTTTCTTGACAATATTTACGCCCGAAACCAGAAACTTATCACCTTTTTTCTCGTCAAAAATCACCTTGGTGATTTTGCCGCGCTTGCCTTTATCTTTACCGGCGATAACGACGACTTCGTCGTCTTTAATCAATTTACGCATTATATATCTCCACTTCCTGCATCCGTCTCATACAGTAAGCCCCGAGGGGACTTACAGTACTTCCGGTGCCAGGGAAATGATTTTCATGAATTTTTCAGTACGCAGTTCACGAGTTACTGGACCAAAGATACGAGTACCTACTGGTGCCAGGTTCGTGTTCAGCAATACTGCTGAGTTTGTGTCAAAACGGATAATAGAACCATCTGGACGACGAACACCTTTTTTGGTACGAACCACAACCGCGTTCATTACCTGACCTTTTTTTACCTTGCCGCGAGGAATTGCTTCCTTTACGGAGACTTTGATCAGATCGCCAACATTGGCGTAACGACGGTGTGAGCCACCCAAAACTTTAATACATTGGACGCGCTTGGCACCGCTGTTGTCAGCTACATCCAAAACGGTTTCTGTTTGGATCATCTCTCAAACTCCCGAATTAAACGCGAACTGCGCGTTCATCGATACTCACCAACCGCCAAGTCTTGGATTTGGACATCGGACGGCACTCTTCAACAGTCACTGTATCGCCAATACCACACTCATTATTTTCATCATGAGCATGAACTTTGGTAGAGCGCTTAACAAACTTCCCATAGATCGGGTGTTTCACTTTGCGCTCAAGCAGAACAGTAATCGTTTTGTCAGCTTTATTGCTGACTACCTGACCAGTTACGGTTCGAGCTGTAGTTTCAGACATATCAAGCACCTGCCTTCTCGTTCAGTACAGTTTTCACACGAGCAATGTCCTTACGAACCTGACTCAGCAAATGCGTCTGATTCAACTGACCAGTCGCCTTCTGCATGCGATATTTAAATTGATCGCGCAGCAGGTCCAACAGCGTGTTGTTCAGCTCTTCTACAGATTTTTCACGAAGATCTTTAGCGTTCATCACATCACCTGTCGCTTAACGAAGGCCGTTTCCACTGGAATCTTCGCTGCTGCCAAGCGAAAAGCTTCACGCGCGATTTCTTCAGAAACACCTTCCATTTCGTATAGAACTTTACCTGGCTGAATCTGGCAAACCCAGTATTCAACGTTACCCTTACCTTTACCCTGACGCACTTCCAGAGGCTTCTGAGTAATTGGCTTATCAGGGAATACGCGGATCCAGATTTTACCGCCACGCTTAATGTGACGGGTCATTGCTCGACGTGCCGCTTCGATCTGACGGGCAGTAATTCGACCACGACCAGTCGCTTTCAGTGCGTATTCACCAAAGCTAACTTTGCTACCGCGCTGTGCAAGACCGCGATTGCGGCCTTTTTGCATTTTGCGGAATTTTGTACGTTTAGGCTGTAACATCTACGCACCCCTTATCGCTTTGCATTTTTCTTAGGCTGAGCTTTGGCTTTTGCACGAACTTCTTCAATGCCACCTAAAACTTCACCTTTGAAAATCCAGCATTTCACACCGAGAATACCGTAAGTAGTACATGCCTCGGCAGTCGCATAGTCGATATCAGCACGCAGAGTGTGCAAAGGCACTCGGCCTTCCAGATACCATTCTGAACGTGCGATTTCCGCACCACCCAGACGACCAGATACCTGCACACGGATACCTTCTGCACCAGCACGCATTGCATTCTGCATTGCACGCTTCATAGCGCGGCGGAACATCACACGACGCTCCAACTGGCCAGCAATTGATTGAGCAACCAATTTGGCGTCCAGATCCGGTTTACGAATCTCTTCGATATTGATATGAACCGGAATACCCATCATTCTGGTCAGATCCTGACGCAAAACCTCAACATCTTCACCTTTCTTACCAATCACAATGCCTGGACGAGCAGTGTGGATAGAGATTTTTGCATTCTGCGCAGGACGTTCGATAACAATCTTGCTAACAGATGCTTTTTCCAATTTCTTTTCAAGATAGCTACGAACTTCAATGTCGTTCAACAGCTTCTCTGAGTAAGTATCAGAACCTGCATACCAGACCGAGTTATGGTCTTTTACGATGCCGAGTCGGATACCAGTCGGATGAACCTTTTGACCCATTTGAACTTTCTCCTATTAATTCTGCTCGGCAACTTTAACCGTAATGTGGCTCGTACGTTTAAAGATACGATCCGCACGGCCCTTGGCACGAGGACGAATACGTTTCATCGTCATACCTTCATCAACGAAGACGGTTGATACTTTCAACTCGTCAACGTCAGCACCGTTGTTATGCTCAGCATTTGCTATGGCAGATTCAAGAACCTTCTTGACAAGATCAGCACCTTTTTTAGGGCTGAAAGTCAGAATATCCAAAGCTTCAGCTGCCGATTTACCTCGGATCAGATCCGCGATCAATCGACCTTTCTGAGCAGACAGACGCGCACCGCGCAATACAGCTTGTGTTTCCATCTCATCTACCCCTTATCGCTTCGCTTTCTTATCCGCCGCATGACCCTTGTAGGTTCGAGTCAATGCAAACTCGCCCAACTTGTGACCAACCATATCTTCGGTTACGAACACAGGTACATGTTGACGGCCATTATGGACTGCAAAGGTCAACCCAACGAAATCCGGGAAGATTGTGGAGCGACGCGACCAAGTTTTGATAGGACGCTTGTCGCCTGCTTCCAGTGCAGCCTCTACCTTTTTCATCAAGTGCAGGTCAACAAAAGGACCTTTCTTAAGTGAACGTGGCACAGCCTTTTCCTCTTAAATAATTACTTAGAACGACGACGTACAATGTATTTATCTGTACGCTTGTTCTTACGAGTTTTGTAACCCTTGGTTGGAACACCCCAAGGAGTAACTGGATGACGACCACCGGAAGTACGGCCTTCACCACCACCATGAGGGTGGTCTACCGGGTTCATCGCAACACCACGAACCGTTGGACGAACTCCACGCCAACGTGACGCACCAGCTTTACCCAGCTGACGCAGACTGTGTTCAGAGTTACTGACTTCACCCAATGTGGCACGACAGTCAGACAGTACTTTACGCATTTCACCAGAACGAAGACGCAAAGTAGCATATGAACCTTCACGAGCGACCAATTGAACTGAAGTGCCGGCTGAACGAGCGATCTGGCCGCCTTTACCTGGCTTCAATTCAACATTATGCACAACAGAACCTACAGGAATGCTGCGCAGTGGCATGGTATTACCGACCTTAATAGGTGCATGCTCACCAGAAATAATCTGATCACCAGCTTTCAAACCACTAGGAGCCAGAATATATCGGCGCTCACCATCCAGATAACAAACCAGCGCAATATGCGCAGATCTATTTGGATCGTATTCCAATCGCTCTACTTTCGCAGTAATACCATCTTTGTTGCGTTTAAAGTCAACCAAACGGTAATGATGCTTGTGACCGCCACCAATGTGACGAGTTGTAATACGACCGGCATTGTTACGACCACCAGTTTTGGCTTTCTTCTCAACCAAAGCAGCATGAGGTGCACCTTTGTGCAATTCAGCATTAACGACTTTAGTCAGATGACGACGTCCAGCTGACGTCGGTTTTGCTTTGACAATTGCCATTGCTCGAAACCCCTACTTATTCTGCTGCCAGGAAATCAATTTCCTGACCTTCAGCCAGTCGAACGTAAGCTTTCTTAACATCATTACGCTTACCCATACCGCGCTGAGTGCGCTTGGTTTTACCCTTTTGAATTAGGGTGCGTACTGACTGAACTTTTACGTCGAACAATTGCTCAACAGCCTTTTTGATTTCCGACTTAGTAGCATCATTTGCCACCTTGAAAACATACTGGCTATTGCCTTCTGCTACGATAGTCGCTTTCTCAGAGATGTGCGGACCGAAAACGACCTGATAGATACGCTCTTGGTTCATGCAAATACCTCCTGCAACTTATTAAGCGCAGCGACTGTTACCACAACTTTTTCATAAGCAACCAAGCTGACTGGATTAATACCAGCAACGTCACTTACTTCGATGTGAGGCACGTTACGAGCGGACAGATATAAGTTTTGATCAACTTCATCTGCAACAATCAATGCATTGGTTATATTAATCTCATTCATCTTGGCCAAAAATGCCTTGGTTTTTGGCTGATCGAATTTAAGATCCTCAACCACGACCAAGCGCTCTTGACGAACCAGCTCAGACAAGATTGATTTCATCGCACCGCGATACATCTTCTTGTTTACTTTCTGAGACCAGTCTTGTGGCACACGAGCAAATGCATGACCACCACCCACCCAGATAGGTGAACGGATAGTACCCGCACGCGCACGACCCGTGCCTTTTTGACGCCATGGTTTAGCACCGCCGCCAGAAACCGCTGAACGGTTTTTGGTTGCACGTGTACCTTGTCGCGAACCTGCCATATAAGCAGTAACGACCTGATGAACCAGGGCTTCATTAAATTCTTTGCCAAAGGTTGCTTCGTTTAGTTCAACCTTTGACTCAGCGTTAGCAACTTGAATATCCATTGCGACCCCTTAGCCTTTCACTGCTGGTTGAACAAAAACATGTGCTCCGGTTGCACCGGGTACAGCACCTTTAACGAGAAGCAAATTACGTTCTGCATCTACACGAACGACTTCAAGAGACTGAACAGTTTTACGTTCAGAACCCATATGACCAGCCATTTTCTTACCTTTCCAAACACGACCAGGTGTTTGACATTGACCGATAGAACCCGGTGCGCGGTGAGAAAGAGAGTTACCGTGAGTTGCATCTTGAGTGCGGAAATTGTGGCGCTTAATTGCTCCAGCGAAACCTTTACCCTTGGAGGTTCCAGTCACATCCACTTTCTGACCCGCTTCGAACAATTCGACAGTCAGCTCTTTACCCGCTTCATATTCTGAAGCATCAGCGACTGTAAATTCACGAGCCACAACACCCATTTCAACATTAGCTTTCGCATAATGACCCGCCTGCGCTTTGCCAATCTGATTAGCACGCTTATTACCAGCGGTCAGCTGAATTGCTGTATAGCCATCGGTTTCTACAGATTTAACCTGAGAAACACGGTTTGGCGTAATTTCTAGAACCGTAACAGGAACAGATGCACCTTCTTCAGTGAAGATACGGGTCATACCTGCTTTACGGCCTATCAAACCAATAGACATTACCATTTCCTCTATGTACGGGGCTAAAACCCGCTATGGCCGCTCTTTCGAGCTGTTACAGTAGAGACTTCTACTAACTTTCCCCAATTTAGCTAAGGCTAATTTGGATATCCACACCTGCTGGCAAATCCAACTTACGCAGTGCATCGACTGTTTTTTCAGTTGGCTCGACAATATCCAGCATGCGCTTGTGAGTACGAATTTCGTACTGATCACGCGCATCCTTGTTCACGTGCGGAGAGATCAGCACAGTGAAACGCTCTTTACGTGTAGGAAGTGGAATAGGACCACGCACCTGCGCGCCTGTACGCTTCGCCGTGTCGACAATTTCTTGAGTCGACGCATCGATCAAACGATGATCGAACGCTTTCAAGCGAATTCTGATCTTTTGGTTCTGCATGTGACCAAAGCTCCAAGATTGTTAAACAGCGTTAAGACCCT
>Ga0316587_1000003_pt1 | contig 13777 bp, 9 predicted proteins | sample J5NA_3_FD_207781 | JGI IMG/M metagenome (GOLD analysis project Ga0316587, IMG submission 207781) | Metatranscriptome of rhizosphere microbial communities from salt marsh grasses in Alabama, United States - J5-7_050615r2r3 (Metagenome... | ecosystem: Host-associated > Plants > Roots > Rhizosphere ... | reverse complement strand
CCGGTTTCGTATAATGATAATGCCGCTTCTGTCCCATTAGGGCCATGGCCATCTTCTGCTTGCGGCGTTCGAGTTGATTTTTGGCGATCAGTGGGAAAGCCGATATGATGTCGTAAAAAGGCGTAAGCCGAAAACTTCCGCCCGGCAACAGACAAAGGTTGAAAAAACAAAATATGGCTTAATGACAATAAAATAAATTTATTGCGATTAAGCCATAATGAGAGTCGGGGGTGGGAAAACCTCTCTTTACGAACCACATAACCACCGGCGCGCAGTAGACCCGGCGCACCCAAAAATCTTGCGAGGAACCTTTGCTGCCGCTACTGTAATCCAATTTGTTTGATTGCCTCTTTGCAGCGCGTGCTGACTTTAGCCTCATTTTTTTCGAGGCAATCCAGAATTCGTTCCTCACCTGCCTGTACATTCTGGCAAAATCGATTCAGATCGTCGGCGCACTCGTTGACCACGTATGATAGCTTGCCTGCTGCATGCTCCAGTTGCGCGGCCGCATCGTAGAGGGCATATTCGCATTTGCTCGACAATTTGTCGCTGCGGGCGTAAAGGCATGCCAGCACACGGCCTTGACCAGGGGCTACATCCTTGCAGTAGGTTTCGATTTCTTGCTTACACCCGTTGGCCACGGTTTCAACCACGCTCTGCTGTGCACCGACTGCAACTGCAAGCAAAAGGATTGCACAGGCAGCAATGCTGAAAATGGCTCTCTTTTTCATAAATCACCCTCCTGTTTCTTGTGTTTTTTCGACATTGACCCGCACCTTGGGGCAGACCTGAAATCATCTTTTTACCCAGGGTAAACGCCCCTGCGGCGAAGGGTTACCGTTGCTTCGGATAATCGTTTGCGCTGTGTTTTTTCTTGAGATTCGCGATTCGGTTGACAGGACCCCGCAGGATCAGGTAGGGAATGAACGCCAGAATGGCGGCGATCGTAACCGCCTCCAATGGGAAAAACCAATGCAGCACGATGTACTGGTAGACAGCGTCGATCGTCACGGCGACGATGAAAACTTTTCCTGTCGATTTCCAGCCCTCACGGAGCAGTTCCCGCCGGTGTCCGGGATTAGTAAAGATTTCCCAGAAATAGGCTGGACGACCCGCCCGGGCATCTCTCAAGCCATCCCGGATGGCGAAAATAGCGGCCATGGCAGGCTGCAGAACGAACCGAAAAGCCATCGGCCCGCTGATTCGATCAATGAGATTTTGCAAATGCCCTTCCACGAGGGCCTTGAAAGATGGCGGGGATACGGTGACAAGCAGCAGCACCGTGTAGAAGAGAGCGCCGAAGGCAAATGGGAAGAAACGGCCATCCTTTTCTCGTGGAAGTTCGTCGATCAGTGTGTTCACGATCACCGCGCCGGCGACAAGGCCCAGCAGCACGGCGACCAATGCTTTCTGTAAATCGACGAGCAGACCGATGGCCCACCCTCCGAGGGAACAGACCGCCGGCAGCCAGACGCCCTTACGTTCGTATAGCTTTTTGTATTCTCTGCTCAGACCCCTGCTCACCGTCAGAAAGTGCAGGCCCATGGCAACGGCGTAGAGCCAGATGCGAACTTCGCCTTCCTCGAGCGTGTCGACCAGAAGATAAGCCACCAGGCAGACATAAGCCCCCAGAACCCCGATATGCACCCAAAAAGCTTTTTCTTCCGCAGATTCTTTTTCGACCTCCGCAGATGCGTTGCGCGATTTCAACCTTAAGACGAATTGGTCCAGTCCATAGAACAGAACAAAACCCAGCAGGGTGGACAAAGGGACGCTGTACCACGCATAAAGCATACCCCGGTGCGCTGTTTTTTCCACGAATACGTTCCGCGCGCTCTCTAGTTCAGGACTCAGATGGACGAATATATAAGCGATCGCGGCGCCGGCCGAAAAAGAAACCAGTCCTCTGCGCCGGGTGGCGTCCTGACGGTGCAACAGCGAACCAGCAATGAAGGCAAGAGAAAATATAAGAGTGGCGGCCAGGGTTTGGACCGTGTTCGCGTTCATGAATCATACCTCCGCTCATGAATCAAACCTCATTGATCCTATGATAACGAACGGGTTTCCCCGCGCCGTGATTCCCATCAGGTAATCCGCTCGTCAAACGAGTCCAATCCAAAAAACAGGAAGGCAAGGCTGCTGCTTGTCCCTGTATCGAAACGATCAGATCATGCAAAGGTTCCTGGCTGACCTGCACAAATCCCGTCAGCGAGCGGTCCATATCCACAATGACATACATCATGAAAGCCAGAACAACGGCGAAGACTGAACTTGGCCAACGGCTTGTTGTTTCTGTCGTTCCCGAAACATAGCCGGTGATGAACATGGCCAGGCCGCCGATGAGCAGCATCATGATGAAAACGACGGCAGGCAGTCTGTCGAATGCCGCCGTGAGCCGGACAGTGTGCATGTCGATCACCTCATTGATCGCCTGCGCCAGAAGTGCCTGCTTGGGGCCGGCCTGGGATTGCTGCATGTCATCGCGCACCAATGGCCACAGTTGTTTCTGAATGGAGAGGGAATACGCCACTACTTGGCGGACACCCTCTTCAGTATCAGTATTTTGTTGCGTGACCAGCCGGCTGCGGGCATATTGTTCGAGCAATGCACGTAGTTTGCTGCGCTGAGGCTCGGAGGCAAAATCGGACCGCAGGTAGGCGGTGCCGATGGCGTTGGCTTCATAGATGACGGCAATTTTCCTGCTCTCAAGGCGGTTGGCAACGAAAGAATAGGTGAAGGAGAGTACAAGCGCCAACAACCCAAGTATGGCAGCTTGCAGTGTGACAATCTGACCACCTTTCAAGCGGATCGGATCGGTGTGCCGCCCCAGTCGAACCCCCGTCTCCAGGGCTCCTGTCAGGATCAGAATAAACACCCCCAACGTTATCCAAAGCGGAATCTCATTCAGCATGGCATCGTCCTTCCATCACAACACGCCATTTGGCGAGTCCATTTTACCCGCAACCTGATGCGGCACAAGGCCGCTTCTGGCTTTTCAGTGTCCTGAATTGACCACCTTTGCATAACTGCCGGCCTTACCCGGAGTTCCTGCCGCTCCGATGCGGTTGTCTGGCAGGATATCAGCATGGACTGGACCGTCACCGCCGGCACAGCGGCCAGAAGCAGGGTGCAAATCGTTTTTATGGATCTTTTCTCTTTCATGGATTTCTACCATTTCTCCACAGCGGTGTAGGACACGTAACACAGGAGTGTCGTTGCGATTCGGGTGAACGCCGGAGTCAAAACGGTCCCAACCGGAAAATCATGCTGACAATCGCCGCCATGCCGATAAGGAGCAGGAGCACCGCCGTAATGAGGGTCATGGATGGCGGAAATACGCTCTCACCGTGTATAAGCCCCTCCGACGTCATGCGCTGGCGCTCCTTGCGCAGCCCGATCATAAAGCCGATGTGATAAAAGATGCCGAGTACCAGCAGCGCGATACCGAGCGAGACCAGTGCGATGCCAAAGTTGCGCGGCGCATGGGCGCGGGTAAAGACCTCCGCCTGCCGGAGCTTATCGAAGAACTGGAAGATCGTGAATCCGAAACCAATCAGGGACAGGGAAGTGCGAATCACCGACATAAGCGTCCGGTCCGCCGACAAGCGCGTGCGCTGGAACGACATCCCGGTGCGTCGTGTTGAAAGTTCGGTGGAGACGGTACCCGAAGGGGGGTTCCCGGTTACACGGTCTTCTGCCATGGCGACCCTCGCTCGACCGCCCGCCGAGTGCAGCAAAACCCGACATGGCCTTGTCGAGGATGTGCACTGCGGGCGTTATTATCGACAAGACCGTCCTGATAGATGACAGGTACGATCGTGCGGATGATTATGCAAACGCATGATGCCATCTCCTTTTTGTCGAGCCGATATGGTTTGCACATACCCTACTGGCGGGCGAGATACATCCTCATTTTAGCCTCCTTGTCCTCGATCGGCTCACCCGACACGTCCACCAAGGCCTTCTTCACCGTGCCGCCGAACGTGAACGGCGACGTGTAGTCGATCATGACCGGTGAGCCTGCATCGGCGCCAATGGAGACGCCCGCGGCCAGACCCAGATGTAACGGTATGGTCACCGGCAAGTCGCCGCTGCCGACCGGCCTGCCGTCGACATACAACTTGATCTTCGCCGGAACACCCTTGCCCTTGGCGATATCGGGCTTGCCCGTCGGCGTGAAATCGAAACTGAATATGTGGTCGCCTATGGGAATGGTGTTGTCCGACTGCACCTTGAAACGCTGGTCGGCGACGTAGTTGTAACCGTAAGTGAGCTTTCCGCCTTGCACATAGAACGAGAAGCCGCCATCGGTGCCGCCCATGGAAAACAGCACGCCTTCCGCGCCGCCTTTGGGCACATTGGCATGCACCGATACCGAATGCGGCACGTTGATCAGGCGCGGGGCGGCACTGACAGGCACCATCTGGGTACCGGGGTAATACACGTATTGATTGCGGTCGACGGCGATCTGCGGCCGCTGGTCGGCGAAACGCTGGGTACCCCGGCTGTCGATCGGCAGTACGTTGTACTTGCCGGCTTCGACGTACCACATGCCGATCATGGCGATCAGCCGGTCGCGCTCCTTTGCGGCAAGGTTATTGGTTTCCGCGAAATCCTCGTCGAGATTGTAAAGCTCCCAGCCTTTGGCGTCGAGTTCGATAAGCTTGTCGTAACTGATCGGCGTGCCGAATGTCAGGCCGGATTCGGTGAACGATGTACCGGGCCACGGACACACGGCACGCCAGCCGTTGTGATAGAGCGAGCGGTGGCCGAACATCTCGAAATACTGGGTGATGTGACGTGTTGGCGCTTTGGCGTCCTCGAAGGACGACTTCAGGCTGAAGCCCTGTAGCGGCGACTGGGTGACGCCGCGGATCTGCGCGGGCGGCTCGATGCCGAGGGCGTCCAGCACGGTCGGCACCATGTCGATGGCATGGCAGTACTGGTTGCGGATTTCGCCCCTGGCCGCGATGCCCTTGGGCCAGCAGACGATGAAGGGATCCGAGACGCCGCCGCGGTATGTTTCGCGTTTCCAGCGCCGGAAAGGCGTGTTGCCGGCGTGAGTCCAGCCCCATGGATAGTGATTGAAGTATTTCGGTCCGCCGATGTCGTCGATCGCAGCCAGGTTCTGCTGCAGGTCGTCGGGCACGTTGTTGAAGAACTTGCCTTCGTTGACTGAGCCGCTCGGGCCACCCTCGGCGCTGGCACCGTTATCCGAAATCACCATGATCAGGGTGTTCTCATATTCGCCCAGCTCTTTTAGAAATGCGATCAATTCGCCGATGTAGTGGTCGGTATGTTCCAGGAAACCGGCGAAGACTTCCATCATGCGCGCATACAGGCGCCGCTCGTCGGCCGAGAGCGTGTTCCAGTCCTGCACGTCGGGATCGTGCCGCGACAACGTCGTGTTCGCGGGCACGAGGCCCAGCGCTTTCTGTTTCTTGAACACCTCCGTGCGGTAGACGTTCCATCCGGCGTCGAACTTGCCCTTGTACTTGTCGGCCCACTGCTTCGGCACGTGGTGCGGCGCATGCATGGCGCCGGTGCAGAAATACATGAAGAACGGCTTGTCAGGCGCTACCTGCTTGGCGTCGGCGATCATCGCCTTGGCCTTGTCCACCAGGTCGGGAGTTAGGTGGTATCCCTCCTCCGGTGTTCGTTCAGGCTCGGTCTGGCTGTTGTCCCGCACCAGTTCGGGGTAGTACTGGTGCGTGTCACCGGCGAGGAAACCATAATAGCGCTCGAAGCCGCGGCCCAGCGGCCAGCGATCGTACGGGCCGGCCGCCGCAGTGGCTTCCGCCGGCGTGAGATGCCATTTGCCGATGGCATATGTATTGTAGCCGTTGTGCAGCAGGATCTCGGACAGCATACCGTTTTCAAAGGGGATGTAGCCGTTCGAGCCGGGAAAGCCTGTTGAAGTCTCGGTGATGCCGGCCAGCCCATTGGAATGATGATTTCGACCCGTCAGGATGCACGAGCGGGTCGGCGAACACAGGGCCGTGGTGTGCATATTGTTGTAGCGCAGCCCGTGGGCGGCCAACGCATCCAGGTTCGGCGTGTTGATCGGGCTGCCGTAGCAGCCGAGTTGTCCAAAGCCGGTGTCGTCGAGGACGATGAACAACACGTTCGGTGCGCCTTCCCGCGCTCGGCTTGGTGCAGGCCATGCAGGCTGGGACACGTCGAAGGTCCGGCCGATCACGCCGGAAAAAGCTTGGCCGGTTTTGTATTCCTTAAGTGTCATGGTACTTGCCTCCTTAATTAGTAATTATCCCTGCTATTGAATCGTCATCGCGACAGCCAGACATTCTTCTTTACCGGTAGACGGGTGCACGCAGCTCTTCAGGGTTAATGGCCGGCGCCGCCGCCTGCATCCTGCAGGTTCGCCAGTACCGCATCCAGATTGAAGGCGGCCGGTTTCTGGCGCGGCGGAAACTTCTGGAACGCCTCGATCTCCTGGGCCACAACCGCCTGCATGGCATATATGATGTAAGCGTGACTGATCAGCCAATCCCAGTAGGTGTTGGAGTTGTCATCGGCCCGTTCGAACGGGTCGCGGCGCAGATTAAAGAGTTTCGGACCTCTTAGTTTGACGAACGGTTCGAACCAGCAGAACAATTGTTTGGCCCGTTGTTCCATCAGCACGACTTTCCAGTCCTGCATGCGGATGGCCAGGATGTCGCCGTCATCGCTGATGTAAAAAAAATTCTTGCGGGGGCTTTCGTCTGTTTTTCCGGTCATATAGGGCAGCATGTCGATTCCGTCGATGTGGACTTTGAAGCTCTTGTTGCCGGCCTTGTGGCCTTCGAGCAGCTTCTCTTTGATCTTCGGTTCGCCGGCCGCGGCCAGAAGCGTGGGCAGCCAGTCCTGATGGCTGACGATGCCGTTGAGCACCGTGCCCGGTTTGATCTTGCCGGGCCAGCGCGCGAAGGCCGGCACGCGCCAGGCGCCCTCCCAGTTGGTGTTCTTTTCGCTACGGAAGGGAGTAATGCCGCCGTCCGGCCAGGTGTTGTAGTGGGGCCCGTTATCGGTGGAGTACATGACGATGGTGTTTTCGGCGATGCCCAGTTCGTCCAGTTTGTTCAGCATGCGGCCGATATTTTCATCATGGGCGACCATCACATCATTGTAAAACCCTTGTCCGCTCTTGCCTGCGTGTTTTTTGGCACAGTGGGTTCTGAAATGCATTGCCGTGGTGTTGTACCAGAGAAAGAACGGCTTGCCCGCCTTGTAGACCTCGTCGATGAAGCGTAATGCCCGGTCGGTCACCTCATCGTCGATGGTCTCCATGCGCTTTCTGGTTAGCGGCCCCGTATCTTCGACGGTTTGTCCGCCATTGCCGTCGGCTTTGCAGTGGAGCACGCCTCTTGGGCCGAACCGCTTTCTGAATTGCGGGTCCTTGGGATAGTCCATATCTTCGGGTTCTTCTTCGGCGTTGAGGTGATAGAGGTTGCCGTAGAATTCGTCGAAGCCGTGCAGGGTCGGCAGGAACTTGTCTTTGTCGCCGAAATGGTTTTTGCCAAACTGTCCCGTGGCGTAGCCCAGCGGCTTGAGCAGTTCCGCTATGGTCGGGTCTTCCGCCTGCAGGCCGACGTCGGCGCCGGGCATCCCCACCTTGGTCAGCCCCGTGCGTATCGGGTTCTGGCCGGTGATGAAGGCGGCGCGGCCGGCAGTGCAGCTCTGCTGGCCGTAGTAGTCGGTGAAGGCGACCCCTTCGTTTGCAATGCGGTCGATATTCCGGGTGCGGTAGCCCATCTGCCCGCGGTTGTTGTAGCTGATGTTCCACCACCCGATGTCGTCGCCCCACAGAATAAGGATGTTCGGTTTGTTGTTTTTTGCCATTTTTCCTCCTTTGGTCATCGTTTCGTTTCGGCCCGACTGCTGCGGGCTCGGACCAAGCGTTTCGTGTTATGCCCGGGCGCTTCGCATGATCTCGTCGGCAGACCGGCCCTGCTGCAGCAGCGCCGCCATCGCCCGCATGGAATGATCCGCGTGTTTGAAAAAGGCCATGTAGCCCTGGCAGAGATAGTTCAGCCCCGGCTCTCCATCGGGCGTCTCTGCAAAGCGGTTCTTGGGACATTCACCATTGCAGATGTGGATGAAGTCGCATGCGCGGCAGTAGCGCGGGAGTGTGTTCTGTTTGTCCCGGCCGAATTTGCGCTGTTTCTCGGAGGCCACGAGTTCGATCAGTGGTTTTTCCAGAATGTTTCCTAGAAAATGGTTCGGCTCGACAAAGTGGTCGCAGGAGTAAAGATCGCCGTTGTGCTCCAGGGCCGTACCCTCGCCGCAAGTGGGGCCGAAGATGCACACCGTGCCCGCCATGCCCACCCAGCCGGCCAGGGCGCCGTCGAAATTGAGGACAAAGGTTCGCCCCACGTTCCGTTGGATCCACTCGTCAAATATTATATTCAGGAAACGGCCCCACTGGGCCGGCCGGACGGAACGGGACGTGACGGTGTTTCCCTCTTGAAAACCGGTTTCGTTGTCGCGCTCCACGATGGGAATGAACTGGATGTAATTCGCCTTCAGCACGTCTCGGAAGAACCGGTACACCGCCAACGGGTGATCGGCGTTCTTACGATTGACGGTGCAGAGCACATTGAATTCAACCCGATGCTTCTGAAGCAGGCGGGCAGCCCGCACCACCTGCTCAAAAGTTCCGCGTCCGCCTTTATCCTTGCGATAGGTATCGTGCAGCGCCTTGGGGCCATCTAGGCTCAGGCCGATCAGAAAGCCATTTTCATTGAAGAATCGGCACCAGTTATCGTCGAGAAGAACGCCGTTGGTTTGGAAGGTGTTCTCGATGCGGGTGCCTGGTTTGGCATAGTGGTTCTGAAGCTCCACGGAGCGCCTGAAAAATTCCAGCCCCATAAGTGTCGGTTCGCCGCCCTGCCACGCCACGGTAACGCGCGGCACCTGGTGGCCTTCCATAAGCTGTCTGATATATGACTCGTGGACTTGGTCGGACATGCGGAAACTGCTTCCCGGGTAAAGCCTGCTCTTTTTCCGAAAGAAGCAATACGCGCAGGCCAGATTGCAGGCTGAGCCCGAAGGCTTGACCATAACGTGAAAGGCACGGGGAGGATGATTTGAAGGCATGTGGTTTCCTTTTTCCGTCAATCGGCCGCAGGCCGGTTATCGGTTAGGGGCAATTGCTCCTGAGCGCATCGACTTTAACGACTATTTTTTTCCGAATCGGAAACGGGCAACTCATCGACATCGATAGCCACACTGATAACGTGGTTCTTCCACGAAGCGTGAAAACTTGGAATGCGCGCTATTTACATTGCGCATCGTCGGTGAGGAGTATATAAGGTTGTTCACTTATATTCCAGCGTCAGTCCATGTAGCCTCGTGTAGTTTACACTGATTTCATTACACCGGATTCAACCCAAAATGGTTCCTGCCACCTGCTGGACGGGATGGAGCAATCCTAATCATTCCAATAGCTTCAAATAATGGAATCCCCATGGCGCAAGATCCACGTACAACCCCGAACCGCACATCTCATCCCCGTCGCGCTCGTAAAGTGCGTTGCTGAACGGATCATGCAGTCTCCATGATCGGCCTCGGAGATCATCCACCGGAACATGCACCAATCCCTGGGAGAAATCGCCGGAAAGATTCACCGCAATGAGGTGCAGCGTCCTGCCCGCTTTCCAGCACCAGGCAACAAGGTTCAAATGGCTCGGATTGTCCGGCCAGCCACTGAGTTCGCAGATCCGCCAGTCGCCTTGGTCGAAATCGATATCCCGCAGAGCTGTTAACAGGGTTCGGTAGAAATTCTGCAATTCGGGGTCCGGCGGTTCCGCCGGACGGCGGGCCAGGAAAACGGGCAAGCGAATCGTCCTGCCTTCCATCTGCCCCTCGTGAATCAACCGCGCTCCGGGCAATGTAAGTGCCGTTATCGCCGCGGCGCGATGTTTTTGCGGACTGAATGCGGCGGCCGCGCGCGGCTCATCATGATTTTCGATGAAGCGCAGCAGCTTGTGCTGGTACGCGAGGTCCGCATCAAGGTGGAGGTGTATACTTTCGCCCGAGCCGTGCTCCAGGCGATCGTACAGGCGCTTATCGTAGCAATAGTCGAATCCCTGCTGCTGCAACTCCCATTCCATGTCCCAGTATACCTCGGCGATGAAGCGAAATTCGGGGTACTTGCGTTTGACCTCGGGAATAATCTCGCGCCAGTATTCTTCAGGCGGCCGGGAGCCCGCAAGCGAACTCCACGTCTTCTCGAAAACAGCGCTCGTCAGGAGCATGGCCATATCGCAACGGATGCCGTCGCACTGGCCGGCTATAGTCGACAGAGTTTCGATTACGGCGGAGCGCAATCCGTCGTTGAAGGCATTTACCTGGATGACGTCCGGCCAGGCTGGAAAGTAGGGATCGCGGCCGCAAGCGTATACTCTGCCGGCAATGGAGGCAAAAGCACGCGGGTCGTTTTCAAGATCATCCCGGCTTGCCTGGATGAAATATTCCGGGTGCGTCTTCAGCCATGCATGATCGGGCGCCACATGATTGGGTACGAAATCCAGTATCAACTGTAACCCGCGGCGAGCCAGTTGGGTTCGGGCTTTGCTCAAGGCCTCGTTGCCTCCGAGATGGGCGTCGACGGTGTAGCTGCGAACGCAGTAGGGGGAACCGACATTATCGTGTTCCCTGAAATCCGGTAGAGCCTTTTTGAAATCGGCGCATAAGCTCTCATTCGCCATGGAAATGCCGATCCCCGCGGGACTGCGCTGCCACACCCCCATGAGCCAGACGGCGTCAAAACCCAAAGAGGCGATCCGGTCCCACTGCGTATCGGGAACCGATGCCAGGGTGAGGGGACGACCTGCCTTCCGGCTGAGTTCCGCCAGCCAGACCCACGTATTGATTTCGTAAATGATCGGGTTTTGCCGCCATTTTCTCATGCCCAAGCTCCTTTGCATCAGGATTTTTCCGAAGTCGCGAAAGCGCCGCCTTTACCCGCTTGCAGGAATTTATCCATCTCCAGGCGGCCGAAAAGGGCGATCGCATGACCCACCAGTCCTGTCCAGCCGGTCTGATGGCTGGCGCCGAGTCCGGCTCCGTTGTCGCCGTGGAAGTATTCATAAAAAAGAATATGATCGCCCCACTTGGGGTCGCGATGGAATTTTGCAGTCCCCCCGTAGACAGGGCGCCTGCCCTCTTCGTCTCTCAAAAATATCCTGGCAAGGCGGCCGGCGATTTCTTCGCTTACTTCGAACAGGTTCATCATATTGCCGGAGCCTGTCGGACATTCGATCATGAAGCTGTTGCCGTAATACAGGTAATAACTCAAAAGGGCGCGAATGATGATCGCATTTACAGGCATCCAGATGGGCCCGCGCCAGTTGGAGTTGCCTCCGAACATGCCGGAATCCGATTCGGCCGACAGGTACTGAACCTTGTATTCTTCGTCATGGACATGGAAGACATAAGGGTTTTCCAGGTGGTACCGGGAAAGCGACCGGATGCCGCAGGGCCCCAGGAATTCGTTTTCATCCAGCACCCGGGTGAGGATCCGGCGCAGCCGCTCCTGGTTTACCAAGGCGAGGAGCCCGCGATTGGCGAATCCGGGATGGTCAGGACCCGTGGCATGGATACTGTCCAGCAGTTCCGGCATGCGTGCGATTCTATCGCGCAAGGCCTTGAGCGCGCCGGGCACGCGATCCCTTTGCCACTCCTCAAGGACGGTAGCAGCGCACAAAGGCAGCAGCCCCACCATGGAGCGAACCTTGAGCCGCGTGGATGTGCCATCGGGAAGCCTCAGGACATCATAGTAGAAACCGTCTTCTTCGTCCCACATGCCGTCCGGCCCGACGCGGTTCATGCCTGCCGCAATCCATAGAAAATGTTCGACGAATTTAAGACAAAGGTCTTCGTAGGTCGCATCGTGGGCGGCCAGTTCGACACTCAGTTCGATCATATTCTGACAAAAAAAGGCCATCCATGCGGTTCCGTCGGCCTGCTCCAGGTAGCCGCCGGTAGGTAGAGGCGCGCTGCGGTCGAAAACGCCGATGTTGTCCAACCCCAAAAAACCGCCTTCGAAAACGTTCTTGCCGAAACGGTCCTTGCGGTTGACCCACCATGTAAAATTCATCATCAGCTTTGAAAAACACCGTTTGAGGAAGTCGATATCCCCTTTCCCACGGAGGGCCTGCTCGGTTCGATAGAGAAAAAGGGTCGCCCAGGCATGGACCGGTGGGTTCACGTCGCTGAAATTCCACTCGTAGGCGGGAATCTGACCGCTTGGATGAAGGTAGACCTCCCGAAGCATGAGATCCAACTGCTCCTTGGCGAAATCCGGATCCACTACAGAGAGTGGAATGGCATGGAAGGCCAGGTCCCAGGCTGCGTACCAGGGATACTCCCACTTGTCCGGCATGGAAATGATGTGGTCGTTGACCATGTGGAACCAATCCCGGTTGCGAATCCGGCGGGCATGGCCATGCAGCGGATGGGCCTGGTGTTCATCGAGCCATTGATCCGCATCGAAGTAGTAGTATTGCTTCGACCAGAGCATGCCGGCCATCGCCTGGCGCAACACCCGGGCCTCATCCGCGGAGACGGAAGGAGGTGTCAAGGCGCGGTAAAACGCATCGGCTTCCTGAATCCTGACCGTAAAGAGGTCGTCAAACTCATTTCCAATAGGATTTCCGCCCGCATTCGCCGATGCGGCGGAAAGGCGCAACCTGACCACCGCTGTTTCTCCGGCACCTATCGTCAGGTGATAGTGGGCGGCTGCCTTGGTCCCGGTCAACTGGGGGTTCACCGCCGCAAGCTGCCCGTGAATCAAGTAGTTGTTTATTCCGTCCTTCACATATGGGCTCGTGTTGGCGGAACCGAAAATACGTTCCGTGTTTGTTTCGTTCTCCGTAAAGAGCAGCATCGGTTCACCCGCGCAGGTGAGTGTGTAATCCTGCAGGTATGCCTGTAACAAAGGATCGGTGTGATGGGCATGGATGACCCTGTTTTTCTTCGATTCGAGGATACGCAGGACAGGTTTGGACCTGTTGTCTGCCCATGACCAGGTGTGACGGTACCAAAGGGTGGGTAATACATGTATGGCGGCGGCCTCGGACCCCCTGTTGCAGACAGTGATCCTGATCAGGATATCCTCGGGAGCCGCCTTGGCATACTCTATGAATACATCGAAGTATCGGTCGCCATCGAATATACCCGTGTCAATAAGCTCATATTCCAGCTCATGCCGTGACCGGCCGCGGTTTGTATTCACCAGGTCAAGATAAGGGTAGGCTTGCTGGCAATACTTGTAAAGATATTTCATGTACGAATGGGTTGGGGTGCTGTCCAGGTAGAAGTAATACTCTTTGACATCCTCACCATGATTTCCTTCGCTGTTGGTGAGCCCGAAGAGCCGTTCCTTGAGGATGGGGTCCTTCCCATTCCAGAGGGCCAGGGCAAAACAGAGAATTTGGTGGCTGTCGCTGATTCCCCCAAGCCCATCCTCTCCCCAGCGGTAGGAGCGTGAACGGGCCTGCTCATGCGTGAAATAGCTCCATGCATCGCCATTGTCGCTATAGTCCTCGCGAACCGTTCCCCACTGGCGCTCGGAAAGATAGGGGCCCCATTTTTTCCAGGAAAATTTTTCGGTCTTGCACGTCTCAAAACTATTGCCGCACGCGGCAAGTCGTTTCATTTCGGCAATCTGCATTGAATCGACCATAACGTCTCCTCTACCTGAAGTCCCCACCCAGCGGTCCCATGAAGGTATTAAGAACGCAACCGGGGAAAAGCAGTGCCGGGGATCTTCAAT
>Ga0316587_1000002_pt1 | contig 15998 bp, 7 predicted proteins | sample J5NA_3_FD_207781 | JGI IMG/M metagenome (GOLD analysis project Ga0316587, IMG submission 207781) | Metatranscriptome of rhizosphere microbial communities from salt marsh grasses in Alabama, United States - J5-7_050615r2r3 (Metagenome... | ecosystem: Host-associated > Plants > Roots > Rhizosphere ... | reverse complement strand
CTCATCCGATGGTTCTTCTTTATAGGGAAACAACAGCTTTTCCTTGACAGCGGCATTGAAGCATTTAAGAAACTGTTTCTGCTGTTCGAAGGAAATCCCCCGCTGCCGCATAATGAACGCTGATATAAAATTATAACCGGGATCCGGAACCCAAATAGGTTCGTCACACTTTAAAACGCACGCTTCAAGCAGATCACATGCAGTATCAACATCCATTGTGGAATGCCGCCATCCGAAACTGTATCCTTCCAGTCCGAATTGTTCCCGTTTGTTCCAGATCGGGGTTACCGGATCACAATACCATAACTGCGGTCGATAGAAATCGGGTTTTGTGTACCGCAGAAAATCAATGGTTTCATTGAGGGTATTGACGGTCTCTCCCGGAAATCCTACGAAAATTGAAACAAATACAATCATACCTGCGCTTTTGAACAGTGGTATTGCTTTTTCGTAATACTCTTTTCCCGCGGATTTGTTCATATTTTTCAGGATAGTAGGATCCACGGATTCCAATCCCAAGAACACGCCTTCACATCCGGCCTCTTTCATCAAGGCTACGGTTTCTTCGTCCAGGTGATCGCAGCGAAAAAAACAATTCCATGCGTATCCGAACCGTTCCTTGATCATCATTCTTAACAACTCTTTGAAACGGCGTTTGGGAACGTTTACAGTGTCATCAGTAAAGAACAATGTCTTGACACTTCCGATTTCCTTTATCGCCGTCATCTCCTTTCGTATATGTTCAACATCCAGATACGAGTATTTGTTGCTTCGTGTCGGAAATCCGCAGAATGCGCATTTGTATGGACACCCCTTTGAAATCCGGATGTTGATAAATTCACCGACATCTTCTTTTGGGAAGAGCGAGTAATTTATCCGGTTCTCATCGAGAGGATTTGATTCCTCATCATATGCATTGAGTTTATAGGTATTCCCTTCTTTATAAGCAACATTGGGAATACCGTTTAGACTGCGGTTCCTCTTAATCGCGTCGATGGTTCTCCATAACGCGTGTTCGCCTTCTCTACTGAAAATATAGACATCAGCTTCGATGTATTTGAACTGCTCTACGAGTCCCGCCTCATCAGTCCTTTCATAACGCTTCATGATTAGTGGACCACCAACGATTATTTTCGACGTAGTGTTGTACCGTTTTATATACGAGAGCACCTCGGTAACAGGAGAATCGAAATTATATACCGTCGTCGTTATTACTATGGTCAGGTAGGTATTCTTTTTCAGCTTCTCCTTCAACCGCTCCTTTTCGAATTGAAACAGATTTATATAATCGAAACTCATACCTCGTTTCTCCAGGTATGATCCCAGATACATGATCACCATCCAGAGTACTTCGGCATTATGAAACGGCTTTTTTGGAGATTGCTTGTTTTCGTAATAGAATTCGGTGAAAATATCCAGCGCCCGGTATGGACGGTTCCTGTAGGAAATGAAATTGAGATTTAGATCCCTGTAATCAGGATGATGCTCTCCCATGGATTTCAACAACGTGACGTATTCACCGAAATCCATATCGTTGTATCCAATTATAAGACAATCATAGACCATAGATTTTGCGTTCCAATCGTTTATGGAAATACCATCACCATGTACGGTGATGGTATCGATTCTTTACCGCATAAGTTCAAAGCCTCATTGTATGATGGATTGGAGGGAATATCGGTCCCCCGGTATCTTCATCCTGCAATTATTTGGAACGAATTGGTCGGATTGACACATTCACCAGGCGTTGCGACAACCGAACACGAAAATTTTTTAAAACCACTGAACAATTCCCTGATTTCATGCTCATCTTCTATCATATGTCTTGTATGGTACATGGCGAATCGTTCAAATTTATCGACCAGATGTTGACCATTTCCATTGGTATGCTCCGGGAAAAGAACATCCTTGTAGAGATCGAACAGTATTTTCGCTTTTTCAAAATAGTAGGTCCTGTTTTCCAGGGTTGTCTCCTTCCCGATCATCGCTGTGGTTACGATGTTGCCTCCATCTGCCAGAAGTTCTTTCCACCGCTCGACAATAATCGGTTTGTATTCCTTTTTCAACACGGTAAGAAATTCGTCGGTGACAATCAGATCGAACGGCGCCTCGGGAATGTCTTCGGTGAGTATATTTCCCACAGTACACTTAATGTCGAGATTATGCATCTCGGCATACCATTCACACGATTTCAACGGTGTTTCACAGATGTCGTAGATGGTAATGGTCGGATGTGCATTGACCCTGACGATTGCCTCATGCAATTTCGCCAGCATACCGTAATCCGCACATGCACAGATGAAAACGTTGGCATTCTCCTTTTCTTTCAATAAGCTTCCCAGTGCGTCGACATAGAAGGGATACCAGTTGGGAACGGCAACCATGTTAAGTAACCGCATATACTGCCACGTACTGTGATACCAGTCGCAGGAGAGCGGATGCGTCTTTTGTGCGACGGCTTTGTCCTTGGCCCACTCTTCCATTCCCCCCTCATCCTTTATCGAACAGCTCATTTGAGCCCATTCGTCAATATTCCGGGATGACATCTGTAGAATTTCCATATGTGGGCGGTTCAAAACATACATTTTAGAACTCCTTTATTAATGATGTGTGTGGTGGTAAAAGGATCATCCTTTATTGACAGATATCAATCATTTTCATTTATCGTGTTGGTTATGGTTCACCGTTTTTCTAGCGCATCCCACCCGGTATCGCTGTGCCATGTTTTGTGCGTATTCGGTAAAGAACGTTTCGCGATAATATTCCCTGGCCCGTTCGATTCTTTTTACGGCATTTTCCCGGGTCATTCCCATTTGCTGCCAATGATGGAGGTATCGATCTACCATGGTATCTTTGAACATGTTCAATTTATCGCAATCCCATAATATTTTAGCGTAGATGGTCGTTTGCGTTCCCGGAAAACAATGCTGCGCCATCGATGTGCATACTATGTCAATCGCCTCGTCCTCCATCCCGCCGCTTTTATTGAGATAGGTTCGAGCGATTACCGCGCTACGAACGCCGTGGTTATCGTCAACCGTTTCATGCTCAAAGTCACACCCCTCGATCAATCCGACATCATGGAGTGCGGCGCTTATAACACACAGATCCCTGTTCACCGCTTCCGTGGTTTCAATATTTTCTGCAAACCGCACCGTTGTTCGCATATGCGTGACACCGTATATTTCCGGAAGATCCTTCAGCAGCGTTTCAGCGTATTCGATGATTGATGTCACCAGGCACTTTTCAACGCAGATGACCGTACCGTTTTCCTCGTGTACCATCGTACTAGCCGCTTGATTTATTGACATCAGCATGCCTGCAGAAGAAAAGCGTTCCATGACAAGCCCGTTCCAAGCCCATATACCAAGGCATATGCTCCGCCTTCCAACCGATTGTTCTTTCGCGCGTCGGCAATATTCCTTATGATATCGACATCACCCATATGGCCATCACTGCAATTATCAAGAAATACCTTTTCAATAGGGTAGCCTAATACTTGACAATAGTAATTCCAGCCGCTCTTGTTGATATTCTGCGGAATGATCAGCGCTATATCGTTCATGGAAAGTCCGTTTTTTTCAACCAAGGTCTTCAACAGTTTCACCCCTGTCGATACTATGACACCGGGATTGTCGTCTTTTACAAGATCAGTCACTTTCGCAATAGCTCCATTGGTCATGCCCGCATGATCGATGAGATTGTACCCGTCATGAGAAGAATCACAACGGCTGATTTCCATTATACCGACACCGTCACTTACCAGACTCATTCCCGTCATGGTTCGTTTTATCGCCGTTTCAAAAAAGTTGCTTGAAAGAATAAGCGCTTTTTTCGCCACGTTATCCCGTATCAACGATAATACGATTCTTGTTGCAATAAGCGTTCCGGAGCACTCCTGTTCGACATTGAATATCTGAGCGTTGCTCATGGTAAAGACCTTTTGAAGAAAATAGGGCGTGTTGACACATTCGCCGGCGTCCTTGTCGAAACACCAGGGATCTCCTTTTGATATAGAGTTTCCACGCGTATACACGATAAAATCAATGTCCGCGGGATCCGTTTTCGTTCGACTGAAATAGTCATTGAGTAGTTCCGTAAAATGTCCACTCTCATTCGATTTTTCATCAATATGTATTTTTTCGATGCCGAGATAATTCCTGTAAATGCCGACGAGGTCGTCCCTATCTATATCACCGGTAAAATAGGCATCATCGATCGCATTGACAAAGTTTTTGACGGGAACACTGTTTCCAGGAACGATATAATTAACATAGCGTACTGCGGTATTCATCTTTTCACCTCTCTAACGTCAGATAATCTCTTCTTCAAATTCTTCAAGTTTTTCAAGTTCTTCATCGTATTCCCGATTCATTTCATTGAGATAGTCCGATATCGTCTGGCGCTCACGTTTATCGGAAATAATTCTCACCAGTTCTTTTGACAATCCGGAAATCGATGTAATTTCAAAAAGCGTTCGGATCGGTAATGCAACACCATATCGTTTATTGATTCGAGATATAATCTGTGTTGCCAAAAGTGAATGTCCACCGATTTCAAAAAAATTATCATTGATACCGATCGTTTCGAGTTTGAGCACCTCTTTCCAGATTTCCGTCAGCACACGTTCGTCTTCGGTTTTTGCGGCGACGAATTTTTCAGTAATATCCGGTCTTTTCATATCCGGCGGCGGCAATCCTCTTCTGTTAATCTTACCACTAGGCATAAGCGGAAAAGAGGTCATCGTGATAAAATGAACGGGAATCATGTAATCGGGCAACCGTGTTTTCAGGTGGTCTCTCAATACGCTTGCGGACGGGTCGTTTTTTCCATTTACTAGCACATACGCCACAAGACGTTTTTCTCCGGGAGTATCTTCCCGCATGACAACGACGGCGTTTTTAACCTGACTATGTTTGTTGAGGAGTGATTCGATTTCACCCAATTCGATCCTGAATCCGCGTATTTTTATCTGATCATCGTTTCTGCCGATATATTCTATGGTGCCGTCATCACGGATTCGCACGATATCACCTGTTTTATAAATGATCTCCTTCGTGTCCGGTTCCAACGGATTACGGATGAATCGTTCAGATGTCAATTCCGGCCGTCCCACGTACCGGTTTGCGGAACCGATTCCTCCTATATATAATTCTCCCTGAATGCCGACCGGAACCTGATTCATATTGATGTCAAAGACATAGGGCCGTATATTGGCTATCGCTTTGCCGATGGGCGGATATTCCACCCATCGTTCAGGAGGTCCTTCCAGTCGATGGGCCGTCACGACATGGGTTTCAGAGGGACCATACTGATTCTCCAAAACGCAGTTGTCCAATGTGCAAAAAAGTGCTCTGACCGATTCTGAAATATGCAACTGTTCACCCGTGCTAATTATCTCTCTGACCGTGCCGAGATACTTCTTATGTTCTACGGGAGTCTGAGCAATCAATTGCAATGCGGAAAAAGGAAGAATCAACCGCTGTATTCTGTTGCCCTTTATATATTCAAGCATTCCTTTGATATCTTTTTTATACACTTCCGGAAGTATCGTTACCATCCCGCCGGAGCAGAGGCTGGATGCGATTTCATAAAAATTCACATCGAATCCGAAGGCATTAAATTGGAGTGTGTTGGCCAACCCGGTGATGCAGGTGTTCTCATGGTGCCAACGGATCAGATTCACAAGCGGTCCCTGCGCCATACAGACACCTTTCGGATTGCCCGTGGATCCCGACGTATAGATTACGTAGACGAGATCATCCATCGATGTCAGCATACGTGGGTTCTCATCAGATTCCTGCTCTATTTCCCGCCAGTCATGACGTATATTGACAACAGTACAATTGCATTCATTAACAAATGGCACATTGTCGCTTCCACAAAGAATCGTTTTAACGGCGGCATCGTCGATCACGAACCGTATGCGTTGTTGCGGATACATCGTGTCCAGAGGAATATAGGCGCCCCCCGCCTTCAAGACACCCAGTACCGCGATAACCATTTCCGCACTCCGATCGATATATATCCCTGTACGGGTATTCCTTCGTACGCCGCGTTTTATCAAAAAATGTGCCAATTTATTAGCCTTTTTATTCAATTCGTCATAGGTCATCGTCTTTCCGTCGTATCGCAGGGCATGATTATTGGCATTGTTGCCAACGTGCTGTTCAAACAGCTCTATAATCGTCACGCGATCGTAATCGATGCTGTGGGATCGCCACTTCTTGAAGGTTTCCCGTTCCACATTCGTCAGAATATCAATCTTTCCAATCGCTATATCGGGATTGTCAAGAACAGCCTCTATAATTCTCAGATAATGACCGATCATTTTCTTGATACGATGCTGATGGAAAAGGTCGGTCGAATATTCAAATGCACATGTCAAAACAGTTCCCTTCATAAGCACAAACAACGTAAGGTCGAACTTGGCGTTTCCCAACAGAATTTCCGGAAAATGAACATCAGTTTCTGCAACCTTTTCCTCGGTTTCTCCGAATGTCGGAAGATTCTGGAGCACAAACATTATTTGGAAAAGGGGATTGCGACTCAAATCTCTTTCCGGTTGCAGCTCTTCCACCAATTTCTCAAAAGGCAATTCCTGGTACGAATATGCCTCGATATTTGTATCACGCACTTCTGCAAGGAACTTTCGAAAGGATTTGTCCCCGTGGGGTTGCGACCGTATGATCAGTGTATTCACAAAAAAACCGATAAGCCCTTCGATCTCGACTCTGTTTCTGTTTGCGATAGGTGTACCGACAAGCATATCCTCCACACCGGTATATCTGAACAGCAAGACCTTGAATGCCGCCAACAGTCCCATTGCGATCGTTGCACCGGTATTTTGACACAGGGTATTGAGTGCAGCAACGGTCGCTTCCGGTATTTCAAACATTTCAACGGCGCCGTTAAATTGTTGAATACGCAGTCGGGGTTTATCCGCGGGCAGTTCCAGTACCGTGGTTGCGCCGTTAATCTTCTCTCGCCAGTAATCCAGATAATACCGCAATCGTTCACCACTCAGCAGTTCTCTCTGCCATACGGAAAAATCTGCGTACTGTATCGGCAAATCATTAAAAATCGGCGTCTGTTTGTTGACATATGCATTATAGCATTCGGTAAACTCCTTAAAAAACAACCCTAATGACCAACCATCGGATATGATATGATGCATCGTCACGATCACGACATTAGCCGCTTTCTCCAGCTCAATGAGAACAACCCTGAAAAGCGGTCCCTGCGACAGATCAAACGGCCGCTTTGCCTCTGCTGTGGCAACTGACTGCGCCTCTTGTTCCCTTTCAACCTTGGGCAAATGCTTCAAATCGATTACCGGGATTGTTACGGGTAGATGTGGCATTACCTTTTGGTACGGCTTTCCATTCTCCTCCTTGAATACGGTTCTCAATGATTCATGGCGTTGCACTATCGCATCCACCGTTTGCTGTAATGCTTGACGGTCGATCGATTGAGGCCATGGAATGGTGGTCGATATAGTATAGAAACTGCTGTTCGGTTCGAATGTATCCAGAAACCACAACCGCTCCTGAGAAAAGGAGAGTGGTATTTTTTGCACCCTCCCGACTCGTTTTATTGATACTTCAGCCATTGCTGACAAACTTCTTTGAACTGATTGCAAATACTCCAGTATCTCCTCTTTTCTCTCCGCAATGGTACTTTTCAGAGCGGCATTGAGTTTGTTTTCACGGTCTATGTATTTGAGTTTGTCCCGTTCCAAAAACAGCTTTATCTTCAGTTTTCGCAAATCCGATAGAAAATCCTCAATTGATTTCATATTTCGCCTATTTTCTCCGTTTCAGCTATTTCCTCCTCGGCATCACCCTCCTTCACCCAGAGCATAGTCTCAATTTTTTCAGCCATTCCTTTAATAGTCGGATCGGCAAACATTTTCAACAACGGCAGCTCCACCTCGAATGATTCCCTCACCCGTGATATCACCTGAGTTGCCAAGAGCGAATGTCCGCCCAATCTGAAAAAATTGCTGTCAATCGCTATTCCCTGCTTATTCAACACGCTTTCCCATATTTTGACAAGCGTATTTTCCACCGCCCCCTCCGGTTGTACCTTTTTTTTCTCTTCCATTTTTTGGCCCATGGTATTCGAACGAAGACGCTCATGATCGAGCTTGCCGTTTTTTCGTATCGGATACCGATCGATTGACAGGTATGCTTTAGGAAGCATAAAGTTCGGTAACATATCCTTTGCCTGTTTCCGAATCTCGTCAACAGTCACCGATCGGTTTTTCTCCAACAACAGGTACGCGACCAGTGCATCACCGCCATCCACGTTGTTTTTCATCACGACTCTCGCATCTTTCACACCTGCAAGGCTTCCCAACACCTTCTCGATTCTCAGTGTATCTATTGTCAACCCATCGATATTCACCTCATTATTTTCCCGCCCGATGTAGTAAATGTTTCCGTCCGGCAGACGTCTCACCAGATCATCGGTACGGTACACCGTCACTGCTCCATGGGGATGTAAAGGATGGCGGAACACGCTTCCCCCGCTCGTATCGCCACCCCTCTCACCGTCGTCGGCCAACGTTTTGATCAACCGTATTGGTACACAGAGTTTTCCGACCACACCGTCGGGGACTATTCGATAATAGTGGTCGACCACATACAGTTCGGTACTTTTCAGAGCAGACCCGATTCCTTCACGTATGTCGCTATCCTCTCCGCGATATTTACCTGCGTAAACACCCCCAAAAAATCGACCGGTTGAGTAGATGTCGATCAAGCGGACTCCCTCCTTAAGCCCCTTTTGTATGCATCCGTTGCACTGCTCACCGGTAATGGCCAGTACTTTGAGGGAATCGATTTTTCCAAAATCCTCATTTATCGCTTGCGTGGGCGTCGCAATCACGTGCGTAATGCCATAGTCGTTCAAATCGCGGATTGCCGTACTTTTCTTCTTTGTTATTTTTGTCATCAGACAACCGCCATGCGATAAAACTAACCATAATCCGAAAAGAACTCCTCCCGCACCAAGCTTTGTCGCCTGGTACAGTCGTGTCGTCTCATTGACATCAAAGAGATCGCTGATGGCATCAAGAGCCTCATGAGCAGCCGATTCGGTTATTTTGAAATGATGAGCCGCCTCATCCGTCTCGTTAGCACAGACATACAATAAGGTTTCATCTCCCGGGGCAATATGTTCCGTACAAAGGTCTTCGTTGCACCACGACTCAGTCTGTTTCCATTCGTTTATAAAATCAACGAGCATGATGCCTGGAATCTCCGTGTTCCGCATCATCTCCTTACCTTCTTTTCCGGTAATCATCCATGATATTTCCATAGTACTCAGATCATTTTTCAGCTGGTCGCGATTATGGTCCGCATCAATAACGACACATCGCGCTCCAATTTTCATCAGCCCCAGAACAGTTATAATCGTATCGATATCGTTGTCAAGCATCACGGCCACATTTTTTCCGTGGCCGATACCCTTTTCTTTCAGAGCCTTTGCGCATGCATTCGCTATCGTATTGAGTTCACCGTGGGTTATCTCCACCTGATCCCCGATGATTGCGCAGGCATCAGCATTTTTTTTGGCAGAATCTTCAATTTCTGCGATTATCCTTTTTCGGTGCGGATCGTACGTCTGCATCGTCGCATAGTTCCGTACCATCATGGCTCTCTCGTCACGAGATACGGTTTCGATGTCCGCAATACAGCGGTACGGATTTTCAAGAATGTTCTCGATAACCCTAGTGAAGTGCTGAATTAATTTCCGTATGGTTGACTGATAAAACAAATCGCTATTGTATTCAAAAGTGCCCGCAATGGTGTCACCCACTTCGGTCATTGAAAGCGTCAGTTCGAATTTTGATGTTCCGGTCACAATATCGGCGAATTCATGCGTCTCCTCATATTGTTTATTATCCTCTTGAGAAGCCTTCGCTATGGTGGGTACATTCTGGAGTACAAACATAACCTGAAACATCGGATTATAGGTAATGTTCCGTTCGGGTTGCATCTCTTCGACAAGTCTTTCAAAAGGCATTTCCTGATGCGCAAATGCCTCGATATTCATTTTCCTTACCTCTTTGAGATACTCAAGGAATCTTTTTGATCCGGCAGGTTTCGAGCGCAATAGAATGGTATTGATGAAAAACCCAATCAAACCTTCGATTTCCGATCGATTTCTGTTGGCGATGGGTGAACCGATGACGATGTCCTCCTGACCCGTGTATTTCATCAGGAGAATCGTATAGAATGATAGCAGCAGCATGAAAAGAGTTACCCCTTCGTCAAGTGCCATCTGTTTACAGCGTAGCGCGACGGCTTCGTTCAAGGTGAATGATTCCATTGCGCCATTGTAGGTCTGTATCAACGGACGTTTTTTATCTATCGGCAATTTCAATAAAAAAGGCATCTCACGCAGTTGATTTTTCCAGTATGAAATCTGTTCATCAAATAATGAACCACTGAGATAGTTTCGTTGCCAGTGGGCATAATCTGCATATTGAAAGGGCAGTTCCCCGAGAGGTGATTCTCTTCCGGCGCCGAAAGCCTGGTATAATGCCGATAATTCATTGAAGAAGACTCCGATCGACCATCCGTCCGCTATAATATGATGAAAGGTAATGAGGAGTATATGGTATGCGGATTCCAATCTGAGAATTTTCATACGAAAGAGATTTCCTTCAGACAAGTCAAATGGCAACCTGGTTTCCTCATCGGTAAGTCGTTGCGATTCCCTTCTTTTTTCCACTTCACCCATACGACTCAGATCGATTACCGGCATGTCGATATCACCCGGCGGTGCAATAATCTGTACCGGTTGTCTGTTTTTAACAATGAATGACGTCCTCAATGTTTCGTGTCGCCGGACTATTTCGTTAACGCTCTTTTTGAGCACATGAAAATCGATCGGCCCTTTCCATGGAACGGCACTTGGTATATTGTACACGACGTTTCCGGGTTCGAACTGATCGATGAACCACAGCCGTTCCTGGGAAAACGACAGGACGAGATCCCCGTCACGGGAAATTTTCTCGATTTTTTCAGCACTCAGCTGTTTTCTGGTGGTTTCCACATCTAAAAAAGATAGGATCTCATCTTTATTTTCGATGACATGCATTTTTAACTCATCTGTCAACATGCCTTTTGGGGCACTATACGAGAGTTTTCCATCCTTTACCTGTAATTTTATCTTCCGGCTTCGTAATTCGGTTAACAATTCGATTAACGTCACAATACCCCTTCCTCCAATTCATTTTCTGATCCCACCAGCGACAACGCCGATGCACGTGTTGTCGACAATATCGCCTCAATGTATTCCGCCTGTTTCGAAACAACAGGCATTTCAAAGAAACGCTCGACGTTTATTTCCGTCTCGAACAGTTCCCTGATCCTTGATATTATTTGTATAGCCAGTAGCGAGTGGCCACCAAGTTCGAAAAAATCATCATGGATTCCAACCTTTGCAACATGTAGAACGGACTTCCAGATTTCAATCACCTGAGATTCTATCTCATTCCTCGGTGCGTGATAGGGCGACTCCAGTTCCGGACGTATTACATCAGGTATGGATAATTGATCGTACGCTATTTTTCCGTTAGGTAAGTATGGTATTGATTCGATGTCAATGAAGTGTGACGGAATCATATAGTCCGGAAGTTCATTACGCAGATGGTCTCGCAACTCCCTTCGGGAAACAACAGCTCCCTTTTTTGGGACGATATACGCGACGATGCGTGTATCCCCAATACCTTCTTCATGAAGGGTCACAACTGAACCCATCACCTGAGGATGCCGTTCAAGTATGGTGGTGATCTCTTCAAGTTCTATACGCATTCCTCGTACTTTAACCTGTCGGTCGCTTCTTCCAAAGAATTCTATTGTGCCATCAGGCAGGTATCGGGCTAAATCGCCCGTTCTATAGACATCATACCGCTCACCGGCAATCGACATCGTATAAAAACTCTTTTGTGTCAATTCTTTCCCATTGACATATCCTTTCGCCACGCCGATTCCTGTAAAATAAAGTTCACCGATTACATTGATAGGCATCAGATTTCCGTCATTGTTCACTATGAGCGCTTTAATATTATCAGTCGCCTTTCCAATAATATCTCGGCTCTCATCTATTTCTCTGTCAACTATATGGTATGTTGCATTGATAGTCACTTCTGACGGTCCGTAAAGGTTGCATAATCGAGCCTCCATTACCGAGTTGAATTTTTTCTTCGTTTCGTACAATAGACTTTCTCCCCCCGAGCAAACCCAGCGCAGTGACCGGCATCTTCCAAAATTGCTGTTTTCAAGCAGGACATTCAGCATACTTGGTACAACCTGTACAATGGTCACACCGCTGTCGATAATAGTCCTGATCAGATAATCACAGTCCCTTTCACCGGCAGCATCGGCGAGTATCAGCTGTCCACCCGACAACAACGGTGCAAACAATTCCCACAGGGACGCATCAAAACTGAGCGTTGTCTTCTGCAGAATTCTGTCCTTTTCATTAATGCCAAGCGTCCTGGTCACCCAACGTATTTGGTTGTAAATGCTTAATTGACTTATCATAACACCTTTGGGGTTTCCCGTTGACCCCGACGTGAAAATGATATACGCCAAGTCATCATCACCCAGGGTGAATTCCGGATTCGTATCCTCTTCCTTCATGATCGCTTCCCACTCCGTATCGAGGCCTATCCACGTCACCGTTTCAAGGTCATAACCGGTGGGCATGTGCCGGCTTTCAGTCAGCAACAGACTCATGCCGGATGTTTGTATCATGTACTCCCTGCGTTTTGAAGGAAGATTCGGGTCAATCGGCACGAAAACGCCGCCTGACTTGCATATTCCAAGTAAACCGATCACCATCGTTATTGACCGCTGAATCGAAAGGCCGACTTTTACATTGGGTCCAACGCCCTTATTTCTCAGATATCGTGCGACTTTGTTGGCATCCCGATTGAGTTGCGCATAGGAAACAGCTTCGTTGTTCCACCGAACAGCAATTGCATCCGGTGACGTTTCAGCCTGTCGTTCAAACATGCATTTGATTGTTTCATTGTTTCCAAGCGGTACCGCTGTTGCGTTCCAGGTATTGATAATCGTATCACGTTCTTCAAGTGATATGAGTGATATATCGGCAACTTTTATTTCCGGCTGTTGCGTCACGGTCTCCAAAATAGTGCGATAATGCCCGACCATTCTTTGAATCGACTGCTTGGTGAAAAGGTCGCAGCTATACTCATATCTTCCAACCAGTTCATCCGCCGTTTCCATCAGAAACAAGGTGAGATCGAATTTCGCTTTACCGGTAACCGCTTTCGGCATAGTAAATGAAGGTCGCACCATCGTGTTTTTTCCGCTATCATCAGCCCGGGCAGATGTCGGGAAATTCTGAAGCACGAACATTACCTGAAAGAGCGGATTGTAACTCAGACTTCGTGGCGGTTTCAACTCTTCAACCAATTTTTCGTACGGCAAATCCTGATGAGAATACGCCTTTAAATTCACCTCACTCACCTGCCGCAAAAAATCGATAAACGTTTCCTCGCTGTCGACTTTTGTCCGGAAAAGGAGTGTATTTACGAAAAAACCGATCAGATTCTCGAGTTCTCTACGATTTCTGTTTGCAATCGGTGACCCGACAACAATATCCTTTTGTCCTGTATATTTGTAAAGCATTACCTTGAAAGCGGCCAGCAGTATCATGAACAGCGTTGCACCATTCTTTTGAGCAATAGCAATGAGTTTATTTCTTATATTCGTAGCAATGGTAAATTCCTCTTCTGCACCTTCGAATGACTGTATAACCGGCCTTTTACTGTCGTACGGAAGTGCAATGAGCGGTGGAATATCCTTAAGATGGCTTTTCCAATATGAAAGCTGCCGTTCGATATGTTGAGCGTTCATGTGCTTTCTTTGCCAATAAGCGAAATCCGCATACTGTATTTCCAGGTCTTTTAATGGTGATGCGGTACCTTCGGAGAACGCCTTGTACAGAACGGCTAACTCATCGAACAATAATCCCATCGACCATCCATCACAAATGATATGATGCATGGTCAACATTAAAAGGTGCATGGTATCATCGATCCGGATAAGACGAATTCGCATAAGAGAATCGTTTGATAAATCAAACATGTATCGTGCTTCACTAGTCGTTATGGACTCCAGTTCCTCATCTCTTTTATAGGGCACGGTTTCTTTTAAATGTACTACCGGTATATCGATATGAAGCCGAGGATGAATTATTTGAACCGGTTGATTGTCCATAAACCGGAAATTTGTCCTCAAGATTTCATGACGATCAATGATCGTGTTCACCGCTTTATTCAAAGCCGCCGTATCTATTTTCCCGGGCCATAGAATCAGCGACGGAACGTTATAGGCAGGATTGCCTGGCCTCATTTTGTCAAGAAACCACAACCGTTCCTGGGCAAATGACACTGGTACGTGTCCTCCTATTTTTTTGATAAATTTATTAATCATCCTATTACCCTATTACCGCGAAGCCCTCTACTGCTAAATACTTTATCCACACAACATCCCCTCTATCGTAATACAATACCATAGGTGATCGATCTGTCAATCATCTGATTACAGGACAGACCCTAGGCGTTTCCTGCGCAGCAAGTAGCATTTGTCTATTTCTATCGTAGACAGCAACGTTTACGTGCATCAGACTATTGTCAATGTCCAGTTCTTGTAATAGGCCATTGAGATTAATACCTGACCCATGTAAGCTATTGTTGAAGCATCCATGGTGTTTGTTGCAAGATTAGTCCAGACATCCTTCACTGATTGCAGGCATGCGTCGAACGCATCCGCGTATTGCTGCTTTATTTCATTCCGTGCGGATTCCGTTGACGCAATGTGATTTTCAACCGTTTTATTATGATTTGTCTCGAATCGCTTCTTTTCGGATTCGATACTATCGGTATACTTTTTGTTGGCTTCATTATAGAGATCGTCCCTGTTGTCCTTTTCCAATATTCCCTCGGTCGCCTTAAGGGAGGTATTGTATATTTCCCATGTATTTTTTACATTCGTCGTACTGTTTTCCTTTACGGAATGTTCATATTCCAATGCTATTTTAGAGTACGTATTGATGCTGGTATTATAAATAGTATTAAGCGAATGCATAAATTCGAGATAAATATCATCAATACGATTTGCTACTAAAATGTTCGGCGTCTTTTCAGCTTCGCCTAGTACGGCATCTGATCCGGTACTTAAACTTTCCCGTAGAGTCTCTTTTTTACTTACCATAGGTTACACTCCGGTGTTGAATGGTGGTTGAATGGTGGTTGAATGGTATATGGTTTCCTTCCTAATCGTGTATGTTTATTTATTTTGTCAATGTCACTCATACTATTTAGTCCAATCATACGAAATATTAATTTGAGTATAAATTGTTTTTTATTAATCACATCAACTCAGGAATCCCCGATTATCATTCTGGCAATACCATATGCCTCAATTTACAAGTTCGATTAGGGAGTATCATCCATAGAACGGGGGCTGTACAAAATCAGTTCGTCAGAACTACCAGAGGATGATGCTCTTGAATTTGACGGCAATTCGGAAACAGGATACATTTAATTGACGCAGTAACAATACAATGTGTTGTACATCACCTGTTTTGTAATATCAATACATAGCTATTGGAATGTCGGCAGATTTCATAGGATTCCATACAAGCGACAACGTGAGTTTACGGTGCTTGTTTTCCAATTCACCTATGTTCCTATGTTTGAATAATTACTTATAAAATTCCCGTATCGTGTTTAAATTTGTAGAATTATCTTAAACTCATTTGCTTGCATTTGTTAAAGATAATCAATTGCAGGAAGGACTTAAGGCGGAAATAGGGAAAGAGATATTATTAAAGTACCTGTTGTTATTCAGATATACTTGATGCTCTAATTCGCTGTAGAATATTTCAAAGAACCTTCTACTTAGAATCATTGTCGTCAACCAAAATTGTTCATCAATTTCTCATGTAAT
>Ga0316587_1000001_pt1 | contig 17933 bp, 15 predicted proteins | sample J5NA_3_FD_207781 | JGI IMG/M metagenome (GOLD analysis project Ga0316587, IMG submission 207781) | Metatranscriptome of rhizosphere microbial communities from salt marsh grasses in Alabama, United States - J5-7_050615r2r3 (Metagenome... | ecosystem: Host-associated > Plants > Roots > Rhizosphere... | reverse complement strand
TGAATGCCCATGTAGCTCAGTTGGTAGAGCACATCCTTGGTAAGGATGAGGTTCACGGGTTCGAGTCCCGTCGTGGGCTAAAATATTGTTTATTAGCAATGTGCGCAGTTATCTAAAGCAATTAAATAATCTATTCACCATGTACTGAGAGGTTTCCATGTCAAAGGAAAAATTTGATCGTTCCAAACCCCACGTAAACGTAGGTACGATCGGACATGTTGATCATGGCAAGACTACCTTGACCGCTGCTATTACCCGCGTTATGGCCGCAAGGGGACTTGCAAAGTATGTCGCGTATGACGAAGTCGCAAAGGCTTCTGAATCACAAGGTCGTCGTGATGAAACGAAAATTCTTACCATTGCCACTTCACATGTGGAATATTCCACCGCGACTCGTCACTATGCACACGTCGACTGTCCCGGACATGCTGATTATGTCAAGAATATGATCACCGGTGCGGCGCAGATGGATGGTGCCATTCTCGTTGTGAGTGCAGCTGATGGCCCGATGCCTCAGACACGTGAGCACATTCTTCTTGCGTATCAGGTTGGTGTTCCTCACATTGTTGTGTTCCTCAACAAGGTTGATGTTGTCGATGATCCCGAACTGCTCGAACTCGTTGAGCTTGAAATCCGTGAGCTTCTTTCAAAATACAAATTCCCTGGCGATGAAATTCCGATTATTCGCGGAAGTGCGATCGGTGCCCTTACCAGTCCGGAAGATCCCGAAAAGGCAAAATGTATTCTTGATCTCATGGATGCTATTGACAATTACATCCCCGAACCGATGCGTGAAACCGACAAGCCGTTCCTTATGTCCGTTGAAGACGTTTTCTCGATCACGGGCCGTGGTACTGTTGCTACCGGTCGTGTTGAGCGCGGTGTTGTAAAAGTTGGTGACGAGGTCGAAATCGTTGGGCTTAAAGATACCCGCAAGTCAGTAGTTACCGGGGTTGAAATGTTCCGCAAACTGCTCGATCAGGCTCAGGCCGGTGACAATATCGGTACACTGCTTCGTGGTGTTGATAAAGATGCAATTGAACGTGGTATGGTGCTTGCGAAACCGGGTTCAATTACTCCTCATAAAAAATTCAAAGCAAATGTATACGTGCTTTCTAAAGAAGAAGGCGGTCGTCATACACCATTCTTCAGCGGGTATCGTCCTCAGTTCTATTTCAGAACAACCGACGTGACTGGTAATCTTAAACTGGCTGACGGTGTCGAGATGATTATGCCTGGTGATAATGCAGCGCTCGAAGTAGAGCTCATTGCACCGATCGCTATGGAAAAAGAACTGCGATTTGCTGTACGCGAAGGTGGACGCACTGTCGGTGCCGGTGTCGTGACAGAAATCGTTGAATAAATAACAATTTGATGATTGTAGAAACTTCGTATTATGCCTAGAGATAAAATAACGCTTGAATGTACGTCGTGTAAGCAACGTAACTACGAAACCACAAAAAACAAACGGAAACACTCCGGGCGTGTGGAATTTACAAAGTACTGTCCGTTTGAACGGAAAAGAACCGTTCATAAGGAGGCAAAGTAGCGTTTGGTTCTTGCTTTCGGTAATAATACGAGTGGCATGTTCCGGACACAATCAATCAATTTCCTAGGTCTGTAGCTCAATTGGTAGAGTAGCGGTCTCCAAAACCGTTGGTTGGGGGTTCGAGTCCCTCCAGGCCTGCATCTCATGGTGTTTATAATGAATAAGCTTATTCAGTACCTTAAAGATGTCCGTTCTGAACTGGTCAAGGTTAGTTGGCCGCAGAGGAATGAAGTGTCCGGCGCTACGATCCTTGTGGTTGTACTGAGTCTTGTCATGGCGCTGTTTGTGTTTGCATGTGATAAAGCGCTTATGTATCTTTTCGGTCTGTTCTTGAAAACGGGAATGTAGTTAAAGGGTTCCAAATGGCGTTAAAATGGTATGCGATTCACACCTATTCGGGGCAGGAGTCTAAGGTTTTTCAATACCTCAATGAGGTTATTGCTGCTGAAGACATGAATGAACAGATCAAACAGGTTTTAATGCCGACACAAGATGTTGTTCAGGTAAAGAATGGCAGAAAGACCAAGACTTCGCGGAAATTTTTTCCGAGTTACATTCTTGTCGAAATGGAATTGACCAAAGAGTCCATGCATGCAGTTCGAAACTGCTCTGGTGTAACTGGATTTGTGGGTGGAAACAAGCCCCAGGCACTCAAAGAAGATGAAGTTCGACGTATACTCGGACAGAGTGAAAAAGTGTCGCGTCAGCAGATATCGGAAGTTCCTTTTGAAATCGGTGATGCCGTTAAGATAAAGGAAGGGCCGTTCAAGGATTTCGACGGGGTCGTAGACGAAATTCATCCCGAAAAGGGAAAAATAAAGGTTATGGTAAGTGTATTCGGGAGATCGACACCAGTAGAGGTCGATTTCATGCATGTTACTCCAATAAGTTGATAGCAAGGGGTTTATAATTGGCTAAGAAAGTTGTCGCACAGATAAAGTTGCAAATTCCTGCGGGTGCTGCGAATCCGGCCCCACCTGTCGGTCCTGCTCTTGGACAGCAGGGTGTTAACATCATGGAATTTTGTAAAGCGTTCAACGCGCGCACGAAAGATGCAGGCGGTTTGGTAACTCCGGTAGTAATAACTGTGTATTCAGATCGTTCTTTCACGTTTATCACGAAGACCCCTCCAACTTCAGTGCTTATTCTGAAAGAGATGGGTAAGGAAAAAGGTTCAGGTACACCTAATAAAGATAAAATCGGTTCAATAACAAAAAGTCAGGTGAGAAAAATCGCTGAAATGAAACTGTCTGACCTTAACGCAGCAAGTGTTGAAGCGGCGATGAATACGGTAATGGGAACTGCACGCAGTATGGGTGTGACCGTTACCGACTGAATGTAATTGCTTTGAGAGTAACAGGGAGTCAGTAATACATGAAACATGGCAAGAAGTATAACGAATCGTATAAGAAAGTCGATAAAAATAAAGAGTATGGTGCTCTTGAAGCGATCGACTTTCTAAAAGCAAATTCAACAGTAAAGTTTGATGAAACAGTTGAAGTTGCTGTAGTCCTTGGAGTTGATCCAAGGAAGAGTGATCAGGCTGTAAGGGGTGCGGCGGTATTGCCGAATGGGCTAGGCAAGAAAGTTAGAGTTCTTGTTTTCGCGCAGGGTGAAAAAGAAGCCGAGGCCAAGGATGCTGGTGCCGAGTATGTTGGTGGCGATGAACTGGCCGATAAAATCAAGGATGGCTGGCTGGAATTTGACGCTGTTATTGCAACTCCTGACATGATGAAGGTCGTTGGAAAGCTTGGTAAAATACTCGGAACGCGTGGAATGATGCCTAACCCCAAAGTTGGTACGGTGACGATGGATGTCGAAAAAGCCGTTAAAGAACTTAAGAAAGGACGTGTTCAGTTCAGAGTTGAGAAGGGGGGAATCCTTCATGCACCTCTCGGGAAGTTGTCGTTTGCGTCGCAAAGCATTCTCGAAAATGCAAAGGCATTCATGGATGCGGTGAGCAAGGCAAAACCAGCTGCAGCCAAAGGGCAGTATATAAAGAAAGTGTGCCTGACAAGTACGATGGGACAGGGTTTAAAGGTTAATCAGAACGATCTGAAATAAGTGATATAACTTTCAGAAAAAGGTTTTTAGAATGTCAACGAGAAATGAACGAACGGCAGCAATCGAATCCCTCGAGAATGAATTTAAAGCAGCTGGGGGAGTCTATGTGGCTGACAATAACAAGATAAGCGTTGAGAAAATTTCTCAGCTCAGGGTAAGCTTCAGAAAAGCCGGTGTCAAGTATGTTGTTGTTAAAAACACCCTTGCTCAGAATGCTGCTAAACGTGTCGGTATGGAAGGGCTTGCGCCGTATTTTAAAGGTCCTACCGGTGTGGCAATCGTTGGAAAGGAAAGCACGGTTCCGGCAAAAATCATCCGTGATTTTCAAAAAGATAATAAGGATTTACTTGGTTTAAAAGCTGCGTTTGTTGACGGAATGGTTTTGAACGGAGAAGATGCACTCCGGCTTGCCGATATTCCATCACGGGAAGTGCTTCTCTCCCAACTGCTTGGTTGTCTGCAGGCGCCTATGGGTAAATTCGTCGGATCTCTTGCCGGCATATTCACCAAACTGGTGGGTACACTAGAAGCCGTCAAGGATCAGAAAGAAACAAACTAACAGAAAAATATTAGAACTTTTACATTTTAACGGAGGTAAACTGTGGCTACGTTAAGCAAGGAAGAAATAATTGAAGCGATCGGTGGAATGACCGTACTCGAACTGTCCGATCTGATTAAAGCTATTGAAGAAAAATTTGACGTCAAGGCCGCGGCTCCGGTTGCAATGGCTGCACCTGCTGCTGCCGCTGCTGCACCGGTTGAAGAGAAAACAGAGTTTGATGTTGTACTTGCCGTCGCCGGCGAAAAGAAAATTCAGGTTATCAAGGTTGTTCGTGCTATCACCGGTCTCGGTCTGAAAGAAGCGAAAGACTTGGTTGACGGGGCTCCGAAAGTAGTGAAAGAAGCCATCCCGAAAGACGAAGCTGAAAAGATCAAGAAGGAACTTGAAGAAGTCGGCGCTACCGTAGAAGTCAAATAAACCGTTTCAGGACGTAGCAAAGAACAGACAAATTGTCAGGTGTAATAAATAAATATCATTATATACCAAAAAACACCTTGAAAATCAAGGTGTTTTTTGTGCTATATAATTATTATTTGTGATCATTTTCTGATAAGAATTGAAGGGAAGCGCGAATGATAGCACGAAAGAGCTATTCCCGTATTAAAAGAGTTGCTGAACTTCCGAACCTGCTGGAAATTCAGACGAAATCATATGAAACGTTCCTGCAGCCGGAAGCGACAATTAAACATCGGGGTAAACAGGGCCTTCACGGGGCTTTTTTGAGCCTTTTTCCGGTAAGTGATGTAAAAGGATATTATTCTCTCGAATATGACGGGTACAAGCTTGGAATACCCAAGTATTCATTAAGAGAATGTAAAGAGCGCGGAATGACATTCGCGGCTCCGTTAAAAGTTGATATGTCACTCCTTGTCTTTGAGCAGGATGGAGAGACCAAAAAATTCGTTGAAAAAATCAGTAACGAAGTTTATATCGGTGAAATTCCACTGATGACGGAAAGAGGAACGTTCGTTATCAATGGGGCAGAACGTGTTATTGTAAGTCAATTGCACCGTTCGCCCGGTATTACCTTTGACGAAGTGGTGCATCCAAACGGTAAAAAACTTCTCACTGCAAGAATAATTCCGCAGCGGGGCTCCTGGGTAGAAATCCTTCTTGATGTCGATGATGTGTTGACTGTAAACATTGATAGAAGGAAAAAAATGCCTGCAACCATACTGCTGCGTGCACTTGGCTATAGCAGTGATGAGCAGATTCTTGGTTTGTTTCATGATACAATCCGTATCGCGGTAAATGATAAAAAGAAAGAAAAGGTTCTCGGAAGTGTTAACGCGAGAACGGTATTCGACGAAGAGACCGGTGAAATAATCATTGATGCGAATGAAGTAGTCACCGAAGAAAAGTGGAACAAGCTGATTGAAAACAGCATTCAGAATATTGAAGTTCTGAAGGACATTCCCAATCCGGAAAACATGATCATTCGCAATACAATTGCAGCGGATCCGACAAAATCCGAAGAGGAAGCTCTCTTTTTCATGTATGCGACAATGCGTCCCGGAGACCCGCCAAACGTGGAGACTGCACGCAATCTTATACAGCGGCTTTTCTTTGATGAAAAGAGATACGATCTCGGTAATGTTGGAAGGTATCGTATGAATACACGGCTGGGCGTAATTCCACCAGATGGAATCACCACCATGACTCGTGATGACTTCATTGCTGCTTTTAAATACATGATCGGACTGAATGCCGGTGTGGGTTTTATCGATGACATCGATCATCTGGGAAATAGACGTGTTCGTTCTGTTGGTGAGCTTTTGAGCGCACAGTTTACCGTCGGTCTTACTCGTATGGTTCGGACTATCAAAGAACGTCTCAGTTTACGCGATACCGAAAATATTACGCCACAGGATCTTATCAACGCCAGAACGGTATCTACGGTCGTGCAGGCATTTTTCGGATCAAGCCAGCTGTCGCAGTTTCTTGATCAGACTAATCCTCTCTCCGAATTGACACACAAACGGCGTGTCAGCGCACTCGGTCCTGGAGGGCTCACTCGTGAACGGGCTGGGTTTGAGGTTCGTGACGTACATCATACTCATTATGGCCGTCTTTGTCCTATCGAAACACCGGAAGGTCCGAACATCGGTCTTATTGCCTCACTCAGCACGTATGCCCGAGTCAATGAATTCGGTTTTATTGAAACACCATACCAGAAGGTTGAAAACGGGGTCTTGACCGGAGATATTGAATATCTGACGGCTGATATGGAAGATAATTATATCATTGCCCAGGCAAACACACCTCTCGATGCCAAAGGGGCATTAACGGAGAAACTGATTTTTGCTCGTTATCGTGGTGATTTTCCGGTCGTATCTCCTCAGGAAATTTCCTACATGGACGTTTCTCCCATGCAGCTTGTGAGTATCGCTGCAGGACTTATTCCATTCCTTGAGCATGATGATGCGAACCGTGCACTCATGGGCTCCAACATGCAGCGTCAGGCAGTTCCACTGTTGAGGACTGAACCACCATTTGTTGGTACAGGTCTTGAGCAGCGTGCTGCATTTGACAGTGGTTGTATGATCGTCGCAAAGAATGCAGGTGTTATTGAAAAAGTTGATGCCAATAAGATCGTGATCAGAAAAGTAAAGGATACTTCATCTGATGACATTCTCGGACTGACGGAGTTCGATACGTATGAACTCGTAAAATATGAACGTTCAAATCAGGATACCTGCATCAACCAGAAGGTATGCGTTAAAGCTGGACAGAAAATAAAGGTTGGTGATGTTCTTGCCGACGGTCATGCTACCCATGAAGGCGAGCTGGCGCTTGGAAGAAACGTTGTTGCTGCGTTCATGCCATGGCGCGGATACAATTTCGAAGATGCCATCATCGTTTCCGAACGGCTTGTCGCAGAAGATATATACACCTCCGTTCATATTGAAGTTTTCGAAACCGAGGTGCGTGATACGAAACGCGGACCCGAAGAGTTGACAAGAGAAATACCGAACGTTAGTGAAGATGCGCTTATCGATCTTGACGAAAACGGTGTCGTTCGTGTTGGAACCGAAGTCGAAGCCGGCGATATTCTTGTGGGAAAAGTGACGCCGAAGGGTGAAACTGAGCTCTCACCTGAAGAACGGCTTTTGCGTGCAATTTTCGGAGAGAAGGCTGGTGATGTGCGTGATTCTTCTCTTAAGGCACCTCCAGGTCTCAAGGGAACTGTTATTGACACCAGAATTTATTCACGTAAAGAACGTGACAAACGCTCCAAGAAAAAAGATAAAAAGCGTATTGATGAACTGAAGGTGGAAATAACACAACAGATTACTGAAATTGAGAAGATCAGAATTGAAAAACTGACAGACTTCCTCACCGATAGCGTTGCTTGTGAAATTACGAATTTCCATACCGGAGAAGTACTTGTTCCTGATGGAAAGAAGTGGACAAAAGCGCTGCTTGCCAAACTTGATCTGCGTGCCGTTTCGTTTAAAGATGGCCTCTGTAAAGATGCTGACCGAAATGAAAAGGCGGAAGATGTTCTGTACCGTGCAAACGATATGGTGGCGAAGCTTGAAGACAAACTTGATAAGGAAATTGACAAAATTATCCGTGGTGACGAACTCAAACCCGGCGTTCTCCAGCTTGTAAAAGTGTACGTTGCGAAAAAAAGGAAGCTCTCGGTCGGCGACAAGATGGCCGGACGTCACGGAAACAAGGGCGTTATATCCAAAATATTACCCGTTGAAGATCTGCCGTTCCTTCCGGACGGCACTCCGGTGGATATTATCCTTAACCCACTTGGCGTTCCCTCGCGCATGAACGTTGGTCAGATTCTCGAAGTACATATGGGATGGGCGGCCAAAAAACTGGGACTTCGAATAGCGACACCGGTCTTTGACGGGGCAAGCTACAATGATGTCCTTGAAATGCTTGATCAGGCAGAACTGCCGCGAAGTGGAAAAATCAGGCTCAGAGATGGTCGGTCGGGCGAACCGTTCGACCATGATGTCACTGTGGGTCCGATGTATATGCTGAAACTATGTCATCTGGTTGATGACAAGATTCATGCTCGTTCCATCGGTCCGTATTCGCTGGTTACACAACAGCCGCTCGGTGGAAAATCACAGTTCGGAGGCCAGCGTTTCGGAGAAATGGAAGTTTGGGCACTCGAAGCGTATGGAGCAGCATATACACTTCAGCAAGTTCTGACTGTAAAGAGTGACGATCTGACGGGGCGTTCGAAAATCTATGAGGCGATTGTAAAGGGGGAAAATACTCCCGGAGCCGGTATTCCCGAATCATTCAAGGTTCTGGTGCGGGAAATAAAGGCACTCGCTCTTGATATCGATGTGTTGTCGGATGATGATACCGCGGAATGATTATATAAACCGATGGAGTATAGACCATATTCCTAGCGCAGGGGGTTATTCGTGGCAGAAATGTTCAGCCAATTTGATAAAAAGGTTCAGGAAATTACCGGAGTTTCAATCAGGCTCGCTTCCCCGGATATGATCAGAAACTGGTCGTATGGTGAAGTAACAAAACCTGAAACCATTAATTATCGCTCCTTCAAACCGGAACGTGACGGCCTTTTCTGTGAAAAGATTTTCGGACCGGTACGAAATTGGGAATGTAACTGTGGAAAGTATAAAAGAATCAGATACCGCGGCGTGGTCTGTGACCGGTGCGGGGTTGAGGTTACACACTCAAAGGTTCGTCGTGAACGGATGGGGCATATTGAACTTGCAGTTCCGATTGTTCATATATGGTTTTTGAAAAGTGTTCCGTCCCATATCAGTTATTTGCTTGGTTTATCAAATACAGTTCTCGAAAGAATTGTTTATTACGAATCATATGTCGTCATTGATCCGGGAAACACTTCACTTCGCCGAGGCGCACTGCTAAGCGAAGATGAGTTCATCGAACTAGAGGAGCAGGATAAGCAGTTTGTTGCAAAAATGGGCGGAGAGGCTGTTCTTGAAATGCTGGCGACAATTGATATGGAAGAGCTTTCGATTGATCTGCGGTCGAAGATAAAAATTGAGTCTTCCGAGCAGCGCCGTCAGGAACATCTTAAGAGACTGAGAATCGTGGAAGCTTTTCTGCGATCACAGAATCATCCTGAAAACATGGTCCTTCGAGTATTGCCTGTACTGCCTCCCGATCTGAGGCCGCTCGTACCGCTCGAGGGCGGACGTTTCGCAACATCGGATCTCAATGATCTTTATCGTCGAGTAATCAATCGTAATAATCGGCTTAAAAAGCTTATCGAGATCAAGGCACCTGATGTCATCCTCCGCAATGAAATGCGTATGCTTCAGGAGGCTGTTGATACATTGTTTGACAACGGGAGAAGGACTTTTTCTGTAAAAGGTGAGGGAAAGAGGCCGTTAAAATCGCTCAGCGATCTCTTAAAAGGAAAACAGGGACGTTTCAGGCAGAACCTTCTCGGAAAACGAGTCGACTATTCAGGTCGTAGCGTTATTGTCGTTGGTCCTGAACTGAGAATTCATCAGTGCGGTCTTCCGAAGATGATGGCACTTGAACTATTCAAGCCATTTGTCATCCAGAAACTTGAAGAGCGGGGTCTCGTCCAAACGGTTAAAAGTGCAAAGAAATTTGTTGAAAAAGAGCGCCCTGAAGTGTGGGATATTCTTGAAGAGGTCATCAAGGATCATCCTGTACTGCTCAACCGTGCACCTACGTTGCATCGGTTAGGTATTCAGGCATTCTTTCCGGTACTGGTTGAAGGCAAAGCTATTCGCTTGCATCCGCTGGTTTGTACGGCTTTCAATGCCGACTTTGACGGAGACCAGATGGCTGTCCATGTGCCGCTCTCCTATGAATCTCAGATCGAATGTCGTATTCTGATGCTAAGTGCCAACAACCTGCTAAGTCCCGCATCCGGTCACCCGGTCATGACACCAACACAGGACATTGTTCTTGGCCTTTACTATCTGACGAAAACTGCAGTCGGTAAAAAAGGCGAGGGTAGAAGTTTCAGTAACCCGGAAGAGGTTTTTCACGCACTTGCAGACAAACAGATAGACATTCATGCAAAAATAAAGGTCAGAATCAACGGTGTGCTCATCGAAACGACTCCCGGGAAAGTTCAGCTCAACAGTGTAGTACCCGAAGGTATGCCCTACTGCAACGATCTTCTCAATAAAAAACGTATCCAGGCGCTTGTCGAACAAGTATATAAAATAAAGGGCGTAAAGACAACCTGTGTTTTCCTCGACAGCATCAAGGCACTCGGGTATGAAACTGCAACGAGGGCGGGGATTACCTTCGGTGCAGAAGATCTTGTTGTTCCGAGCGAAAAAGAGGAAATCGTCAACAAGTCACTTGAAGAAGTCAACCGCATTCGTAAACAGTACGACCGCGGTATCATAACCGAGGGCGAGCGTTATAACAAGTTGATCGATTTATGGACTCATACTACCAATATGGTGGCGGATATCATGCACGACCATCTCGCGCGTGACAAGGAAGGGTTCAATCCGGTATATATTATGATGGATTCTCAGGCACGCGGCAGCAAGGACCAGATCAAGCAGCTCGCGGGTATGCGTGGTCTCATGCAGAAACCGCAGAAAAAAATCACCGGTGCGGTAGGCGAGATCATCGAAAATCCGATTATTTCGAATTTCAAAGACGGGTTGACTGTTCTTGAATATTTCATCTCCACACACGGTGCGCGAAAAGGTCTTGCCGATACGGCGCTGAAAACAGCGGATGCAGGGTACCTCACACGCCGTCTTGTCGATGTCGTGCAGGATGTCGTTGTATCGGAAGAGGACTGTGGAACATCGAAAGGTGTTTCGATCGAGGCTCTCAGTGAAGGTGATGAAGTGATGGAACCGTTGTCGGTGCGAATTCTTGGACGTTATGCGCAGGAGGATATCTACGATCCTGTTTCTGATGAGCTTATTTGCCCGATCAATACTCTTATTGATGAAAAACTTTCCAAAAAGATTGAAGCTGCAGGTATAGAAACGGTTTTCATTCGTTCTATTCTGACTTGTGATTCGATGACCGGTGTCTGTAAAAGGTGTTATGGTAGAAATCTGGCAACCGGAAAAGTTGTTGATGTTGGTGAGGCTGTCGGAATTATGGCTGCACAGAGTATCGGTGAACCGGGAACACAGCTGACCCTGCGTACGTTTCATATCGGTGGAACCGCATCCCGGCTGATCGCACAATCAAAAGAAATTGCAAAAATTGATGGGTATGTTCGTTACAACACGATAGATACTGTCAGTCACTCAAATGGTATGGTGGTGATGAACCGTTCCGGAGAACTCATTGTTCTCGATGAGCAGGAGCGTGAGCGGTATCGCTACAATGTTCCATATGGTTCATTTATGAAGGTTGAGCATGATCAAAAGGTGGCAAAAGGTGCTGTGCTTTTTGAGTGGGACCCTTACAATAACGTCATTCTTACACCGAAAAGCGGTAAAGTTAATTATTCCGATATCGTTGAGAATGAAACGGTCAGGGAATTGTATGACGAACGTTCGGGTATTACCAATCGGGTGATTACCGAGCATCGTGAACGCCGTCTGCATCCTCACATTCAGATTGTGGATGGTGATGGGAAGCGGATAGCGAATATCGCAGTTCCGGCGGGGGGATATCTCCAGGTGCAAGATAGCGGAACAGTCAATGAAGGTGATATCCTGTTAAAAATTCCTCGGGAAAGCAGCAAGAGTCGTGATATTACCGGTGGTCTTCCCAGAGTTGCTGAGTTGTTTGAGGCACGTCGCCCCAAGGATGCGGCAGTCGTTTCTGAAATAGATGGTTTTGTGGAATTCGGTGAAACTGAACGAGGTAATCGGAAAATTATCATCAGAGATGAACAGGGCGAAGCTCGTGACTATCTCATTCCACTCGGTAAGCATGTCCGAGTACATGAGGGTGATCGTGTAAAAGCCGGGGACCGTTTGAGCGAAGGTTCGATCGATCCTCATGATATTCTGAGAATTATGGGAGAGAATGCTGTCCAGCAGTATATGCTCGATGAAATTCAGGCAGTATATCGTCTGCAGGGTGTTACAATCAATGATAAGCATGTAGAAGTGATTGTTGCACAGATGCTTCGGAAGGTTAGAATCGAAAACGCAGGTGATACTGAATACCTCTCAGGAGATGATGTTGATAAGAAAAGGCTACGTGAAGTAAATGAGAAGGTGATTAGTGAAGGGGGCGAACCAGCTACACATAAACCGCTTCTTCTTGGGATAACAAAAGCATCTCTAACGACAGATTCTTTTTTAAGTGCTGCATCTTTCCAAGAGACAACTAAAGTTCTTTCAAAGGCAGCAGTAGAAGGTAAAACTGATTCGCTCAATGGTTTAAAAGAGAATCTTATTATGGGAAATCTTATACCTGCAGGGACAGGTTCAAGGATTTTTCGTAATTTAAAAGTGAAAGATCTTGAGACTGAAGTTACAACATCTGACGAATTTGAATCAAGTGATGATTTCGTTGATATTGGCGGACAATTTTAAATTTGTTGAAATAGTAATTGATTGTTTTTAAGCAAATAATTATATTTGATGATCGTTTTTAAGCGGAGGAATATTAGTGCCTACGATTAGTCAACTTATACGTAAAGGCCGGAAGGTTATGCAGAATAGAAGCAAATCTCCCGCCTTGCATGAATGTCCACAGCGACGCGGGGTGTGTACGAGGGTTTTTACAACTACTCCGAAAAAACCAAATTCAGCGCTGAGAAAGGTAGCTCGCGTACGGCTTACCAATCACATGGAAGTAAATGCCTACATTCCTGGTGAAGGTCACAATCTGCAGGAACATTCAATTGTTCTAATTAGGGGTGGTCGTGTTAAGGATGTTCCTGGTGTGAGATACCACATCATTAGAGGAGCTTTGGATACCCAGGGTGTGTCTAATCGTAAGCGCAGTCGTTCAAAATATGGTGTAAAAAGACCGAAAAAATAAGGAATATTATGTCCAGAAGACGAAAAGCTCAAAAAAAAGACTTGTTGCCTGATCCAAAGTTTAACAGTACATTGGTAACTCAGTTTATCAATAATGTAACTAGGGGAGGTAAGAAGCGTCTTGCAGAAAATATTTTCTACGGTGCAGTTCAGATAGCTGGTGAGAGAGCTGGGCAGGATGGTATATCCGTTTTTAAAAAGGCGATGGAAAATGTTAAGCCGATATTAGAGGTTAAGTCGAGGCGTATCGGTGGTGCAAATTATCAGGTTCCTGTGGAGGTTTCTCCGGAGCGTAAGGTGTCCTTAGCAATTCGTTGGCTTATTTCATATGCTAAAGACCGGTCGGAGAAAAGTATGGCAGAAAAATTGGCGAATGAGTTTCTGCAGGCTTCGAAGAATGAGGGCGGTGCAGTTCGCAAAAAAATAGATACGCATAAAATGGCGGAGGCAAACAGAGCGTTTGCGCATTTCCGCTGGTAAATAGACAGTATTGTTCTTTGATTTTGTGATGAACAGTTGTAGTTCTTTTAAACCGAAAGCTCCAAATTCACTTAAATCTGAAAATGATGATTTTAAGTTGGAGTGGGGTGTAGGGCGGAAAGTCTAAGTGTATGGAACAAAATTTGCCGCTCTTTATAAGGGATATAAGAAATATAGGTATCATGGCTCACATTGATGCCGGAAAAACAACTACGACCGAAAGAATTCTATTTTATTCCGGGGTCGTTCACAGAATGGGTGAAGTTCATGACGGTAATACTGTCATGGACTGGATGGTTCAGGAGCGGGAAAGAGGTATAACAATTACCTCAGCCGCAATAACATGTCGATGGAAAAACAGTCAGATAACTATCATCGATACTCCAGGACATGTTGACTTTACAATTGAAGTAGAGCGTTCTTTGAGAGTTCTGGATGGCGCAGTTGCCGTATTTGATTCTGTGGGTGGCGTAGAACCTCAGTCTGAGACTGTTTGGCGTCAGGCCAATAAATATAACGTCCCCAGAATTGCGTTTGTTAATAAGATGGATCGTGTTGGAGCTGATTTCTTTAATGTTATAGAAATGATGAAGGAAAAGCTCGGTGCAGTCCCTGTTCCGATCCAATTGCCGATTGGGTGTGAAGACGGTTTTAAAGGTGTTGTTGATCTGATTGCGATGTCCGCTTTCTATTATGATAAGGACGAAAGTGGAGTAAGTTTTGAAGAGTGTGAAATACCGCAGGACTTATATCAACAGGCTGCGGAATATCGTGAGAGAATAATCGAAAGTGTTGCAGATTTTGATGATGAGTTGATGCAGACGGTTCTTGATGAGAAGCCTGTGAAAAACGAAGTCATCATTCGAGCAATAAGGCTTGCAGTTCTTCAAAATAAAATCTGTCCAATATTATGTGGGTCGGCATTTAAAAATAAAGGTGTACAACAGCTTCTTGATGCAGTTGTACATTATCTTCCTTCCCCTCTTGATAGAGGTGAAGTACATGGTGTAAATCCCAAAAATCATAATGGTCTTGTGAGGAACCCTGATCCGGAAGAGCCATTTTCTGCTCTGGTTTTTAAGGTCGCATCCGATTCGCATGTCGGACGATTGGTGTTTGCAAGAGTTTATTCCGGTAAGGCAGGAATTAAAGATGTTTATTATAACCCAAGATTAAATACGAGAGAGAGGGTTACTCGAATCTTTCGCATGCATTCAAATAAGAGGCATGCAGAACAGGAAATGACCGCAGGAGATATTGTAGCTCTTGTCGGACCCAAAAATTCAACTACTGGTGATACGCTATGCAGTTTTGAATCACCAATTGTTTTTGAGAAAATGGTTTTTCCCGAAACGGTATTGTCGAGATCGATCGAGCCTAAAAGTACCGTTGATGAAGAAAAATTAGTCTCTGCCCTCGAAAGGCTTTCAGATGAAGATCCTACCTGTAAGGTTACAACTGATTCTGAGACGGGTCAACGATTAATTTCAGGAATGGGTGAGTTGCATGTTGAAATCCTGATAGATAGGATTGTTAGGGAATTTAATGTTGGTGTTCACGTCGGAAAACCACAGGTTTCATACAGAGAAACTGTTACAAAGATTGCCAAAGCGGAAAATGAGGTTGCGCAGATTATCGGTGGAAAAACCCAATACGCATTTGTAAGTCTTGAGGTAGAACCGGTTGGTCCAGAGAAAAGTGTGGAATGTGAAGTTCTACAGAAAGATATTCCGCTTCAATTTGTATCCGCTATTCGGCAAGGTGTTGTTGAAGCATCCAGTGGAGGGATGTTTTCCGGATATCCATTGGTTGGTATAAAAGTAATGGTTCGTAAGGTTGGATTCCGTGAAGAGGATTCAACAGAAATGGCATTTAAAATCGCAGGTATTAATGCATTCCGTGATGCCTGCCAAAAAGCCGTTGCCGCAATACTTGAGCCTCTGATGAAGATAGAAATTGTCGTTCCTGCAGAAAATATGGGATCTGTTATAAATGATCTTAACTCGCGGCGGGGGAAGGTTTCGGGAATTTTACAAAGAAAAGGTGATCAGGTTGTCGATGCGGAAGTCCCGTTATCTGAAATGTTTGGATATGCAACTGCGTTACGGTCTCTCACACAAGGACGTGCCGTTTATACAATGCAGTTTGACAGATATGAATTAACAAATAAGACTGAACAGGATGTAATCCTGAAAAGAATCGGCAGGCAGTAACTATAAAGGTGTCGTAAGAAGGAGCATGGATAAATGCCAGGTGAAAGAATAAGGATAAGGTTAAAATCGTTCGACCACAATATCTTGGACAAGTCGGCTTCCGATATTGTCCGTACGGCTAAGGGTACTGGTGCACGAATTTCTGGGCCTATACCGCTTCCAACGGAAAAGTCGATCTACACAGTTCTGAGGTCTCCGCATGTCAACAAGAAATCGCGGGAACAGTTTGAAACGAGAATCCATAAGCGGTTGATTGATATTCTCGAGTCGACACCTCAGACTGTTGATTCGTTGATGAAGTTAGATTTGCCTGCCGGTGTTGATGTTGAAATTAAGGTGTAGTAAAAACCGGACACATTGCAAAGAAGAACGGGTGAAATATGCAGTTTTTAATTGGTAAAAAGGTTGGGATGACAAGAGTATTTGACGATACCGGTAAATCCATCGCGGTAACAGTGGTTCATGCTGCAGGCAATGTTGTTCATCAGATAAAGACTGATGATGTTGATGGGTATTGTGCTGTACAGCTTGGTTTTGGAGAGACTGAAGAAAGAAAACTGACTAAGCCTGAACTAGGGCATTTCAAGAAGCTTGGGACAACACCTTCGAAAATCGTTAAGGAATTCAGGCTTGAAAAGAATGACGATGAAATTAAAACAGGTCAAGTAATCGGAGTTGAAGTTTTCGAGAATATCAAATTTGTTGATGTGACAGGTACCTCAAAAGGGCGTGGTCATGCCGGAACGATAAAGAAATACAATTTTCAGCGTGGAAGAAAAACGCATGGAAATACCAATTATCGTGAACGAGGTTCTGCAGGTGCGAATTCATATCCGGCACGAGTTTTTCCCGGGCTAAAAATGTCTGGGCATTACGGTGACGAGCAAGTCACCGTTAAAAATTTGGAAGTTGTGCAGATAGATAAAGACAACGGCCTGGTATTTCTGCGAGGTGCGATTCCAGGGTGTAATAAAGGGATTGTTTACATCAGAAAAACAAAACAGGGATAACATCCCGTTGTAAGGATAACAGTGTATGAAGACTAAAGTATTTCAACAAAATGGATCTGTAAAAGGTGAGATTGAGCTTCCTGCTGATGTATTTAATGCAGAAGTAAATGAGCCACTGCTTCACCAGGTAATTACGCAATATCTTGCAAATCAACGCCAGGGGACGGCCAAGACAAAGGGGCGCTCTGAAGTAAGTGGTGGTGGAAGGAAACCATGGCGTCAGAAGGGGACAGGAAGAGCAAGGGCTGGATCGAACACTTCACCCATTTGGGCTCGCGGTGGAAAGGCTTTTGGGCCTGATCCAAGAAATTATTTCTCAAATATCCCTCGAAAATTGAGAAAACTTGCACTTGTTTCAGCTCTTTCGTCACGTGCTGGAAGTGAAAAAATAATTATCATTGACTCGATTGCATGTGAGATTCCAAAGACTAAAACTATGGTCCAATTGTTTAAAGATCTCGCTGTTGAAGGTAAAAAGAATCTTTTGATAATTGAAAATGAAGAAAAAAACATATACCTTTCAGCAAGAAATATTAAAAATATAGATATTAGGCCTGTTCAAGAACTTACGGCGTATGACGTAATGCGAAACGAAAACATCATTTTCGGAAACGAAAAATTAATTGCTAAAGTACAAGAGGCGGTGGCAAAGTGAGCAAATATCACAAAATTATTAAATATCCTTCAATTACTGAAAAAAACACTACATTGCGGCAAATGCAGAATAAATACGTATTTGAGGTGGATATCAAAGCCAACAAGCCTGTGATAAAAGAAGCTGTTGAAAAACTCTTCGACGTGACAGTTGAATCGGTGAATACAATTGTTGTAAAAGGGAAGAAAAAAAGAATCGGGCGTAATGTCGGATATCGATCCGATTGGAAAAAGGCAATAGTCAAGGTTAAAGAAGGACAGTCGATTGCTCGTTTTGGAGAAGTGTAACCTCAAGAGTTCAATTTAAAGTGGAGATATAAAATGGCAGTTAAGACGTATAGACCTGTTACCCCCACATTACGGTTTAAAAGCACAGTAACGAATGATCAGATAACAACTGATACTCCATATAAACCGCTGACTGTTATTAAGAAAAAAATTAACGGTCGAAACAACAGAGGGGTTATAACC